>Ga0302296_1002567_pt1 | contig 12177 bp, 6 predicted proteins | sample III_Fen_N3_1_FD_194546 | JGI IMG/M metagenome (GOLD analysis project Ga0302296, IMG submission 194546) | Peat permafrost microbial communities from Stordalen Mire near Abisko, Sweden - III_Fen_N3_1 | ecosystem: Environmental > Terrestrial > Soil > Wetlands > Permafrost | place: Sweden: Abisko... | reverse complement strand
CAGGTTGTGAATAAGTTTGTATATCATTCTTTTTTAGGTTTATTTAGGTTTGGAAATTTTCAGGAACAATCGGGAACAATCATTCGCTCCCAGTTTGGGAGCGAACGATTATTTCGAATTCCGTCGTAGGGTAATGAATTTAACTCCTTTGTTTATTATTTCTCCTGTAGAAATTTTTATTGCTTTATATGTTACGAAGTATGTACCGCTTGGAAGATCGTTTCCTCCAAAGAAACTACCCATTCCTTTTCCATCCCAGTCATTTTGATAATCTGAACTCTTGTAAACACTATTACCCGTGCGATTAAAGACTTCAATGTCTAATCTGGTAGAAGTTTCGTGTACAATCATAAACTGATCATTCACACCATCTCCATTTGGTGAAAATCCATCGGATATGACAAGTTTTACAACCGGTATATTCGTTTGAGTAGGCCCAGCCAGCACAGATATTTTATCTGCATGAGATTTCATACTAAACTCACCGAAAGTAGCCTTTGCCGTCAGGGTAGCCTGGCTGAATACCGAAATAGTATCAGACTGACCGTGGGTGTTTACGTTCACTTCAATGCGGATAGAATCCAGCTCACCGGGACTCAATGACAATCCATCAATCAGGGTTTTTACATTACCCGATCCGTTATATAAACCATTAGCTATTAAACCTCCTGTAGCTGAAATCTGAGTTACGGTGTAGGTACAACCCTTATTGTTAAATACATCGTCCAGATTATCTTCTACCTGCATATTACTAATGGATGCTTGTGTATCATTTTGTAGAGTAAGTATATAAGTCCAGCTAAAGCTACCATCATTGTTCATTACCGGTTTACCGGATGTTTTTATCAATTTGGGCACGGGCAATACGTTTATAATCAATTTACCCGAATCGATGTTACTGTTACCGTCGCTTATGGTATTGGTGATGGTTGGTAATACACCGTTATAATTTAGTTCAGGCGAGTATGTGAATACACCATCGGCATCTATTGTTATTGCACCGGCATTCGGTATAGTTGCCGTAGTACCCGGCTGATGGGTGATGCCGCTTATGCTGAAGGCTGTAAGCGTAAGTGCACTGCCATTAAATACAGAATCGTTGGCTAATACGGTGCCGGTTAAGGTGTTATTTTCATAAGTGGTTACAGTATCGTTTACAACCACCGGAGGATTTACAATCATGTTTGCCAAGGTAAATACTCCGTAACCTGACACATTAGCAGTTATAGTTCCGGCAGCGGCATCTCCAGTAGTTGAAGTATTTCCTTCGTTTATCCATTTGAGACCATCCCAACGTGCCACGGCTAGTGCATTGAGATTAGCCGGTACGGGGGCACTTGTTTCACTAACATTCCAACTCAGGGTGAGCTGCCCGTTGGTAGTGCCACTGGTATGATTTACCACCCAGTATTCCTCATCACTGATGCGTGAAAGAGTCGCCACTTTTTTGGAGCGGGTATAACCCACATTATCAGGATTCACATAGAGGTAACGCGCTGCATAACAATCGGTAACTGCTGCTGGTGACGATATAGAAGCCGGACGATAGAAACCGCTGTTGCCAATGGGAAAAGTAAAAGTGCTGTTACCTGTTTTGCTTACAAAACCATCTACATAGCTACCGGCGGAGGCGTTGATGCAGGTAGCACCATTTTCCAGCTGCAGCATGTTCATCATGGTTTCGGGCGTAGTTTGCAGGGTGTTGAGTATTCCTTTGCTAAGGTTTAGCAGATGCACCACCGATATATTTTGCTCCAGATTGTAGGCCGTCGGCGTGAGCAGGCTACCAAACATCAGACTGTAAAAACGGGTAGTGCCACTACCCGCGATATGTTGCAGGGCATCACCGGCAAACATAGTTTGTCCCGGATTAACAACAAGGTTATTGTCGAAATCTACTATGCCTTCATTGGTGAAATTACCACTGTACCACAAGGTGCCGTTGTTCATCACGGTACCGGTGGAGGAGTTAATAAAGTCCATCCCTACACACTTCTGTCCTTCGTGCAGCCAGTTATTTCCCCAATTAAACTCAGCTTGTTGTCCCTGTACCAACACAGGAATGAGTGCCAATAACAGAAAAAGGACATATAATTTATTTTGTTTCATTTGTTGATATTTATTAAGGTCAAATGAGGCTCCCACAGACATTATTTCAATGTACTTTGGTGTTTCGTAAAACATGAGAATTCCATTTGTATATATTTTTAATTATTAAATTTACTACTAACTAAGTTACGTTATCGAGCAATACAGTTTTTTCCGCATCATGCGACGATGTCAGCAAACACTATCCACATAATCTGGATTTTGTGTTTTGCTTTTTATCTCAAAAAGAATCACAGAGTACTTTTTATTGAATCTCTTTGTGCTAAGCTTTTTCTTGTTTGCGCAATTAAACCTCCCCGGCTAAAGCCAATACCCTCCCCTCTTTGGAGGGGCAAGGAGGTTCACCATTTATCATAGCCCATTATCTCAGGCATCGCAACGGCATGGCACACCCTTTGGCTACACTAAAAAGAGATGGTTGATGGGACCCTTGATCACTCGCTTCCCAGCCTGTTGTAGCGTCAGTTTGAGTTGAGGACCAAGTGGAAAGATTATAACCTCGGCTTGATAAGACAAATGATGATCCATTAAAACTAAATCCAGCTCCATGTAATTTTAATACACTAGTATAACTTAGAGCAGTTGAGCCAAAAGCCGCATTACTACCCACCGTTACCCATTCCGAATAAGTTGGCATTCGCCATCCTGCTCCCAATAACTGGGTACATGGATCATTAGCAGCTATCCAATCACTGCTTTCGTTGATGGATGTATACCAGCTTGTTGGTGTGATGGTGCCATTATCGGCAACGTTAATGCCTTGTGCACGGTTAAACTGCCAATACCAACCACTTGACGCTGCTGTCGCATCATTGACGCTAGTAGCCGAATGCTCAGCTCCAAGGTTTTGTGTAATCCAGCATTTTGCTGTGCCTGTTACGCTCGTGCTAACAGTTGTGTAAGTAATTAATTTGCTAACAGGAGATACACTACCGGCAATATGAGCAACAGAGAAACTACTGCCGCAGGCTGTAAAAGGGGTCGCTCCATAACCATACCAGTCACTCAAACTATAAGGGGCGGTTTTATCCGTTAAATGAGATAGACTATTTAAGTTGGAAATGGAATAAGTACCTGTGGTAATCTCTCCTGCTGTCAGCATCCAGTCAGAAATTGCTTTTACACTTATAGCACCCGATGAGGGAAGTGCTGCTGGATACTGTGCTTTGGCCATTGTATACAGAAGTAATAAATAAATAAAAACAAGTAATTTCTTCATCTTTTTTAATTAAATTATTTATCCAACCTTAATTTGCATCTCCAGACCAATGAGGTTGAATATTTTATCTGCTTCTCTCCAATAAATATTTCTTACACAAACAATTCCATAAACTCAGGAATTGGACTAAAGAAATCGATATTCCATTCTATTAAAATATTTCTGTTTTTCATTAAGTATTTCAAAATGTTTTAATTTTGAAATACTTAACATATGTATTTTTTGTTTTTTTTCAAAAAATAAAAAACAAAGATTATTTGCAAATTTCATCTTACCCATAGTTTTACAGGTTGTGAATGCAGATAACCCGTAGCGGTTTCAGTTATTGGACCATAATTTGCCCCGTCTAGTGGAGTTTCGATTTTAAATCCTCCCCACCACTGCATGACATTTCCTCCATTGTGTGAATTGCATACTGAGTTATTTGGATATACCCAGTCCCTAATCCAGGAAGCAGATTCCTGAACAGACCTTTCAGCTGGAAGAAAAGATCTGTCATCCGACCAGTCATTCCATACTTTAGTTACCTCATAAATCCCATCTCTGTTACAATCGTATTTTACTGTTATTTGGCGATTGTTAATTTGTCCTACATAAAATGGCTCAAAAGCTTTCATTAAACTGGATGAATATGCTCCTTCCAGTCTTAATTCGTATTCATTTCCCAGACTTTGTCCCGAAATGGCATTAATCGTTACTGCAGAAAATGAACCATTACTTACATTTAAATCAAGTAAATTGGCAACATTTTGTGCATTATTATCCACCTGGTTTCCTGAGGCTCTCTTAAATACCAAAGTCCAACCACCACCATCTCTTGTCATATCAATATATGCTTGAAAAGGGGCATTACCACCAACACCATCCGGATCTATGGTAAAAATACCCGAAGCAGCATACGGTCTTTTCTGTTTTGTTATTTTCCCATTGGCATAAATAGGTATTTCATACCCATACCAATCGCTCAAACTATAAGGAGCTGTTTTATCTGTTAAGTGAGATAGACTATTTAAGGTGGAAATGGAATAAGTACCTGTGGTAATTTCTCCCGCTGCCAGCATCCAGTCAGAAATTGCTTTTACACTTATAGCACCCGATGAGGGAAGTGCTGCTGGATACTGTGCTTTGGCCATTGTATACAGAAGTAATAAATAAATAAAAACAAGTAATTTCTTCATCTTTTTTAATTAAATTATTTATCCAACCTTAATTTGCATCCAAATACCAATAAGATTGAATATTTTATTTTCGCTGATAAATGTTTCTTTCACAAATAATCTCAAAATTCAGGAATTTGGCTAAAGAAATCTATATTCTATTCTTCTATACCCCGAAACAATTGACAACAACAATATCCAAAATACAGTCCTGTTTTTCATTATGCATTTCAAAATTAAAATATTTAAAAATACTTAACACGTGTATTTTTAGTCTTTCAGGCAACGCAATGATAGGGCACACGTTTTAGCTACATTATAAGGTGATAATTTACCGTGGGCGCTTGCATCACTCGGTTCCCAGCCTAATGTGGCTGCATCTTGCGTTGCTGACCAATAGGAAAAATTAGCACCTCGGGCTGTTAAGGTCATTGATGTTACCTCACTACTAAAGCCTGAATTATGCAATATTAATACACTGGCATAACGTAGATCCGACGTGAAAAAGGCTGAATTATTACTTACTGTTACCCATTCAGAGTAAGTTGGTATTCGCCACCCGGTTCCCAATAACAGGGTACATGGATCATTAGCAGCTGTCCAATCGCTGCTTTCGTTGATGGATGTATACCAGTTTGTAGAGGTAACGGTGCCATCATCGGCAACGTTAGTGCCTTGTGCACGGTTAAACTGCCAATACCAACCGCCAGACGCTGCTGTTGCATCATTGGCGCTAGTAGCTGAATGCTCAGCTCCAAGATTTTGTGTGATCCAGCATTTACTTGCTCCTGACAGATTGGTTAATACCGTTTTATAATTCACTATTTTAGTAATGGGTGCAACAGAACCTGCTGTATGGTTTATATTTAGCGTGCTTCCACAAACCCATTGATAACCATACCAATCACTCAAACTAAAGGGTGCTGTTTTATCCGTTAAATGAGATTTACTATTTAAGCTGGAAATGGAATAAGTACCTGTGGTAATCTCTCCTGCTGCCAGCATCCAGTCAGAAATTGTTTTTATACTTATTGCACCCGATGAGGGAAGCGCAGCTGGATATTGCGCCCGGACAGTTGAAAACATTAGTAACAGATATAAAAAAACAGGTGCCTTTTTCATTTTCTTCATTTTTATTTCATTGCTGCTTCGAGTTGTTCCACAGTTTCGGGTATGGCAACGATGTTGTTTGTTTGAGCATCTACCAACACCATGACGGGGCTGGACAGAATAAAGTATGCATTAGCTACTTTACTGTTGATACCTCCTTGGGGAAGCATATGTTTCCATCCTTCGAGCAAAGGATGCACTTTTTCCCAAAGCTGAATGTCCACATCGGTATCGTCCATGCTTAGGGCAAAAACTTCTACGGCTTTTTTATTGGATACCTGTTGATACCAGGGATATAGTTTTTTAATCAGCTCCTTGCAATGTTCGCATCCTGCCGACCAGAACAATACCAGCTTATACCGGCAGGTGGTCGGATAGGTAACAAAGGATTTGGCGGCATCTGCATCGTCAGTAACAGTAAAATCAGGTGCAGGACTACCAACCACTAGTTTTTTTATGCCCGCAAGTCGTTTCTCGATCTGTTGCTTTTTGTTGGTATAACAGGCTGGGTCATCCAGATAAGGTTGCAGCACTTTAATACCGACCAGTATATTATTGGTTTCAAAACCATTGTAGAAATAGTCGACCATCCAACCATATACAAAAGGATTACCCAATCGGGCTTTTTCAATTGCCTTCGTTGCCGCAACAGGGAAAAGCGAATCGCGCAGTTCCTTAGTTGTTGACATCGCACCATAGATATTCACATATTTATTCATCCATTCGGTGATATCGGATGTTTTTAAAATCATTGGATCTTTAAAATCCATTCCATCAAAATAATGTGCAATCAGACTATGCATTCTGTCTTTCAGATTGCCATCCCATTCCGTAAAAGGGACATATTGAAATCTGAATGCATTACTCACAAAGGTGGTTTTGTGCTTCGTAGTTTGTGCTTCCAGCCATTGGTTGTAAAGTCCACGCCTTTTTTCATATTCTTTGATGCCTGTGCGGTAAAGGTCGGAGTGGGTATCATCGTAACTCATCAGAAAATTCTGCAATACCCCCAGTTTTTCCTTTTGTTTGAAGTTTTCTTTGCTGAACTGAGCAAACACCGTATTTTCTATTTCGCCCTTTTGAAACCATGCGCTGTCGGCATTGTTGCAAAAAGGGGGATTGATAAATAATTCAAGGTTCTGCGAGTAAGCAAAAATATGCTTCTCTGAAGGATACGGAGTGCTTGTTTCTTTTTCTTTATAGTCGAAACGGATCACAAACTCACCCGGCAACTGGTCTTTGGCAACAGTAACTGTAGCAGTTTCGCCGCTTTTGACAAATGGCGATTCGGCAATGGGCTTCAGCGCATTGGGACCAGATAACGACAAAAGGCTTATTTTACTCTCCCACACTCCGCGTATATGGACTGTGATGGTAATGTCTTTAGTCTGCGCGTTTAGTTGGAATACTGCTGCCAGCAGTATTCCAACTAGAATTTTTAATTTCATGAAATTATTTTTTATGTAACTTTCCCTAAAATGAGGACTTTGGGAAAGTCAAAGTACGTTTATCTATTTTTTATTGGTTATTAATTTCTTTAGTTCTTCCTGATTTGCTTTAAGGAGTTCTATTTCTTTTTTCAGCAGATCAATTTCCTGATGCTGGGTATTTATTTCAGTTTGTTGTGAAATGATGACGGCATCATGTTCCTGCCAACCTTTGAGTAAAGGTGCCGTCATGGCCTGGTAATTAAGCGACAGGGTAGCCATACTGTCCTTGGCAACCGTTATCAGATCAGGAAAATATTGCTGCACATTCTGAGCGATAAAACCCAATTGGTGTAACTTGATATCCTTACGATCGAACTCTACTGCATTGATTTTACGAAGACTTTCAGATACCGGTTGAAGGGTAAAAATATTCTTCTTCAAACGAATATCTGAAAAGGCAGTAATGTTGCCAGTTGCAACAATTGCACCAGAAACAGTTAAATTACCTGTACCGGTGACGGTTACATTACCTGTAAATGTTGGGCTTGCCAGATTTGCCTTTAAATTATCTGCTGCGGTAACAAATGCAGTAGTAGCAATTTGAGTAGTATTTGTTGAAGCAGCCGCTGTTGGAGCAGCAGGAACTCCCGTAAATGTTGGAGAGGCTAAAAGAGCATACACACTTAAATCCTGATCTCCTGTATTTGAACCACTTAAAGTTGTTATGCTAAGTTTAGATTTTATGCTTGCATTAGTTTCATCCCCTGTGTTTGTTCCTGACAAATTACTACCTGATAAAGCACCAGTTGCAGCAACCGAGGTCGGGGTGATTGCACCAAGCGTAAGCGTAATCGCAGGAGTTGTAGTCGAAGTAGCGACAGTGCCGCTAACACCATTGGCGGTAACTACAGATGCAGTTGTTACTGTTCCGATTGTAGGAGTTACCCAGCTTACTGAACCAGCAGTTGCTCCTGCAGTCAATACTTTTCCATTATTTGTTGTGCTGGTGGCTGGTACGTGTAAATTGCCATCTCCTGTTGGGTGCGTATAATTATTAGCACCATCAGACACATTTAAAAGTGTTAAAACCTGAGCCTTTGTTAAATCTTCGACATTTCCTGTAGCAGCAGTAATACGTCCCTTCAGCGTAGCTGTAGGCACTATATTTAAATCTGCATTTGATATCACATTTGCAGCAATCGTAGTCACATTTCCTAATGAAGTTACATCACCGGTTAAATTGGCATTGGTTGTGACCGTTGACGCAGTCGTTGCAGTGGCAGCATTTCCGCCAATACTTAAATTGGCTACCGGGGTGGTTGAAGTTACCACCAAAGGTGCGGTTCCTGTAGCAACAGTTGAAGTTAATTGTGTTCCAGAAAGATTTCCTGAAGCAACTACTGAAGTTGGTGTGATGGCTCCAAGACTTAATGTAATAGCAGGTGCCGTGGTGGCATTAGCGACTGTTCCGCTTACTCCGTTGGCAGTTACGACTGAGGCTGAGGTAACTGACCCTGTGGCTGGTGTGACCCAACTTAACGAACCTGCAGTTGCTCCTGCAGTCAATACTTTTCCATTATTTGTTGTGCTGGTTAAAGGAACATGTAAATTACCATCGCCCAAAGGATGAACGTAATTGTTGGCGCCATCAGCCACATTCAGCAGTGATAATACCTGTGCTTTTGTTAAATCTTCCACATTGCCTGTAGCTGCTGTAATACGACCTTTTATTGTAGCTGTTGGCACTGTATTTAAATCAGCATTTGAAACCACATTTGGAGCAATTGTAAGTGTTGTAGAACCTGTTACATCACCGGTATGTGTTGCATTGGAAACCAAACTACTATATAATGAATTACTTGCATTATCTCCTGTATTCGTTCCCGATAAATTACTACCTGACACTGCGCCTGTTGCAGCTACCGAAGTTGGCGTTATTGCTCCAAGGGTTAATGTGATGGCTGGGGTCGTGGATGGTGTTGCTACCGATCCGCTTATACCATTGGCTGTAGCAACTGATAAAGTTGTTACAGACCCCCCTGCCAAGGTAGAACTTAATATACCACCAACACTTAAGTTCAACCCGCTTCCCACTGTTATTTCCGAAGCATTGGCTGTAGCTGCAGTTGGATTGCCTAACAACCTGGAGGCTGATACAGTCTGCATTTTGGCATACGTAACTTTATTTGCTCCAATGGTAGTTGCGTTACCTACTGAAGTAACATCACCTGTTAAATTGGCATTGGTTGTGACCGTTGACGCAGTCGTTGCAGTGGTAGCATTTCCAGCTACATTCCCTGTAAGGTTCCCGGTGATCATACCGGTAAAGGTTGGAGATGCAATATTGGCTTTTAAATCAAGGGCAGTTTGAGTAGCAGTAGAAACGGGTTTTGCTAAATCCACAGTATTGCTTACATTTCCCAGTCCCACCATTGTTGGCGTAATACCTGAAACTGTTCCTGTGAAAACAGGGGAAGCAAACATGGTCGCTTTACTTTCATTGGTTACATTCCCTAAATTGACATCAGATGCTGTAATTGTTACATTTGAACTTAAGGCATAACCATTCACGGTTGTCGTTTTCGCAACTTTTAAATTCAACTGATCAGATACGAGTTTCGCGCCGGGATATTGAATATTTGTTGGCGTTACAAAAGAGGTTACTTTATTTGTAATTTCTTCTTTGGCTGTAATATCAGCTGCTATTAAATAAGCTCCAGCTTCTTGTTTGCTATCCCAATTGGCAATATTGGCAGCCGTTACAAACTTATTATTGGTTGAGGCATCATTTAAATCATCAGGATCCAGAATAATGTTTGACGACAAGGCTTTTGTATTAATAGTTCTTGAAGTTGGAACAGCGTCTAAACTGGTTAAAGTAGGTAATATTTGGTCACCGGTATTAGATCCGCTCACGGTTGCATCTGAAGAAACAGTTAATATTTTGGATGTTGTACCACCAGCGATTGTAAAACCTGAGGAAACAGCTGTTGGAGTTAATCCATTAATTGTTTTATTTGTCAGTGCTTCTGCACCTGTTAATGTTGCTAAAGTACCAGTTACAGGTAATGTAAGAGCAGTAGTTGCTGTTGAAGTCAGTGTCGTGGTAAAAGCGCCGGAAGTGGTAAGGCTACCACCCAAAGAAATTGTTTTTCCACTATTGGCAATTCCGGTTCCTCCGTTAATTCCCAAGACAACGCCTGTAACATTGGCAGACGTACCGGTAACATTTGTTTGATCGCCGGAATTATTCCCTGTCAGACCTAAATCAGTTTTTAGAGTAGCGAGTGTTTGTAATTCAGGAACGCCGGTTGATGCAGTTTTTCTGTATATCAGGGTGCCGGTAGCCATGTCACTCATTTTGTCTAAAGTGACAGCTTTTGCAGCGATAGAGGTTGTATTGCCTGATGAAGTCACTGCTCCGGTTAAATTGGCATTGGTTACAACGGTTGTTACATTCCCCACACTGGTCACCATGCCGGTAAGGGAAGCATTGTTGGTTACAGAGGTTGCAAGTGTTGCGGTTGATGCATTTCCTGTGAGGTTGGCTGTGATGGTACCTGCGGTAAAATTTCCGCTGGCATCTCTTGCAACGATTGCACCTGGAGTATTCGCGGCAGTAGCTGTTGTAGCTGCATTGACTACCTTTCCCGGTGTTTGGATGGTTGCCAGTTTGGTATCCGCGATGTTTGCAGTTTCAGAGATTTTAGAATTGTCAATCTTTAAAGGTGCTATTACTGGAGCATCTGCTGTTCCTGCCAGGTCGCCTGCTAATTTAATTTTACCTATTAATGTGGTCGTTGCATCTGGTGTAGCTGATGAAACGGCATTGGTCACAAATGAAGTAGTGGCAATCTGATTGGTAGTTGTACCCACCGCAGCTGTTGGAGCTGTTGGGATATCAGTAAAATCAGGAGATGCCAGAGGGGATTTTAATGCCAACTGGTCAAATGTTAATTTGGCATTTGGATATTGATCAACTGTTGAAGTTGCAGAAATATCATTCACCTTATTGGCTATATTTTCAGGAGTAAAGCCCAATGCTGCTTGTTTGTTGTTCCAGTTTGCAATATCTGTTGCCGCTACGAATTTATGAGCGGTTGCGCCATCATCCATGTTATCAGGAGTTAATACAATGTCAGCCGTTAATGCTATTGTATTGACAGTCCGTGAGCTTGGAACCCCGAGTAATCCGGCAAGGGTTTGATCGCCTGAATTGATGCCTGATGTTTGACCAATGACTGTCTTTTGCGCATCGGTAACATAGTTTTTATCCAGAGAAGAAGCAATATCCGCGGTTGTTGCAGCAGCGCCACCGGTAACCAATCCTTTTGCATCGTAGGTTATTTTGGTATAAGTAGCGCCGGCAATTAAAGCATTGCCTGTAACCCCTCCCAAACCTGACAAGGTCTGGTCACCTGTATTGTTTCCACTAACCGTTGCATCCGAAGCGACAGTCAATGTTTTAGGGATGATACCTCCACCGATCGTAAAACCTGTGGAGATAGCCGTGGGTGTTAACCCGTTGATTGTTTTCCCGGTCAATGCTTCTGTTCCTGCTAAAGTAGCCAGTGTGCCGGTAGTTGGCAAGGTAAGAGTGGTGGTGGCTGTTGAAGTCAGGGTGGTTGTAAAAGCGCCTGAGGTCGTTAAGTTGCCCCCTGTGATCACATTTCCCCCAAGAGTAATTGTCTTTCCACTGTTATTGATTCCGGTTCCTCCGTTATTTCCCAAAACAATGCCCGTTACGTTGGCTGCGGTACCTGTTACATTGATTTGATCACCGGTGTTTGCACCTGAAGTATTATTAATTACAATCTTTTGTGCATCGGTCACGTAATTTTTATCGGTAGAAGGCGCAATATCATTTGTTGTCGCGGCAGAACCACTGGTAACCAACCCTTTTGCATCATAAGTTATTTTAGTATTGGTCGCAGCTACTATTAAAGCATTGCTGCCAACAGCGCCGATGCTTGATAAAGTTTGGTCGCCGGTATTGATTCCACTGACCGATGCATCCGAATTCACGGTCAATGTTCTGGATAAAGTACCACCCGCAATAGTAAATCCTGTTGGTCCGACTGCTGGCGTTAATCCGTTGATTGTTTTACCAGTTAATGCTTCAGTTCCTGCTAAAGTTGCCAGAGTACCTGAT
>Ga0302296_1002566_pt1 | contig 12180 bp, 5 predicted proteins | sample III_Fen_N3_1_FD_194546 | JGI IMG/M metagenome (GOLD analysis project Ga0302296, IMG submission 194546) | Peat permafrost microbial communities from Stordalen Mire near Abisko, Sweden - III_Fen_N3_1 | ecosystem: Environmental > Terrestrial > Soil > Wetlands > Permafrost | place: Sweden: Abisko... | reverse complement strand
AAATTACAATACCGCCGGAACGTATACTGCTCATTTACTTAATGCTGCGGGTTGTGATAGTACCGCTACCTTGAATTTGAACATTAAGCTTCCTACAACCTCCACAACCAATGCTGCGATTTGTCTGGGCGATACGTATGTCTTTAATGGAGCTTCTTACTCAACATCCGGAACGTACACTGCTCATTTACTTAATGCCGTGGGTTGTGATAGTATTGCCACTTTGAATTTAAGCATAAACCTTCCTTCTTCTTCGACTACTAATGCAGCCATTTGCCAAGGAGGTACTTATTTGTTCAATGGAAACACTTATTCAATAGCCGGAACATATACGGCTCATTTGATCAATATAGCAGGATGTGACAGTACTGCTATTTTGAACTTAAGCGTTAAACTGCCTACCACGTCAACGATCAATGCTGCCATTTGTCCGGGTGATACTTATTCATTTAATGGAGTTTCTTACTCAACAGTCGGAACGTACATCGCCCATTTAACTAATGCAGTGGGTTGTGACAGTATTGCTACCTTGAACTTAAGTATTAAGCTTCCTACCACTTCAACAACCAATGCTGCGATTTGTACAGGCGATACGTATGTCTTTAATGGTACTTCTTATACTGTTTCCGGAACGTATACTGCTCATTTACTTAATGCTGCTGGTTGTGACAGTATTGCCACTTTGAACTTAACAGTAAAGCTTCCTTCTTCTTCAACCACTAATGCTGCTATTTGTCAGGGAAATACTTATTTATTCAATAGAACAGTTTATACAGCTGCCGGAACGTACATGTCTCATTTGCTTAATGCCGTGGGTTGTGACAGTATTGCAACGTTGAATTTAGTAATTAAGTTCCCTTCCACTTCAAATACCAGGAAAACCATTTGCTCCCGGGATCTGCCTTTTGTCTGGAATGGATTGGTTTTTAATGCTGCAGGAATACAAACAGCCTTTTTGACAAATGTTGCCGGTTGTGATAGCATAGCGATCCTTGAATTAATGGTCAATAAAACGAGTGTGTCTACATCGAATATAACTACTTGTCCGTATGCTTTACCCTATGTGTGGAATAGTGTGCCATATAATGCTGCCGGAACATATACTGTTCGTTTGACGAATGCAAAAGGATGTGATAGTATTGCAACCTTAATACTTAAAGTAAAATCACCGCTTACTTCAACTACATCCGATTATATCTGCAAATCTCAGCTACCTTATTACTGGAATAAAACGTTGTACTATACCTCCGGAACGTATACTGCCCAATTCACAAACCCTTCCGGTTGCGATAGCGTTGCCACTTTATTCTTAACGGTGGTATCTCCTTCCACTTCCGTTACCAACGATGCCGTCAGTTCTTCCGAACTGCCTTATGTCTGGAATAAACTGGATCTCACAGAATCTGGTACATACACATCCCCAATTCATTATGTCAATTCAGCGGGTTGTGATAGTATAGCAAAATTGATTTTAAAGGTGAATCTTTCAACAAGTGCTGTTACTGATGCTTCCACTTGCGCATCGGATTTGCCTTATATATGGAATGGTTCACCTTATTATACCCAGGGTACGTATACCAAAACCATGACCAATATTTTTGGTGCGAACGTGATTGTTACATTGAATTTATCTGTTATTGCTTCATCCAATGTGTCTCAAACCGTTCATCTGTTTGAAGGCGAAGAATATGCGATTAATGGTCATGTCTATGATAAGGAAGGCACTTATACCGATATTCTCAAAACCAAAAATGGTTGCGATAGTACCGTAGTTTCTACTCTTTCGTTTTTTAAAATTCCAAATACCATCACTCCGAATGGCGATGGGCATAATGATGTATTTATGAAGGGAAACCATGTGCAAATTTATAACAGGAATGGAATACTTCTCTTTGAAGGAAATAATGGTTGGGATGGGAAATACCATGGTAATCCTGTTTCGCAGGATACTTATTTTTATGTATTGTATTTTATCTCAGAAGGAAAAACAAAGTCCAAAGAAGGATATATAATGGTTATTCGATGACCATACCCATGAATATGAAGAAAGCTATTTTTCTTTTTATGCTCAATCTACTATGTTTACTGGTAGTTGCTCAATCGGATATCCGGTTGAATAACTACTGGGTGAACTCACAATATATAAATCCAGCCACTGTCTACGACAAATATCAGGCTGTTTTCAGTATGGCTGCCCGCAAACAATGGGTTAGATTTCCCGGTGCACCATCAACTTTATTTGCTTCAGCTACAACTTATCTTGATAATTTCCACACGCAACTAGGGCTTATTGTTGTTCAGGATCAGATTGGGTATACGTCCACCACTAACCTTGACCTGACTTATGCTTATGCAATAGCCCTACAACGGGACTGGCAGTTGCACCTTGGGGTCGGATTTAACTTCCAGAGCCTGAACTATGATGTGACAAAAATGAATCTCTCCGACGATATTGACCCACTTGCTTTTGACCGTTTAAAAACCGAATCAAATTTTAATGCTGATATTGGTGTGGAGGTAATTAATAAATCTATGAAAATAGGAGCATCCAGTCAAAATCTCTTTTCTCTTTTTACGGCAGTGAATAATCAACAACCCAATACAAACTTCCTGTACGGCCGATATAGGGAGATTTCGAGCAATATGATCAATATGGGATATGGCATTTGTGGTATCCAATATGCAAATATCTACCAGGCAGAATTCAATGTGACCAGTTATTTTAAATTGCCGGATCGTTCGGGGCTAAACGCAAACCCTGACAAGTTTGACTTGGGAGTTTTTTATCGCACTCAAAGTGAAGCAGGTATGATTTTTGGTTTTGACATCAGTGAAGCCATTCATTTGTCCTACAGCTACGACTATCATTTTGGAGGAATAAGGCTCAGCTCCTACGGTACCAACGAATTGATGATTACCTACAACCTGATTCGTGAACCTGTATGCCATAATTGCTGGCACTAATTTTACACACAAAACCCGCTATATTTTCAATAAAGCGGATTTTCTTCTTATAATTATTATAGTGGAGGCTTCACTTCAAGTGAGGCCTCCACTAGTCTATTCTATTCTTAATTTACCACACATGTACATACCAGATTCCTGTCACCATATGCATTATCAATTCGTGCCACATTTACCCAAAACTTATTTTCAGCTACCCAGGCAGTTGGATAGGCTGCTTTTGCCCGGGTATAGGGATGGTTCCATTCATCGGAAACAATCGAGTATTCAGGATGCGGTGCATTTAGCAGTACGTTATCGGTAGCATCTGCTGTTCCGTTTTCTATCTCTTTTATTTCGGCATATATCTGCAACATGGCATCAGTGAAGCGATCCAACTCAGCCAAAGATTCACTTTCCGTAGGTTCAATCATTAATGTGCCATGAACCGGGAATGATAGGGTAGGGGCATGAAAACCATAGTCCATCAGTCGTTTGGAAATATCTGTTTCGGTGATGCCTGAAGTCGCTTTAAAGTTACGCGCTTCGAGTATAAGTTCGTGTCCTACGCGCCCGTTTTCGCCGGTGTAGAGCACCCCATAGCTGTCTTTCAAGCGAGCTGCCAGATAATTCGCATTTAAAATGGCTATTTTAGTAGCACGGGTTAAGCCTTCCGCTCCCAGCATGCGGATATATCCGTAGGTAATGGCTAAAATGCTGGCACTGCCATAAGGTGCTGCAGAGACTGTGTTTTTACCAAATGTTTTGCTTGGTAAAAATTCTTTCAAATGTTCGGCAACACATATCGGACCTACGCCCGGACCGCCACCTCCATGAGGAATAGCAAATGTTTTATGTAAGTTCAGGTGACAAACATCAGCTCCAATAGTACCTGGGTTGGTCAATCCAACCTGAGCGTTCATATTGGCACCATCCATATAGACTTGTCCGCCGTTTTCGTGAATGATATCGCACATGTCTTTGATATGTGCTTCAAAAATTCCGTGTGTTGAAGGATAAGTAATCATACAACCTATCAGGCGGTCTTTATTGGCTTCTGCCTTTTCTTTCCAGTCAGCTAAGTCAGTATTTCCACCTTTATCGCAGTTTACCACCACGATTTCAAATCCTGCCTGATGAGCTGAAGCCGGATTGGTACCGTGTGCCGATGAAGGAATTAACACAGTGTCACGTTGTGATTCGCCTTTCGATTTGAAATACGAACGTAAGGTCACTAATCCTGCATATTCACCAGCTGCACCTGAATTCGGCTGTAAGCTGCATGCTGCAAAACCGGTTATTTTTGTCAGGTATTTCTCAAGCTCAGTAATCATTTCGTTGTAACCTTCTGTCTGGTCAACCGGTGCTAATGGATGCATGCCTCCAAATTCAGCACGGCTCATTGGTAGCATTGCCGAAGCTGCATTTAGCTTCATGGTACACGAACCAAGCGAGATCATGGAATGGGTTAATGAAATGTCCCGGCGTTCCAATTTCTTCAGATAGCGCATCATTTCCGTTTCACTATGGTAACGCTTGAATACCTCGTTGGTCAGAAAGGTAGATGTTCTTTCCACGCTTTCGTCAAACGATTTTAAATCATCCAGGTCGTCCTCTTCAACAAAAACAGGAGCATTCTGTGCAGCCGTAGCAAGTATTTCAATCAGCGTGTTGACGTCATTTATATCTGTCGTCTCATCGAAGCTGATACCTATTTCGCCTGTTTTGAAGTAATGGAAATTTACTTCATAGTCTAGCGCAATGGCTTTTAAATTTTCAACAGTAATTTCTTCCGGTAAACTGATTTTCAAGGTGTCAAAGAAATTCTCGTTTTCCTGAATATATCCGTAAACAGGTAAGATTTCGTTGATATAAGTTGCTATGGCATGGATGTGCAGTGCAATATTCTTAATCCCTTCGGCTCCATGATACACGGTATAGAATCCTGCCATGGAAGCCAGCAGAGCCTGTGCTGTACATATATTCGAAGTTGCCTTTTCCCGTTTAATATGTTGCTCTCGGGTCTGCAACGCCATGCGTAAAGCAGGTCTGCCGTTTATATCTTTGCTGATACCAATGATCCGTCCCGGCATGTCCCGTTTAAATTCTTCGCGGGTGGCAAAGTAAGCAGCCGATGGTCCGCCAAATCCCATTGGAATACCCCAACGTTGTGTCGATCCAAAGACAATGTCAGCACCCCATTCTCCCGGAGGAGTTAATAGTGCAAGACTTAAAATATCTGCTGCAACCGCGACTTTGCAACCTGCTACATGTGCTTCAGTTACAAATCCGGCATAATCTTCTATATTCCCGTCTGCATTTGGATATTGAACGATTGCACCAAAATGTTTATTTGTGAAATGCAGGCTTTCAAAGTCGCCTGTTTCCATATGAATACCCTGTGCTGCTGTACGGGTTTGTAATACTGCCAGTATAGATGGGAAACAATGTTGATCAACAAAAAGAATGTTGGCATTATTTTTTATCTGGTCCCGACTACGCAGGTTGAACATCATAGTAGCTGCTTCAGCGGCAGCTGTAGCTTCATCCAGTAAGGATGCATTGGCAAGGGGCATTCCTGTGAAATCACATACTGCCGTCTGGAAGTTTAATAATGCTTCCAACCGTCCCTGTGAAATTTCTGCCTGGTAAGGAGTATAGGAAGTGTACCAGGAAGGGTTTTCGAATACATTCCGCTGAATAACAGCTGGTGAACATGTATCATACCAACCCTGTCCGATATAGGTGGTGAAAAGTTTGTTTTTTGAGGCTATTTCGGCAATATGTTCTGCATATTGACGTTCCGTGAGTGCCTCGGACAATTCTATCTGGTTTTCCAATAGGATGTTCGAAGGAATGGTCTGGGCGATCAACTCTTCAATATTTTTTACTCCAACAGTTTGAAGCATAAACGCTTCGTCTTGTTCTGAAATGCCAATGTGGCGGGCCTGCAGCAAGTCTTTCATACTAAGAATTATTACTTTTTTTGTGCCGCAAAGGTACTTGTTTCTTTCATGAATTGTGTCAAAATTATCTAAAATTATTGGTATAAATACAATGAGTTTCTTGTTGGTTACAACTTGAAACTTATTGTTGAAAATAATTATGATTAGTAGCTGAAAACAATTGTTTTTGAATATTTATTAATTGTTTTTTAAACCAAATGTATTATAGGTTGTTTAATAATCCTATATGACGAGTTGTAAATTGTAAATGTCCAATATGCTACACGATATTCGAAAACAATATATTTTTTCTTCTCTGGATGAGAATAAAGCACTGCCTGATCCCATAGAGCAATTCGATTTGTGGCTGAATGAAGCCATTGAAAGTAAAGTGCCAGAACCTACTGCCATGATGGTTTCAACGGTCGATGAAAACCTGCAACCCCATTCACGGATTGTGTTGTTGAAAGAAATTTCGCACGAAGGCTTAGTATTCTATACCAATTATGAGGGACACAAAGCCCGTCAAATAGCAGGTAACAATAGAGTTTGCCTGTTGTTTTTCTGGCCAAGGCTGGAAAGACAGGTACGTATTGAAGGAACTGTTGAAAAAATCAGTGAAGCAATATCTACTGCCTATTTTTTGTCACGCCCCCTTGAAAATAGGATTGGTGCATGGGCTTCACCCCAAAGCCAGGTTATTCATTCTAAGGATTTTCTCGAAGAGCAGTTTAAGTATTATCAACACAAATTTGGAACGAATGTACCTAAACCTTCTTTTTGGGGTGGGTATGTTGTAAAGCCCACCTCATTAGAATTCTGGCAGGGTCGTCCAAGCCGGTTACATGATCGCTTGTTATACACAATTGGGCTGGGTGAATGGAAAATTTCCAGATTGGCACCCTGAATAATTCACACCTAAATCATAAAAGATTAATTCAATATCAAACGATTAAAGTTTAAATTTCAGCTTCTGATACATTTAGACTATCTTTGCATGCAATTTGAATTTTAAATTATACATTGTTTAAATGAATTTTACTGAATTAAATATCAATTCTCCATTAATAAATGCGTTGAATGACTTAGGGATAACTCAAACAACGACTATACAGGAAAGAGCCTATCCGGCAATTATGTCCGGTCGTGACATTGTGGGAATTGCCCAGACAGGAACCGGAAAAACAATTGCTTATCTGCTTCCCAGCTTAAGGCTTTGGAAGTTTACCAAAGAAAAAACCCCTCAGATCTTAGTGGTTGTACCAACCCGTGAATTGGTGGTGCAAGTGGTTGAGCAAGTGGAACAACTTACCAAATATATGAATGTCCGGGTTGTTGGAGTATATGGAGGGGTCAATATGATCCGCCAGACTCCGTTGGTAGTTGCAGGTGTCGATGTCTTGATAGCAACTCCCGGTCGCTTATTGGATCTTGTCCTTAATGGGAGTTTGAAATTAAAATCTATTAAACGATTTGTAATCGACGAAGTAGATGAAATGTTAAACCTTGGATTCCGTCCACAGTTAGTCCGTATCATTGATTTACTGCCAACGAAACGTCAGAACCTGATGTTTTCTGCTACCATTTCCGAAGATTTAAAAGATCTTGTTCATGATTTCTTTGTTGAACCACTAGAAATAGAAGCAGCTCCTACAGGAACGCCTCTGGATAATATCAAGCAAATAGGCTTTAAAGTGCCTAATTTCAATACGAAAGTAAATCTGCTTGAATACCTGATATTAAATAATCCTGAATTTTCAAAAGTATTGGTTTTTACATCTACCAAGAAACTGGCCGATGCACTTTATGATGAACTATCCCCCAAGTTTGTTGATCAGATTGGGTTGATCCATTCCAATAAATCTCAGAACAATCGTTTCGATACTTTGCGTAGTTTCAAGGAAAACCAAATTCCGATTCTAATTGCTACCGATATCGTTGCCCGTGGTTTGGATATATCCGACGTATCACATGTTGTCAATTTTGATGTCCCTGAGGTTGCCGAAAATTATATGCACCGTATCGGACGAACCGGTAGGGCCGATAAAAATGGTGTCTCTATCACATTTATTACAAAAGCGGATACTGAAAGCCGTAGCAGTATAGAAGCATTAATGAATCGTAAGATTCCTATTGTTTCATTACCTTCGGAACTGGTTATTTCAAAAGAATTAACTATGGATGAAATGCCGCAGGTGAAAATGAAAAATACACTGGTTACCATTCCTAAAAAGGAAGAAGGCGGTGCTGCATTTCATGAGAAAAGTGAAAAGAACCAACAGGTAAACAATAAAATCAGGCGTAAAGAATCTATGCGTTTGAAATATAAGAAACCTAAAACCAGAGGACAAAAGAAAAAATAGTTCATAGTTTAAAGAAAAACAAAACAGGCTATCTCCGAATGAGATAGCCTGTTTTGTTTGTTTCTGCCTGTGAAGTGACTTCAGTCACCCCACCATCAGTAATTTAGTCTCTCAATGCAGCCTGTGCGGCAGCCAACCTGGCTATTGGCACACGGAATGGAGAGCAGCTTACATAGTTTAATCCTGTACGATGGCAGAATTCAACAGATGAAGGTTCGCCTCCATGTTCCCCGCAAATACCGACTTTTAAATCGGGACGGACTGAGCGACCTTTTTCAGTTGCCATTTTTATCAATTGACCTACACCAACCTGATCGAGGACCTGGAAAGGATCTGCCGGTAAAATTTTCTTTTCAAGATAGATCGGCAAGAAGGAGGCAATATCATCACGTGAATACCCAAAGGTCATTTGAGTCAGGTCATTCGTTCCAAAAGAGAAAAACTCAGCAGTAGCAGCAATACGATCGGCTGTTAAGGCTGCCCGTGGAATCTCAATCATGGTACCAACTTTGAATTCTATGCTGTCGCCTCGTTCTTCGAATAGTTTGACTGCTGTATCCCGAATGATTTTATCTTGTTCCATGAACTCGAATCGAATGCCAACAAGGGGTACCATAATTTCAGGAATAACCTTGACGCCCTTTTTCTTAAGTACTAATGCAGCACCCAGGATAGCACGTGTTTGCATTTCAGTAATTTCAGGATAGGTGATTCCTAACCGACAGCCCCGGTGTCCTAACATAGGATTTTGTTCGTGGAGTGAGTCTACGCGTTGTTTGATGACTTTCAATGATACACCCATAGCTTCTGCCATTTCGCGTTGTCCTTTTTCATCGTGAGGAACAAATTCATGCAACGGTGGATCGAGCAATCGAATAGTTACCGGGCAACCTGCCATTGCTGCGAAGATTCCTTCAAAGTCAGCTTCCTGATAAGGCAGGATCTTTGCCAGGGCAATACGTCTGCCATTTTCATCGGCAGCTAAAATCATTTCACGCATAGCCTTGATTTTTTCGCCTTCGAAGAACATGTGTTCAGTCCGGCAAAGGCCGATTCCGGTAGCTCCAAATTTGCGGGCAATCTGTGCATCGTGTGGAGTGTCGGCATTCGTTCGTACAGTCAACCGGGTATGCTTGTCAGCCAATGTCATTAGTTCTGCAAAGTCGGCATCCAACTCTGCTTCTGACGTTCCAACCTGACCTAAATAAATATCACCTGTTGATCCGTTCAGAGAGATATAATCACCTTCTTTCAGTGTTACACTATCTACTTCTATGGTTTTGGTCGTATAGTCAATTTTCAAGGTGCCGGCACCTGAAACGCAGCATTTACCCATTCCCCGGGCTACTACTGCTGCGTGTGAAGTCATTCCACCACGTGCTGTCAGGATTCCCTTGGCAGCCGCCATACCGGCAAGGTCTTCAGGAGAAGTCTCAATACGAACCATAATCACCTTTTCGCCTGCTGACGCCCATTCTGCCGCATCATCTGCATTAAAAACGATTCTTCCGGAAGCAGCACCCGGAGAAGCAGCAAGCCCTTTAGCAATTAGTTTTGCATTCTTAATGGCTGTCTTATCAAATACCGGGTGAAGTAATTCGTCTAAGCGATTTGGATCAATACGTAGGATAGCCGATTTCTCGTCAAGCATTCCCTGATGGAACATGTCGATGGCAATCTTGACCATGGCTGCACCGGTACGTTTCCCGTTACGGGTTTGCAAGAACCACAATTTACCTTCCTGAACGGTAAATTCCATATCCTGCATATCTTTGTAATGGTTCTCCAGTTTTGTCTGAATAGCATCCAGTTCTTTGTAAATCTCAGGCATAGCTTCTTCCATGGAAGGATATTTGGCTAAACGGTCTGCTTCGCTTATACCGGCTAACACCGCCCAACGTCGGGAACCTGCTTTGGTGATTTGTTGCGGAGTGCGTATCCCGGCTACAACGTCTTCACCTTGTGCATTAATCAGATATTCACCAATAAACAGGTCTTCACCTGTTGCAGCGTCGCGTGAGAAGCAAACGCCTGTTGCCGAAGTATCACCCATATTTCCAAACACCATGGATTGTACGCTTACGGCAGTGCCCCATTCCGATGGAATTCCTTCCATTTTACGGTAAAGGATGGCACGGTCGTTCATCCATGAATCAAACACAGAGCAAATAGCGCCCCAGAGCTGTTCATAAGCTGAATCAGGAAAGTTATGTCCGGTTTGTTTTAAAACGGCAGCCTTGAATTTGGTAACCATTTCTTTCAAATCATCAACTGAAAGTTGATTATCCAGTTCAACACCTTTTGATTTTTTTAATTCTTCAATTATTTCTTCGAAGGGATCAATATCATTTTTATTGGCAGGTTTCATGCCTAACACCACGTCTCCATACATTTGAACAAAGCGGCGGTATGAATCCCAGGCAAAGCGGGCATTCCCGGTTTTACGCGTTAACCCTTCAACTACTGCGTCATTCAGCCCAAGGTTTAAGATTGTATCCATCATGCCGGGCATAGAAGCACGGGCACCTGAACGGACTGACACCAGCAATGGGTTCTCAATGTCTCCAAACTTGGAATTCATTAATTTCTCAAGGCCTTCAATGGCTTTCTCTACCTCCGGCTTTAAAAGTTCAACAACTTTGTCTTTACCCAGTGTGTAGTATTCATTACAAACATCAGTCGTAATAGTTAAACCTGGAGGAACTGGTACGCCGATCAAATTCATTTCAGCGAGATTTGCTCCTTTTCCACCGAGCAAATTTTTCATGTCTGCTTTTCCCTCGGCTTGTCCATTGCCAAAAGTGTAGACTCTTTTCGTGTTACTCATTTTTGATAAATAGATTTAATTTATAGATTGTGATTCTAAGTTTTACTGTGGCAAAGATAGTTTTTTTTGTGAATATATAAAATTAAACCATAAAAAAACGAAGCTCTTAAACTAAAAAAAACAGATCTTGTAATATTGTTATTATATTCCGAATGTCCGGACATAATCATAACAATTATTATATTGCTGCAACCCACATCGTAATGGCAATCTCATGAATGGAAATGGATACATTGATGTTTTTACCGTACGTTTGCTTGCAATATCTTTGAATTTATAAATATCTTCAACTTTAGCACATTATTAGATGAAGCAAAAGTTGTGATTAGCTTTCAAAAATTGTATCTTTGATATTATAAACAGCAATACATCATTTACAAGTGTATTTGATAGTGTTGTGATTAGCTTTCAAAAATTGTATCTTTGATATTATAAACAGCGAAATAAGCTACGGAATAGGTCAACTGACAGTTGTGATTAGCTTTCAAAAATTGTATCTTTGATATTATAAACAGCTAGTAAAAGAAATAGATCACATACACATTGTTGTGATTAGCTTTCAAAAATTGTATCTTTGATATTATAAACAGCATTTACTATCAACTTCCATTTGATTTAATGGTTGTGATTAGCTTTCAAAAATTGTATCTTTGATATTATAAACAGCTTTAGCTATGCTGGGGAATATTGACCGTGAGTTGTGATTAGCTTTCAAAAATTGTATCTTTGATATTATAAACAGCATTGCCGTGGTTGCAGTGACAACCCACAAGTTGTGATTAGCTTTCAAAAATTGTATCTTTGATATTATAAACAGCTTAATAGGATCAAACACGGCTGATGATGTAGTTGTGATTAGCTTTCAAAAATTGTATCTTTGATATTATAAACAGCACAATGTGCTGATGAAGCAGGTAACGTAGTGTTGTGATTAGCTTTCAAAAATTGTATCTTTGATATTATAAACAGCAACAAATCATATTTAAAACAAAACAAATTTGTTGTGATTAGCTTTCAAAAATTGTATCTTTGATATTATAAACAGCATCTGTTTCTGTAAACGATGTTAAGTAAGTGTTGTGATTAGCTTTCAAAAATTGTA
>Ga0302296_1002560_pt1 | contig 12200 bp, 9 predicted proteins | sample III_Fen_N3_1_FD_194546 | JGI IMG/M metagenome (GOLD analysis project Ga0302296, IMG submission 194546) | Peat permafrost microbial communities from Stordalen Mire near Abisko, Sweden - III_Fen_N3_1 | ecosystem: Environmental > Terrestrial > Soil > Wetlands > Permafrost | place: Sweden: Abisko... | reverse complement strand
TGAATACCTGCGCACCCAATGGAGTTATATTTACTAATGGGGATAATGATACTTTCCCGTTATGGTACAATCAGGAGGTAGAAGGCGTTCGTACTGATATGCGTGTGTGCAACCTGAGTTATTTCCAGACTGACTGGTACATTGATCAGATGAAAAGCAAAGCATACCAATCTGAACCTCTGCCAATTTCTTTTAACCATGATCAGTATGTTCAGGGTAAACGTGACGTTGTTTATCTGATGGAGGATCCCCGTTTGAAGGGTGCGGTAGAACTTAAAAAAGCTCTTGATTTTGTAAAAGACGAAGATCCGAGAACCAAGCTTGAACAGGCTGACGGCGCGGCATATATTCCTTCCAAAAAACTATTTCTTGTAGTCGACAAGGCTGCAGTCATCCGAAATAAGGCGGTTGATCCACAGGATTACGATAAGATTGTTGATACCCTGAAAATTGATCTGAGCAGCAAACGTTACATTACCAAGGATGAACTGATGGTTTTGGATATGATCGCCAACAATAATTGGGAGCGTCCGATTTATTTCGCAATTACAATTGGTCGTGATAAGTATATTAATCTCCAGGATTATTTCCAGCTTGAAGGACTTGCATACAGGCTGGTTCCCATAAAAACAACTTCTGACAGTGGTCTCAATATTGGAAGGGTAAATACCCGTCTGATGTATCCGCATGTCATGGATGCCTTTAAATGGGGAAATATGAATAACCCTAAAGTTTATATCGACGAGAATAATGCACGGATGATGATGAACATCCGCAATACTTTTGATCGTCTGGCCGAAACGCTTGTAGCCGAGGGACAAAATGAGAAGGCCATTAAGGTTCTCGATCGTTGCAATGAACTTATTCCTAATAACGTTGTCGCATACAATTATTTCTCTATCATGATGGCCGAAACCTACTTTAAAGCTGGACAGCCGGCAAAAGGGAAGGATATGATTGATACGATCATGAATAGTTACAAGGAAAAACTGGATTATTTCTTTAAATTGAATAAACCTATGCGCAATTCGGTAGACGAAGAAATTCAGCGTAGTTTATATTTTATGAGGGAAATCACTCAGCTTTGCGTCAGAAGTAATCAAACGGAATTGGGTAAAGAGGTGACCGCAACATTTAGCAGCTATCTTGAAAGATACAGTTCATTGAAATAATGAAACGTTTTGATCCCAGGGTTCGACTGCCTGGATTCATCACCTCTCTATTCAAGGATGCTGTTTGGAGATTGGATGAAGTTAATGAGCGGGTAGTTTACCTGACCTTTGATGACGGACCGATCCCCGAAGTAACACCTTGGGTGCTTGATCTGTTATGGAAAGAAGACATTCAGGCAACATTCTTTTGTGTTGGCGAAAATGTGATGAAGCATCCTGAGGTTTACAAGCGAATCCTTGCTAATGGTCATTCGGTAGGAAATCACACTTTCAATCATTGGCAAGGACTGAAGAGGAAGGATCAGGATTATTACAGAAATGTTGAAAAGGCTGGAATCTACATTGATTCAGATCTTTTCAGGCCACCTCACGGATGGTTAAAAAGATCACAGTTCCGCCATCTGAAAAGGCAGTTCAGGATCATCATGTGGGACTTAATTTCCTGTGATTATGATGCACGGATCAAGCCTGAAAGGGTATACAGGAATATAACTGATTTTGTACGTCCTGGTTCGGTAATTACGTTTCATGATTCAATCAAGGCAAAGAGTAACCTGGAAGAATCCTTGCCGCGTGCTATTCGCTGGATGAAGGAGCAAGGTTATCGTTTTGAAGCTATTCCATATAATAAACAAATAAATAGCAGGTAGTAAGATTTTTACTGCCAGTAAAAATATAATGATGATGATGAATATATTAATTGTTGGTTCGGGGGGAAGAGAGCATGCAATGGCATGGAAAATCAAACAATCACCAAAACTCAATCAATTATTCATTGCCCCGGGAAATGCCGGGACATCCCTGTTAGGTACAAATCTGCCCGTTGGTGTTTCTGATTTCGGGGGATTGAAAAATGCAGTTCTCGAAAATCAGATTGATCTGGTATTGGTAGGTCCTGAAGTGCCATTGTGTGAAGGGCTGCACGATTTTTTCAAGGCCGACGAACAATTAAAAGACATTCTGTTTGTTGGACCGTTCAAACTTGGAGCTCAACTGGAAGGAAGTAAGGATTTTGCCAAGCAATTCATGATACATCATCAGATTCCAACAGCTAAATACCTGGCTGTAACTTCCGAAAATCTTGAGTACGGACTGGCGTTTCTCAAAACCATGAACGCTCCATACGTTCTAAAAGCCGATGGATTGGCTGCAGGAAAAGGAGTGTTGATCCTGGACAATCTTCAGGAGGCGGAATCGTCGTTGAAAGAAATGCTCGGTGGGCAATTTGGGGTTGCCAGCCGAAAAGTGGTTATTGAAGAATTCCTTAGCGGAATTGAATGTTCGGTTTTTGCTATCACAGATGGAAAGGATTACCGAATATTGCCAGTAGCCAAAGATTACAAACGCATAGGAGAAGGGGATACAGGCCTCAACACGGGGGGCATGGGAGCTATTTCGCCAGTTCCGTTTGCCGATGAAACTTTCATGAAAAAGGTGGAAGAACGGATTGTTAAGCCAACCGTTCAGGGTTTGATCATCGATCAGATCCCCTATAATGGATTCTTGTTCTTTGGATTGATTAGTTGCAAAGGGGAGCCGATGGTAATTGAATACAATGTCAGAATGGGAGATCCAGAAACTGAAGCAGTAATGCTTCGTATTCAGTCTGATTTTGTCGATCTCCTGATTGGAGCCGCTGAAGGATCACTGGCAGATAAAACTATAAAAATTGATCCAAGAACATCTGTGGCAGTTATGCTTGTTTCAGGAGGTTATCCTGGATCCTATGAAAAAGGGAAGGTAATCCGGGGACTGGAAAAGATAAAAAGCAGCGTGGTCTTTCATGCCGGGACAAAATTAAACAACACAGACATTTGTACTGATGGAGGGCGTGTTCTGGCTATTAGTTCGTATGGTCAAAATATGGATGAAGCACTTGCCTGTTCTTTTCAAAATGCAGAACTCATCAGCTATGACGGCCTCTATTACAGGAAAGATCTGGGCTTTGATTTGTAATATCAAGTAATCACTAAAAACTGGTTCTTATTGATTCGCATTAAACTGGAACAGATTAATTGAAACAATATATTTTCATTTATCTATTGAAGTAAACTACAGGCATGTTACTGAAAGCATTAAAATCAAATCAGCCTTATCATTTTCTATTGATTCCAATTATTGCAACTGCTTTATGGGTCAAATCATTCCTAAATCCAACTGGGTTTTCCTTTTATCCCGGTGAAGAAACGATGATCCTGTATCAACCTATTAATTCAATACTGACCAATAATCCATTAGCCAGTCATATTCTGGCATTGATTTTTATAATCCTGATAGCCTTCCTGATATTAAAATTGAATGTACAATATGCCTTTATACGGTCAAAGACATTTCTGCCTTCAAGCCTGTTTATATTAATTACCAGTGGAATTCCTGATATTCATGCAATGCATCCAGTATATCCCGCTGCATTGTTTCTAATCCTGGCTATTGACCGTATTTTTAGTTCATTCGATAAAGAAGTTATTCATTCCAATGCATTTGACTCCGGAGTATTTCTCTCAATCGGTTCCCTGTTCTACCTGAATCTGATATTTTTCTTCCCCATTCTATGGATTGGATTCATCATTGTAAAACCCAACGTAAACTGGCGTGAGTATATTCTTACAACCCTGGGATTCAGCTTACCCTGGCTTGGTGCGATAGCTTTCTTCCTGATGTTAGGGAGGACCGATGAATTAATTCATACCATTGAAACGAATGTTACTTCACACCAGATTTTTCTCAGAGAGGGTCTGCCAATACAGATATACTTCGGGTACCTTGTTTTATTAACAATACTGGGGAGTGTTTTTTTACTGGCACAGTATGATGGGAAGAAAATCAGCTCCCGTAAATACTTCAAAGTGTTTTTCTGGATCTTTTTGATTTCCTGTATTCTAATTATTGCAAACCCGGCTGTTTCACAGGAAATCATTCTTTTATTGGCAATACCTCTAACATATCTGGTTTCGAACTATCTTGTTTTCATGAAACGGCAAATCTGGGGTGAAGTATTTTTATATATACTCACGGCCGGAGTAATTTATATGCAGTTTGTCTAGGTAACGAAAACCTAAATTTCAAGGTGAACACGAACACCCAATGCCTGCACCGGCCCTCTGTCCTTATTGTAGGCAGGATTAATAATATATTGGTAATCAGGGCTTATCCACAGGGGGTAATTGTTTAGTTTAAAGGAATAGTAGAGCTCGGTAATCATCTCGGGGTGATAATTTAAACGTCCATCTCCAATAATAAACCCATATCCTCCTGCCTTCAGATAATTACGATGATCTTTTGACAATCCGTTAGCCAGCACCGCCAAACCAGCTTTATCATCAATGCGATTCCAGAGGTTTCCTTTTAGCTGTAATCCTAAACTAATTGCCCTATCAATTTCAGTAAAGGCTCAGGTTTCGTTCTGCCCGTCATTCCAGCTTCCCCGCATAAATGAACCAATATTGTTAGTAAAATTATGCTCCACATTTATGCCGAACCCATATTTAATACGTCCTAACGTTTTTGTACTATCAATTGCAGGTGATCTATGATTTGCTTCGCCTAATTCAATTGACTTTAAGTAATTTCCCATTCGGGCATGGGTCAGGAAAGTCATTATTCTCAAGGTTCCAGATTGATGACCAATCCTGTATTTGTGTTCAAGTTCAAGCGCTTCTGAATGTGAACGGAACACTTTATTATCCATTACGGCACCATTGGCTGTTGTGGGAACCATTACAGAAGCTAACCGTAGCGACCAATCCGGCTTTATAAGATCAGCAATTACCCCATAGGTATAACCCCTGGTGTTGGCCGGATAATCCCATGCACCATAGCCCATCAATGCCCAATTGTAAAATTGTGAGCGTTGGTCATGGCTGAACTTGTTATTATCCAGAAAGTCCATAATACTGAATTTCCCTGCAATTACTGCAAGATAAGAATCAGGAAGGCGGGTTGGCAACTGGTTAATACCATCTTCAACCAGTTCGTAATGATCCGACAAAGTAAATATTTGACTGATGAATAATCGCGCAATATAAACTTTTGGGTTAACATCACTTACACGGTATACTTCACCATTTGGAAACCCGGCCACACCAAGGGTTTTGGAAAAGCCGTTTCCACCCGAAATCTCTGGATTGAAATAGGCCGAAGCTCCTTTCCACAGTCTTGCTCCGAAAAACATTGTCCCCGTTATTGAAGTGTTTCCTTCTGCTCCAGGATTTAGGCTATTTACACCAGAGTATTTTGCGCTAAACGGCGGATGATATTGATAAATAGTTGTGTTTTGAAAATGAAAATTCCACCTTTGAACAGATGTACTGTCCTTTGAAGTTTGTCCTTGCAGCTTGACAGATAAAGAAAGCAGGCAAATAAAGGCTAATGTATAAATGGATGCATTTTTTAATACCTGCATGTTTTTTCTCCCTGAATTTTTAAGACATAAACATACAGGAACGATAAGTGTTGAATTCTTATCGTTCCTGTATAAGTTACTTCTGATTTTTTTAATAGTATTTATTAAGTGAATAATGGTAATAACATCAGTCCTGCTGACAATGCAATCAGGATAGCTGCAGCTGCCCAACCAATAATGTTGTTAATTGGCTTATTCACATATTCGCCCATGATCTTTTTGTTGTTCACCAGCAAGATCATGCATACCAGAACCACAGGTAAAAGCATACCATTAATAACCTGTGACCACAAAGAAATTAAGATAAGGGGAGCATTTGGAATCAAAATAATTGCTGCTCCAAGGATAATAATGCCGGTATATAAGAAATAAAATTCCTTGGCATCGTTCCATTTTTTATCAATACCTGCTTCAAAACCAAATGCTTCACAAACGTAAAAGGCTGTAGCCAGCGGTAAAATAGTTGCAGAAAAGATAGATGCGATAAAAAGACCAAAAGCAAATACCTGCGATGCTATTGCACCCGCGAGTGGTTTTAATGCAAGGGCTGCATCTTTAGCTTCTTCAATCACAACTCCATTTTCATGCAACGTTGAAGCACAGGCTACAATTATAAAGAAGGCAACTACGACAGTTGCAAGGCAACCAATAATAATATCGATCAGCAGATATTTGTAATGCTTCATTTTCAAGCCCTTCTCAATCACCGAGGATTGCATATAGAATTGCATCCAGGGGGCAATGGTCGTACCTATAATTCCAATAACGATGGTCAAACCCTGGGTATCAATAGGCATTTTGGGATGTGCAACCGATTGGCCAATTTCAGACCAATGAGGTTTTCCCATAATGGCCGAAACGACATACATCAATAATGAAACACTAAATATCAGGAAAATACGTTCGGCAATCTTATAGTTTCCCTTCACGACCAGAACCCAAACCATAAATGCAACTATCGGGACAGAAATGTATTTGCTTATCCCGAAAACTTCCATACTGCCTGCCACACCTGCAAATTCTGTAGTCGTATTTCCAATATCGGCAATCAATAAACCGATGAAGATAAAGAAGGTGATCTTTACTCCGGCATTCTCACGGATCAGGTCAGCAAGACCTTTGCCGGTAACAATTCCCATACGGGCATTCATTTCCTGGATGACAACAAGTACTATAAATGAAGGGATTAGCGTCCAAATAAGGCTATATCCGTAAACTGCTCCGGCTACCGAATAGGTAGTTATTCCACCGGCATCGTTATCAACACTTCCAGTGATGATCCCAGGACCCAAAATAGCAAAGAACAAGGCTAGCTGGGTGAAAAATGTCTTTTTATTTTTAAACATCGGATCCCCCTCCTATTTACTGGTCCTACGTTTGCGGATTAAATCTTCGATCACGTCATCAATAACAACCATTCCTTTCAGAACATTCTTGATGTCTACAACCGGGATGGCCAACAGGTTATATTTTGAAACGATCTCTGCCACTTCATTTATCTTCTGATAGTCCCTAAGATGGACAGGGGAGGGTCTCATAATATGGCTGATTTGCATGTCAGGAGGTGTGATTACCACATCACGTATGGAGAAAGTTGCGAGAAGTACTTCATTTTCATCAGTAACAAAAAGGTTGTATAAAGTCTCGAATTCTGGCTTTGTTCTTCTCAATTCAGCCAACACTTCTTCGATGGTCATATTCAGATTAAACGACATATACTCTGATGACATGATACTACCGACTGTATGATCCGGGTAAACGAGCAGTTCCCTGACATCCTGAGAAGCTTCCTCTTCCATTTCATTCAGCAGAAGTTCGATTTTTTCGTCTTCGAGTCCTTCAAAAATATCAGCAACCTCATCTGCTGGCATTTTATCCAATACATCGGCTGCTTTCTCGATCGACAGGCTTTCCAGAATCTGAACCTGTGTTTCTGGTTCGAGTTCCTCCATTACGTCGGCAGCTTTTTCCGCATCGAACGAAGAAAATATTTCAGCGCTTGCCTTCTTGCCTAATTCCTCAATGATATCAGCTAAATCAGATGGATGTAAGGTCTGAAGCTTTTTGTATGTCTTCGAAAGTTTAATGTTCTGATTTGAAAAATCAATGGCCTCCAGATCTTCCCAATTAATAAACTTTCCGGGAACATCTGATCCGAACAAGGATAAGCCAAACTTTAGAGGTTTTGCAACGCCGATTCTCCTTAACAAGCCATCAATCCCAATATCTACAGCAACAGCAAAGGTCCCTTTGGTCAGGGTAACTAAACGTACATCGTTTACCCGAACCAGTTTTCGTCCGTTCAGATCGACAATCTGTTTATCGAGTACCGAATCAATCAACGATAAATCGTTATTGATATTTTCCTGTGGTAAATTACTTAGTTCTGAAGCGATAACCTTGATTTTCCCGTTCAGTTTTTCTACCTGAAACTGTTGGAATGAATAGAAAGCAACCTGATTGCTTATTTTGATCTTGATTCCTGTTACAGCCGGATGCCCCGAAGTTATATTCGAAGATTCGGATTCAACAAGTAAATCTTTTACTATGCCAATGTATTTACCGCTGGAATCATAAGCTTTAATACCAACAATACGACTTAAATAAAATGTTGTGATAGATGTCATATGCACCTCCTTGCTTTGTGATACAGTAAGGAGAGCAAACCCAAGGGAAGGCTGTCCTGCTATATCAGGTTAATGATTAATATACTCGCGGGCCCTTCGTCCATTTTGTATAATGATATTGGTTTGCGGCGCAAAAATAGGTTTTTTGTTTAAAGAAAAAAAGCATTCTTTAATTCTAAATGACAAATAATTCGATTTAATGACTTTTAGGCACAGAATACATTAAGCATTATATACAATATTAAAGTTCTACCTTAAAATTGCATAAAAAAAACCCGCCTGAGCAAACAGACGGGTTGATTGTTTATCGTTTAAATGTTGAATTGCAGTTCTTCGAGTTTACTTACAACTCAATGGTTTTCCCATTATAGAAATCAAGGATCTTTGTTCTGAAAATATATTCATATTTGGCCTGAAGCAAATCGCTTTGTGCCGATGCAAGGTTATTCTTGCTTTGGTTGTATTCAACCGAATTGATCATACCTACATTGAATTTTTCCTCGGTATACCTGAAAGCTTCCGTTGATGAAACGACAGCCTTCTGATTGGCCACATATCTTTTGAATGCCGCCAAGGCATTGGTATAAGCCTGTTCAATGTCTTTACGCAATAGATTCTTGGTGTTCTGCAATGTCAATTCCGAAACTTCGAGTTGAATCTGTGCATTGCTAACACCCGTTTGGGCCTGATAATGATTGAAAATAGGAATATTCAATGATAGTCCAAATCCATAGCGTTGGTGGCTTTTTAATTGCTCTCCAAAGACGATATTTGCAAGAGAACTATTCATCAAATAGTTGTAATTGTTGTTATAATTGGCGCCAAAAGAAAGTGATGGCATCTTGTTTCCCTTAGCGATCAACAATTGGTTCTTTGCACTTTCCAGTTTAAACTCGGCACTTTTCACAGCAGGCTTGAGCTGAACAGCATTCTTAAATACATCCATCGAATTGATCAGGCTCATGTTTGCCCCTATTTCAGGCAATACAGGTTTCTCAATTTTGAAACTTTCGGTTGACGGTAATTCCAATAGTTGATACAAGGCCAGGTAGGCCAGCTGAAGTCTGTTCTGAGCGTTTACAACATTTAATTCTTCTCGGGCATACTGTGCTTCAATCTCGAATAAGCTACCCTTGGCCAGGCTTCCGGCCTCTACAAGTTTCCCTGTACGGTCAATCTGAAGCTGGGTAATTTTTATCAGGTCTTGTGAAACATTAAGTAATTCGTCGGCAAATAGAGTTTCAAGGTATGCTGCGGCAATGTTTAGCATCATATCATCCTTTGCCTTCTGCATGTCCTGAAGACTGGCCTGTAAGTCCATATCTGCCACTTTAATGGCGTTTTTCAGGGTGAATCCGCTCCAAAGGGTAACATTGGAACTTAAGCTGCCATAAGTTGAATTTGAGTTCAAATCTATATAAGTATTGTCTGGCCCGAGAGATCGTCCATAACTCATTTGGTTCTGGAATCCGGCATTCAAGTTGGGCAAACGGTTATACTTTGCTTGTCCGAGTTGATTGTTGTAATATTCAGAACTCAGTGTTTGCTGCTTGAGTTGGATATTATTCTGAATGGCATAATCGATGCATTTCTGCAGGTTCCATGTTACCTGTGACTGCGCGCTTGTGAAGGCAGCAAGCAGGATTACAAGGGCAATTAGTCTGGTTATTCGTTTCATTCGTATGTTTTTAAAATTAATTTTGTTTAACCGATAATGAATCAAAAGTAAAGATTAAAACGTTCGCTCCGACACTCATCCTCTGAGTTTAGGAAGCAGAATTAACTTACGCCTTTTTCTTTTCTTCTTCCTTCGGTTTATTCGGATCAATTTTTGCACCCTTCACCTTATCTGCTTTGGTCAATCCTTTGGTGATCTCAATATTTATTCCATCTGAAATCCCGGTTTTAACCATGCGTTTTTCAAATTCCTGTGGTTTTGCCGTTTCGATCTCAACAAATGATGAATCTTTTTCAAATTTTAGCAATCCTTCAGGTATGACCAATACGCTGTCTTTCTTCTCCAGAACAATGTTTGCATTGGCACTGTATCCGGCTCTGATAAACTGATTTTCCTTCAGAACGACATTGGCTTTTATCTCAAACTGAATAGCGCCGTTCTCTTCTTTTCCTTTTGGGGCAATGTATTCAAGTATTGCTCCGAACTTATCCTTCTCAATGGCACCGATTTCAAGTTCGATAGGCATTCCTTCCTTAATCTTTCCTACTTCGGTTTCATCCACTTTACCTTTGAAAATCATATCTTTCATATCGGCCACTGTACAAATGGTTGTTCCGTTGTTGAAAGTGTTCGACTGAATGACCGAATTTCCTTCTTTGATGGGTACATCAAGAACCATACCGTTTACTGTGGCGCGAACAAGTGTATTAGTAGCAGTTTGTGCCTTTTTTGTTACACCATTTTTAATTAAATCCAAATTATTATCAGCTGCGGTCATTTCCTCCTTGGCTGCATCATAATTCACCTTCGAAGTTTTGTATTCGTCGTAAGAAACAACCTTGTCATCATACAGTTTTTGCTGACGATCGTAATCTATCTTGGCATTCTCAAAATTCAGTTTTGCACGGTTCATCCGGTTCTCAGCATTGTTCAGGTTAACCATATCGGGAATAATCTTGATTCTTGCGATCACCTGGTCTTTTTTTACGAAATCACCCGCAACGATAAATAATTGATCAATGATACCCGATACCTGAGGTACAATGTCTATTTCTTTACGCGGAACAACAGACCCTGTAGCTACCGTTTTACGGATAATATTGGACACAAACGGATTCTTTGTCTCAAACACTTCGGGCACCTTTTTAGATTTGGTATAGAGGAAGTACATGGTTCCTCCAAAAATTCCCACAAGGATTACAATTCCCAGGATTCTTAAAATTCTTTTCATGATTTGGTAATTTTATGTTTCAGTTTCTATTTTTTTAAATTGTCATTCAACTTTACTCATTTCTCTTTCCTAAGATTCGTCCCTGATTGCATCTATTGGTTTAATACTGACGGCTCTTTTGGCAGGGATCAACCCTGCTATTATGCCTGCAACCACCAGAACTGCTAAGGCTGAGAGAGCCATGGTCAGGTTCACATGTGGATTGCGGAAGAACATTTTATCGCCTGCCTGCAACAATATTCGGTTTAGTATTTCGAGCACTCCTACACCGAGTGATAATCCGATATAACCAGCCATCACAGTCAGGAATACGCTCTCTGCAACAATGTGTTTAATCACGTTTGCCGGTGTGGCGCCAATGGCCCGCTGAATTCCAATTTCCTGTGTTCGCTCTTTAATGATAACCAGCATGATGTTGCTAACACCGATCACACCTGCCAGCAATGTTCCGATTCCGACTATCCAGGTCAAAACCTGTATTCCCAGGAACAGGGCAGAAAACTTAATGAATTCCTTCTCGATGTTGAACGAGCCGATGGCCTGAAGGTCCTCGGGGGCAACCTTATGACGTGCCTTCAATATCGTTTTTAATTTGTCTTCAAGATCGCTTACCTTTGTTCCTTTCTGAGCAGTAACCGAGAAGAAATATACCACATTGCCAAAGTTGTAGGCCTTCTGCATGGTAGTATAGGGGATAATGATAGTTTCTTCCTTTTTGCCTCCCCCGATGTTTATTCGTGTTTCGGCATGGATGACTCCCACTACCTGGAAGTAGACACCGTTTATTTTCAAATATTGACCTATTGGATTTTCACCTTTGGCGAACATCACTTCCTCAACACGCTCACCGATATTGCAGACCTTCCGTTCCTGAAGCATATCTATTTCATTGATTAGCCTACCTTTATTAGTTGTCCATTTATCGATTTTAAAATAGTCTGGATAGTCACCGTAAACCTGGTAAGCACCGGTGCGTTCACCTCTGACGGTGTTATTCCCGCCCTGCTCATTTCCGAATAAACGGGGTGAAAGATATTCCACTTCCTTCACATTATCGCGGATATATTGAATGTCGGCTGTTTCATAGTGC
>Ga0302296_1002552_pt1 | contig 12223 bp, 7 predicted proteins | sample III_Fen_N3_1_FD_194546 | JGI IMG/M metagenome (GOLD analysis project Ga0302296, IMG submission 194546) | Peat permafrost microbial communities from Stordalen Mire near Abisko, Sweden - III_Fen_N3_1 | ecosystem: Environmental > Terrestrial > Soil > Wetlands > Permafrost | place: Sweden: Abisko... | reverse complement strand
TGGCGACATAAATATGGAAACCTGGAGACATTTGGTTTTCAGGTATTCCGTTTCAATAGTTTCCTTGATTTCACAAATTTTTCCGTCGGCGGGCGATATGATTACATTTTCGTCCTGAACGATTTTGCGTTGTGGATACCTGAAAAACTGGATTACCAGAATATAAATTACTGCAAATGATCCGCCTAAAACCAAACGGATGGTACTGTCAGAAACGAATAAATACAATAAAAGAATGAGGGCTGCAAAAGTTGCAGTAAAATAACTGATTGTTCGTTTGCCGGCTTTATGAAACTTCATATTAATATTTAGATTTTGGTCTCAAAAATAGCAAATAATTGTGCTGTTTGTTTGTAATCTTGATTTAAGTCGGGTAATTTTCGAACAATTCCATGTTTTTCAAAAGAATATGGCTTTTCGCCTGTTCTAAATTTTGTTTTAAATTGCCAGTTGCCTGTCCCGAATCACATCTGGAGAACTCGCCAAAATAAATTATACTTCTGATGGTGGGCCACTCTTTATTCACAAGTTTGGGTCTGAGAGATCAGTATATTTCAGTTTTCTACGTACATGATTCACTTAATTCACGCGGTGTTTTTTTTTCTGAAACCGATTAAATCTATCTTCCAAACTCTAAAAAAATCAAAAGTAGATGAACCCGACATACCGTTGGAGTAATTTTAGAGGATGCAGCACCAAAGAGATAAAAATAATGTTTGAAGTGGATGCTTTGCTACCTGTGAGTTCCACGAGAACGCACTGACAATCAAATTAATAAATTAAATATCTTCGAGTGAATAAAATTATAGGAAAGAGGGCTGTTTCAGAGGGTTTTGTAAGGTTCGAAATCAAGTCGTCAATCGCTGAAAAAGTGATAATGCCAGGCCAATATAGTTTACTTAGAACTGAAAAAAGTAGTGCTGAGATTATTCTGCCAGTGCTGACTTCTGATAAAGAGCGGGGTACGATTACCTTAGCAGTTCAAGTTACCAACGACAACACCCGACAGTTAGCCAACCTGAATATTGGAAACGAAATTTACGAAATAGATGGCCCTTATGGGAAACAACTAAAAATTGAAAATTTCGGCACTGTGCTTTGCATTGGGCGCGGACAAGGAATTGTGTTTTCCTACCCGATTCTGGCTTCACTTCGGGCAGCCGGAAATCGGATTGTGACCGTTCTTTCAGCTCAGACCAAAGACAGGATCGTCTTTGAAACGGAGATTCGATCAATTTCGGATGAGGTAATTATTCTGACAGATGATGGAAGTTATGGAGAAAAGGACCCATTTTGTTATGTTGTAGGTAAACTGATCCGAAGCAATAAATTTGATCAGGTTTATACCATTGGATGTGCCAAAACGGTGAAGGAAACCTTCTCGCTCGCACAAAAATACAATATCCCGACACAAGCCATTTTACATTTGGGTAAAGCAAGTGAACACCGGTTAAGTGGAATTTTCAATGTTAATATCTGTGGTTCTGCAAAATCGGTGTGTGTCGACGGATTAAATTTCAACGCCTATTATCCGAATTTTGAAGAAATGATCAAGCGGTTTGGCAGCGAATATCCTGAATCGGTTTTTATGCCAGGGGTCTCAAATAAAGCAAATATCCCCGTTTAAACAGCACGAAGCATTTAACCCCCCAGGCGGAAAATATCCAATGAAGACTATTTTCTTTGGTGATTTTCCGCCTTTCTGATCCATTAAAACTAATTATGCGCTAACTTCGAACAGGCTTCGGGAATGTGGCGTGACAGTTTCTGATGACATCGATTTAACCGTATTTTATGGAGAAATATACCGAACTGTTTTTAAAAGACGAACTGACCCGGAGGCTGATTGAGATTCTGGATCTGGGGCGAAATCTTGAAACTTCGCTCCGGAAAGTTTGTGATGCCATTGCCGGTAGTTCGATTACCGAAAAATCGGTTTTTGTCAGCATCTTGTTCAACGATCAACGATTCCAAAGCCAGCAGTTCAGCGAAACTTCGATTGTCGTCAGGAAGGAATTTCAGTTGTCGCAGAACAAAAAAGGGCTCATCGAACTGTTTCTGACACATCCTGATCACGTTCAATTCTCCGGAATATTGATTGACGAAGCCGAATCAATCTTGAAGATCGTTGCCCCTTTGCTGGTTGGGCTGATCTCAAAAATCGAACTTGAAAAATTAACGATTGATATAGGAGAACGCCGGAAAGAACTAAAAAGCATTAACCGCACTACCGAAATCCTGAAGAAAAGTTCATCGCTCGACGAGTTGCTGCAGGAAATTTGTTCTTTCCTACCCGAAGCCATGCAGTTTCCGGTACACGCGGTAGTCCGGATCACTTATGGCAATAAAAATTTCACCAGTCAAAGTTTCAGGGAAACGCCCTGGAAGTTGCAACAAACATTCGATACCCCCGATTCGGACAAAGGAGCGATCGAAATATTTTACCTGAAGGAATTTCAACAAGCAGGCGAAGGTCCTTTTTTAATCGAAGAACGGAATCTGATTGATAACCTTGCGGCATTAATTTCAGGATCGGCATCGAAAAAAGCCCTCCAGGAACTTCTGATTAAAAATACCGAACGGCTGAAAGAACTGGGCGGAATCAACCGGACTTCGGAGATATTAAAAAGCGGAAAACCATTGGAAGAGTCGCTCGGGATTATTTGTTCCATTTTGCCCGATTCGTGGCAATTCCCGGAGTTTACAGCAGCAAGAATTACTTACGATAGACGGGTTTTTACAAGCGCCGGGTTTAACGAAACTCCATGGAAAATGATACAGGGTTTTGAAGCGCCGGGTCGAAAAAATGGATTGATCGAAATTTTTTATCTGAAAGAATTTCCTGAGGCTGACGAAGGCCCTTTCCTGAAGGAAGAACGAAATTTACTGGTAAACCTTTCGAGCCTGATTGCCGGTTCTGCCACGCGCGATGTTTTCAACAAACTTCAGCACGAAAATACCGAGCGATTGAAGGAATTGAGAGCTATTAACCAAACCACGCTGATCATTGAGGAAGGAAAATCGGTTGATGAGACGTTGATGGAAATATGCGCCATTCTTCCCAAATCTTGGCAATATCCGCGTTATACGGTGGCGCGCATCCGGTTCGAAGGCAAGTCGTACCTCAGCGAGAATTTTCAGGAAACAGACTGGGTGCAAACGGAACATTTTGTGACCATCGACAACAAAAAAGGAGTGATCGAAATTTTTTACCTGAAGCAATTTCCGAAGGAAGACGATGGACCTTTTTTAAACGAAGAGCGGAACCTGCTGATGAATATCGCCCGGTTAATCAGCGGTTATCTAAACAACTACAAAGGTCGTGAAATTATTCACCGCAAAGGCGTTCCTGTGCAGGTGATACAGCCCTCCGACGACTTCCGAAACTCATTGGCAAAAAGCAAAAAACCGCTTCAGTTGTACTTCAATCAGCAGTCGATTGATAAGTATGTTTATCTCGACATGATGAAGTTCAAGATCAAACATATCCTTTTTGTGGCAACCTTGTACGACGCGTTTACCCTCGAAAGCGAAGACTCATTTTTCGAAAAATTCATGGGCGAAGCTTATCAGTACAGTCTCTTTTCTGTGCCACGCATTACCGGAGTTTCGTCGGCGGAGGAAGCCTTAAACCTGCTGGAAACTACGCATTTCGATCTGGTTATTCTGATGGCCGGAATGGATCGGGAAGCGCCTGTTATTTTAAGCGAACAAATCAGGGCAAAGAACGAATCGTTGCCTATTTATTTGCTTCTGAACAAAAAAAGCGACATCAAATATTTTGAAGAATTGGTGCCAACCATCCGCTCGGTCGATAAATTATTTGTCTGGAACGGTGATTCGCTCATTCTGTTTGCCATCGTAAAATCGACCGAAGACAAGGTGAATGTGGAGAATGACACCAAAATTGGCTTGGTACGCGTTATTTTGCTCATCGAAGATTCGCCGTTGTATTATTCCAAATACCTTCAGTTTTTATACGACATTGTTTTCAGTCAGGTGCAGCAGTTGCTGCCCGAAGTTGAAAAGAACGAACTCGATAAAATCTCGAAAATGCGTTCGAGGCCCAAGATTCTGTTGGCACGAAATTATGAAGAGGCTATCGCGATTTTCAATAAGTACAAAGACTTTATGCTTTGTGTGATTTCGGATATGGAGTTCGATCGTGGCGGCAAGATGGATAAACATGCCGGGGTGAATTTTATCAAGTATGTAAAATCGCATGTTTCAAAGCTGCCAATTATCCTTCAATCGTCAGAAAACCAAAATGAATTGGTGGCCAAAGAGCTTGAAGTGGCGTTTATCAACAAAAATTCGGAGACCTTGCTGAACGATCTGAAACACTACCTGATCAGCTATCTGGGTTTTGGAAATTTTGTATTCAGGGATAAAGAAGGCAACAAAATAGGGGTGGCCAAGTCGTTGCGCGAGTTCGAAACATTGCTTCAGGAAGTGCCCGACGAATCGTTATATCTTCATGCTTCCGAAAATCAGCTATCGTTGTGGCTGATGTCGCGTGGTGAGATTCAATTGGCCAAAACGCTCAATCCGGTATCGGCCAATACGTTTAAGGACATGGATGAAATGCGGCAGTTTTTTCTGGATAGCATCAAGCATTACCGGGAAGAGAAGAAAAAGGGAAAAATCCTGAGCTTCGACGAAACATCTACCCTCGACGAAAAAAATATTGTTTCTTTTTCCGGAGGTTCATTAGGCGGAAAAGGCCGTGGTCTGGCATTTATCAACACGCTGATTTACAATCTTGAATTTCCGACTTTGGCCAACCGGATCAATATTCTGGCTCCGATTACGGTTATTATTGGCTCAAACGAATTTCAACAGTTCATCGCCAAAAACAAGCTTTTCGACAAAATTATCGATCCGGAAATTTCGTATGCTGAATTGAGACGCCTGTTTGTTGAGGCGCATTTATCTATTTCGCTCCTGAAAAAGCTTAGGGTTTTTGTTTCTCAGATCGAAAAACCCATTGCCGTCCGATCGTCGAGTTCGTCGGAAGACTCCATCACACAGCCATTCGCCGGAGTTTTCGATACCTATATCGTTCCAAATCATGCTACCAATAAAAAGCTGATTCTCGAACGGATTTCAACAGCCATTAAACTGGTTTTTGCTTCCACTTTTTCTGAAAAAGCACGAAACTATTTTTCGATCATTCACCACAACGTTGAAGATGAAAAGATGGCAGTAGTTTTACAGGAGCTGGTGGGAAATCAATACGACGAGTATTATTATCCACACATCAGTGGGGTAGCGCAATCGTACAACTACTATCCGGTGGCCAATATGAAGCCTGACGAGGGTTTTGCCGTGGCTGCAGTGGGTTTGGGTACTTATGTGGTTGATGGCTGGAAATCATTCCGTTTTTCGCCCAAATATCCGAAGGTTACCATTCACAGTATCAAAGATTTGCTGAACAGCTCACAGGTGCAGTTTTACGCACTCGATTGCCGCGATCGCGATTTCGATTTTTTGGAACACGGCGAGCTGGCAGCACTTCAGTTATTAGATATTAGTGAAGCCGAAAAACATGGAACTTTGAATCATTGCGTTTCGGTTTATAATCCGAACAACGATCGCATTGAGCCGGGGCTGGGGTCATACGGACCTCGCATCGTCAATTTTGCCGACATTTTGCAGTACAATTATATTCCTTTGGCCGAAACCATCAGTGTATTGCTGAATACCGTAAAAGAAGCGTTTGGCTCGCCGGTCGAAATCGAATACGCTGTCGATCTCGACCGTTCAAAAAACGGGTTACCCACGTTTTATCTCCTTCAGATTAAGCCCTTAATTGGCAACCAAATTTTGCAAAACATAGTGATCGACCAAATGGATCAGTCGGATATGGTTTTGTTCACCCGGTCGAGTCTGGGTAATGGCGAAATCAAAGATATATGTGACGTGATCTATGTTGATACCGCTAAATTCAGCAAGCTTAAAACGATTGAAATGGCAGCGGAAATAGAACGGCTGAATAAAATGATGGTCAAAAATAACCGGCAATATGTGTTGATTGGCCCTGGCCGTTGGGGAAGCCGCGACCGGTTTGTGGGTATTCCGGTAAACTGGTCACAAATATCGAATGCCAAAGTCATTGTGGAAGTGAGTCTCGACAATTATCCACTGGATTCGTCGCTCGGGTCGCATTTCTTTCACAATGTAACTTCAATGAATATTGGCTATTTTTCGGTGCTGCATTCATCGCCAACCGATTTTGTGAAATGGGAAAAGCTGAAAGATCAGAAGATCGTAAATGAAACCAGCTTTTTTAAACATGTTCAGTTTAAGAAGCCGCTTACGATTTTAATGGACGGAAGGCTGAAAACCTCGGCAATTATTATGCACGAATGAGGTTGCAATTGTAAGCTGTAAATAAAATAGGTTTTAATTTAGAGGTAAATATTTCCTGAATGATTGATATTGCATTATTTGATGAACACAGGCTGGTTCTGGAAGGCATTTCCGGATTGTTATCAGGCACTACCGATTTCAGGGTTGTGCTGAACTGTGACGACCGGAATGTGCTGACCGAAAAGCTGAAATCGATGCAGGTTCATGTGCTGATTCTGAATATGCACGACATTTCGGTGCGCAACCTAAACCTGATTGTACAGTTGAATATTAGCAATCCGAAATTAAAAATTCTGGTTATTTCGGTTATCGACAGCGAAGAAATTGTGCTGAAGACCATCAAAGCCGGCGCTAAAGGCTTTCTTGGAAAAGACTCCGACCGGAACAGTTTGCTCGAAGCCGTTTATACGCTCCGGAACGGGCATGATTATTACAGCAAATCAATAACTCATTTATTGCTGAACCGCTATATTTCGAGTCTGAAAGCTGATGAATTGAGCCAGAATGCAGATATCGCCAATTTAAGCTCTCGCCAGGTAGAAATCCTCAAACTTTGGGGCGAAAGTTATTCCAACCAGGAAATTGCCGACCGCTTTTTTATCAGCGTGCGCACCGTTGAATCGCACAAAAACCACATCATGCAGAAACTGAACCTGAAAAGTACTGTGGATATGGTCAAATTTGCTATCAAGAACAACATCATCGAAATATAAGAAGTGCCTAAAGTTCGAATTGCCTAAAATGCTTAAAGTTACTGGTTTCAGGAATAACTTTAGGCACTCCGAACTTTAGTTCACATCGAACTTTTCCCCGTACGTAAAACACGTAAATGCAGTCTGCCTGAAACGTGACATCAGTTTTGGATATTATTTTTAGGCTTCGAAAGATGAATAGGCTTTCACCCTATCATTGAAAAACAAAGATAAAACCTAAAAATTATTCATAATTAAAAGATCTACTATGGCCGACATTTTAAACGTTAAAGTAAACGAGTTCATGGCAAAAGTGATTGCCAAAAACCCCGGAGAATCTGAATTTCATCAGGCAGTAAAAGAAGTTGTTGAATCGCTGATGCCTTTCATTGAAGCAAATCCGAAATACCACTATGCCAAAGTTCTCGAACGTATGGTTGAACCTGAACGGGTGATGATGTTCCGTGTTCCCTGGGTTGACGACAATGGCGAAATTCAGGTAAACAGAGGTTTCCGCATACAGATGAACAGTGCGATTGGCCCATACAAAGGTGGCTTGCGCTTCCACCCAACTGTGAATTTGGGAATCCTGAAATTTTTGGCCTTCGAGCAGGTTTTCAAAAACAGCCTGACTACACTTCCAATGGGCGGTGGAAAAGGTGGTTCTGATTTCGATCCAAAAGGAAAATCAGACAACGAAGTGATGCGTTTCTGCCAAAGCTTTATGACCGAATTGCAACGCTATATTGGTGCTGATACTGACGTTCCTGCTGGTGATATCGGTGTTGGTGGTCGCGAAATCGGGTTCCTGTACGGACAATACAAACGCATCCGCAATGAATTTACCGGCGTTTTAACCGGGAAAGCTATTGAGTGGGGCGGAAGTTTAATTCGTCCGGAAGCAACAGGTTACGGCGCTGTTTACTTTGCCGAAGAGATGCTGAAAACCCGAGGGCAGGATTTAAAAGGCAAAATTGCAACCGTTTCAGGTTCCGGAAACGTGTCTCAATATGCTGTTGAAAAGCTGATTCAGATGGGTGCAAAAGTGGTTACGATGTCCGATTCTGCAGGTTTTGTATACGATCCAGCCGGGTTCGACGAAGAAAAATTGGCTTTTGTACTTGAATTGAAAAATATCCGTCGCGGACGAATCAAAGAATACGCCGACAAATACAATGTTCAGTATTTCGAAGGCCAGACACCTTGGGGAATTAAATGCGATTTGGCTTTCCCATGTGCAACCCAAAACGAAATCAATGAGGACGATGCCAAAGTGTTGTTGAAAAATGGCTGTTACCTTGTTTCTGAAGGAGCGAACATGCCATCGACACCCGAAGCTGTAGAGGTATATATCGACGCTAAAATTCTTTACGGACCAGGTAAAGCGGCCAATGCAGGTGGTGTATCTACTTCAGGTCTTGAAATGACACAAAACTCTATGCGTTTGCCATGGAGTCGCGAAGAAGTTGATGCCCGTTTGCACCAGATCATGATCAATATTCATGAAACCTGCGTGAAATACGGAACTGAAAAAGATGGTTTTATCAACTACGTAAAAGGTGCCAATATTGGGGGATTCATTAAAGTTGCTGATGCCATGATGGCTCAGGGAGTTGTATAATCTTTCGCAAAAAGAATAATCAAAAAAGGCTGTTCCCATTTGGGTTCAGCCTTTTGTATTTTATTCTACAAATAGTTTTAAATATGCCAGAACTACCGGAACAGCGAAGAACAAGGAATCGAAACGATCGAGCACACCTCCGTGTCCGGGCAGGATATTTCCGCTGTCTTTAATCCCGAAATAGCGTTTAAACATCGATTCGGTTAAATCGCCAAACGTTGATGAAACGACCGTTAAAATGCTGATTGCAATCCAATGGATCAACTTGATTTCAGGAATAAACCCGGAAATAAAATAAGATGCAGTGATGGCGATGAGCATTCCGCCAATAGCTCCTTCCCATGATTTCTTTGGCGAAATGCGCTCAAATAACCTGTGTCGTCCAATTGATACACCAACCAGATATGCTCCTGAATCGTAAATCCAAATGAGCGAAAACAGAGCTATCAGTATTTTCGGTGTATAGGCATTTCCACCGAGTATTTCAGGAAATACCAGAAAGTTAACAATCGACAAGGGGACAGCAAGATAAATAGTGCCCAAAATTGTAACTGCAATGTTTTCAGCGGGTTTGTCCTTTTTTCGATAAAGTTCGGCAGCCATAATCATCATGAAAAATGGCAAAAACCCGAAAAGATATTTGGGTTCAATGATGCCTTTGGCAATCAGGAAGGAAACGGCAAATAAAACGATTGATACAAAATAAGCTAATAACTTGTTTGGCTTTACTTCTGATTGTTTGAAGAGATTGAGGTATTCAGTAATACTTGCTGTTAAAAGGACCAAAAACAGCAATGCGAAACTATACTCGCTGACTAGAATAGCAGACAGCATAACTAAAACAAAAACAATCCCGGTAATCGTTCGTGTAATTAATTTCTTCAAAGGATTAAATCTTTTAAAAGTTCAGTCGCTTTTATCTCAAAATCATGGTGTACCCATATTTCCAAATCGCCGATTGAAGGAAATATTGAGTCGTGTTCGTTGAGGACAACGCAATCTATTTCTTCATTTTCAAGAATTTCACGGGCTATTTCAGACTGAAATCCCTGTTCTGTTTTATATACACATACCCAATCTTTTTCCATAATTTCAAATTTTATAGTGGCTCCTCTGAAATAATTACAATCAACGATTTCGGACCATGCATACCCATAACCAACGTTTTTTCGATATCGGCAGTACGGCTGGGTCCGGTAATGTTGCTTATTAACGAAGGTAGTTCATTTTTGTATTTGTTTTGCAATTCTTCAAGAGCCCGGTCCAAATAATCGGTTAACTGTGATTGTTCTGCAATAATAATATGCGTTTCAGGAAAAACATTTAGCCTGCGCCCGGATATTTGCGCCGAACTGACTAATACCGAACCAAGGTGCGCTACCAACAACTCGCAACTTGTTACCGCAATATTTAATTCTGAAAAGGAGTTTTCATCCGAATCAATTCTGATATTTCCTGTAAGTAGTTCCTGAAGCTTAGGATCGGTACAGAAAATTTTATTCTGATTTTTTTCTTCGCAAATCTGTTTGATTAGATCACAAATTTCAGATTTCGATTTAATCAGATGGGCTTGCCCACCAATCATTTCCAAATTGGTTTTGAATTCCAGGCTTAACGATTCGTTGAGTGGATGGTAAATAGGAGAGGTGAAATCGGGGATATTTTCCCCAACTTCACCTCTATTGTCTTGTGCGGCCTTCAATCGGGCCAAAATGTTATTTCTTGCTGAGTCCATTATTCTGCAATCTGTTCAGATTCAGTCGGAGCTTCAATGTTTTCAAGCAATCCTTCAGCTATTTCTTTTTTAGTTTCAGCAACCATCAATGGTTTTCCCCATTTTCGCTTTCCAAATATGATTTCGAGATCTTCACTGAAAATGACTTCTTTTTCCAGGAGTAATTCGGCAAGCTTCTGATGACCTTCCTTATTGTTTGTTAAAACATCCAAAGCCCTGGTGTATTGAGTTTCAATCAGTAACTTCGATTCAGAATCAATCAATTCAGCCGTTTTTTCGCTGTAAGGTTTACTGAATGAATATTCGCTCTGGCCTGACGAATCGTAATAACTTACGTTACCAACTTTTTCGCTCATGCCGAAAATACTGACCATGGCATACGACTGTTTGGTCACTTTTTCGAGATCGTTTTGAGCTCCTGAAGAGATGCTTTTAAAGGTAATTTGTTCGGCAGCCCGTCCTCCAAGTGCAGAACACATTTCGTCAAGCAATTGGTCCTTCGTTGTAATCGAACGTTCTTCAGGTAAATACCAGGCGGCGCCCAATGCTTTTCCGCGCGGCACAATAGTTACTTTGATCAGTGGATGAGCATGTTCGAGTAACCAGCTTATGGTTGCATGTCCGGCTTCGTGATAGGCGATTCTACGTTTTTCATCCACCGAAATAATTTTGTTTTTCTTTTCCAAACCGCCAATAATACGATCGACGGCGTCCAGAAAATCTTCTTTGTCAACAATATCTTTGTTTTTACGTGCTGCAATCAATGCCGATTCGTTGCAAACGTTGGCAATATCGGCTCCTGAAAAGCCCGGTGTTTGTTTAGCCAGGAAAGCAGGATCAACTTCAGCTGATAGTTTGATTGGTTTTAAGTGAACCAGAAATATTTCCTGACGTTCGTTTAAGTCCGGTAATTCAACATGTATCTGGCGGTCGAAACGGCCTGCACGCATTAATGCTTTGTCAAGTATATCGGCCCGGTTTGTTGCAGCTAGTATAATTACTCCTGAATTGGTATCGAACCCATCCATTTCAGTTAAAAGCTGATTCAAAGTATTTTCGCGTTCATCGTTCGAGCCCATGTTTGGATTTTTTCCCCGGGCACGTCCAATGGCATCAATCTCATCGATAAAAACGATACAGGGAGATTTTTCTTTGGCCTGTTTGAACAAATCGCGAACGCGTGAAGCGCCAACTCCTACAAACATCTCGACAAAATCGGAGCCTGACATGGAGAAGAATGGAACATTGGCTTCGCCGGCGACGGCCTTGGCCAATAAAGTTTTACCTGTTCCCGGAGGGCCAACCAAAAGAGCTCCTTTGGGGATTTTTCCACCAAGCTTGGTAAATTTAGTTGGGTTTTTCAGAAAGTCGACAATTTCTTCCACTTCCTGTTTGGCCTCGGCCAAACCAGCTACATCTTTAAAGGTGTTTGAAACTCTTGAGTCTTTATCGAACACTTTGGCCTGAGATTTTCCAACATTAAAAATATTGCCAGCTCCGCCACCACCTGAACCTTTACTCATTCGTTTAAAAATCCACCAATAAAGTAAAATGAATAATCCAAATGGTAATACCCAGCTGAGGATTTCACCTGTGTAATTGCGTACTGTTTTATATTCTACTCCAACTCTATTTTCTTCAGTTACATTGGATTGAGCTTCTTTCAGGTTATTGGCAAATGCTTCCGGAGGACCAATCTCAAAGTAAAAATGAGGACCCACTTTTGCAGGAGGGTTGTAACCTTTATTCAGTTTATCCGCAAATTTGTCATAACTGCTTTCTTTCAGATATATCTGCGCATCT
>Ga0302296_1002550_pt1 | contig 12228 bp, 8 predicted proteins | sample III_Fen_N3_1_FD_194546 | JGI IMG/M metagenome (GOLD analysis project Ga0302296, IMG submission 194546) | Peat permafrost microbial communities from Stordalen Mire near Abisko, Sweden - III_Fen_N3_1 | ecosystem: Environmental > Terrestrial > Soil > Wetlands > Permafrost | place: Sweden: Abisko... | reverse complement strand
CGGTAATTAGATTTGTATTAAAATTATTTGTCCCCGTATCTACTTTTATATTACTGTTCCCATAATGTCCACCGAAGAACAGATCCATTGTAAAACCTGATTTAGTTATCCATTCTCTTCCAAACAGGACTCCTCCGCCAATTGAGCTGAGAGAACCTCTATCTGTACCGCTCTGCAGGGTATAGTTCTGGTAACGTAAATATGGTGCCATATAAAATCCGTCAATCGCATTTTTCCTGGGATAAATTCTGACTTCCGGGGTTAAAATTATTCCTGTAAATCTGGTATCCTGAAACTTAAGCCCCACGTAAGCAATACCTAACTGTCCGGATATTTCATCTGAAAGTTTGTGCTCATAGAAAATAGAGCCGGTACCAAGAAACAGACTTAAGGAATTGATTTTGAGTACATTTTTCTCGGATGTCACGAGTGTCTTATCCTGAGAAAAAGAAGGACAGGTTAAAATTATTGCAAGAAAAAGAATAATAATTTTTTTCATGTCGTTCAAGTTAAACAGGTTAAATTAATTATTATTCCAATTACTTTAGACAAAATTATCCTTTTGATTCATAAAAACCTAATTCTATTTAGTTCTGACAAAACGACTGGAAAACAAACTGTATCCGGGTTTGGCTGGAAAATCGCCAGGGCCTTTAAATCTTATGTTTTAAACAATTCTGTCATTTATTAACAATATGTAAATCGATGATTAATAAGTTGAATTTATTCGTACCTTGTAAAGCTTTTTAAAAATTATATATAATCTATAATATGAACATTGACATACTGTTAGGACTACAGTGGGGGGATGAAGGCAAGGGAAAAATTGTTGATGCATTAAGTCCGGTTTATGATGTAATTGCCCGTTTTCAGGGTGGTCCAAATGCCGGACATTCTCTCGAATTTAATAATATTAAACACGTTCTGCATCTTATACCTTCAGGGATATTTCATCCTGATAAACTAAATGTTATAGGAAACGGTGTTGTTATCGATCCTGCTGTTTTTAAAAAGGAAATCGAAGAACTTGGACCTCCCTTAAATGAACTCACACAGCGGCTTGTGATTTCAAATAAGGCAAATCTGATTCTGCCGAGCCACAGGATACTTGATGCAGCTTATGAATTGCATAAAGGCAATTCAAAAATCGGGTCTACATTAAAAGGTATCGGACCTGCATATACCGATAAAACAAGCAGGAACGGTCTCAGAGTGGGTGATATACTCAGAAAAAATTTCAGGCAGATTTATGATGATCATGTCAATGACCACATGACAATTCTCAAAAGCTATAATTTCAAATTCGACATTAAAGAATATGAAAATGAATGGTTTGAAGGACTGGAGTTATTGAAAAAATTCCCAATAATAAATACTGAATACCTCATTAATCACCTTGCACACGATGGAAAAAGAATCTTGGCTGAAGGAGCACAGGGTACAATGCTTGATGTTGATTTTGGTTCCTATCCTTTCGTAACTTCATCTAACACTATTAGTGCAGGTGCATGTGTCGGATTAGGAGTCTCTCCCAGACTCATCGGCGATATATTTGGTATTTTCAAAGCATACTGTACAAGAGTCGGTTGCGGCCCCTTCCCTACCGAACTTTTGGACGATACTGGCGCAAACTTAAGAAAACTGGGACATGAATTTGGTGCAACCACAGGAAGACCAAGACGCTGCGGATGGCTTGACTTGCCTGCAATGAAATACTCTATTATGGTAAATGGCATAAATAAACTCTTTATGACCAAAGCAGATGTAATGTCTGGCTTTAAAACCATTAAAATTTGTACCTCATATAAAATCAATGGGGAAATTTGTGAGGAACTTCCATTCAATAACGAAACTCATGTTGAACCTATTTATACTGAACTTGAAGGCTGGGAAGAAGATATTACCGGTTTCAGAGAATTCAAAGACCTGCCTGCAGCGTTAAAGCGATTCATTGAATTTATTGAGAATCAGGTCGGTGTCCCAGTCAAAATGGTTTCGGTTGGTCCCGACAGGGAAGAAACAATTTTCAGAAATTAAAGTATTAGGATACTTACTTCTGTTTTTTTGTTAGTATATCCCAGGATTCAACCTGAACATTTCCTGGAAAACACATAATTATATCCTTTACGTATCAAAATATTGCGGATTTTGTATATTCGGCTTATAGAGTTTCCCTAAATCTTAAATCCTGCCTAATGAAATCATTAATACAATTCTTCGAAGAAAGTGTTGAAAGGTATAGCAATAATGTCTATTTATGGGAAAAGCCTAATGAAAAATATGAAGGTACAACCTATGGAGAAACACGAAAACAGGTTTACGAATTTGCTGCAGGACTAATAAGACTTGGCATAAAAAAAGATGACAGATTAAGCCTTATTTCTGAGGGCCGTAACAGCTGGGTAATCGGTGAAATGGGAATTTTGTACACCGGAGCTGTCAATGTGCCTCTCTCAGTTAAACTAAATCCTGATGAAATAAAGTTCAGAATAAATCACTCAGGATCAAGAATGATCCTTGTTTCTTCTATTCAGGCTCAAAAACTTAAAACTGTGCTCGCGCAATGTCCGGCAATAGAAAAAATTATTCACTTCGATACCCAGGAAGAATACGCTGCAAACGAAATCCATTTCAATGAAGTGAGGAAAATTGGAAGGGAATGGCTCGAAGTACCTGACAATTATGCAAAGTTCGAAGAACTATTCAAGAGCCTCACCCCTGATAACTTTGCAAATATATGTTACACTTCAGGAACAACAGCCGATCCAAAAGGCATAATACTCACACATGGAAATTATGTAACCAATGTTTACCAGGCTTATAGTCTGATGGATATACCTTCTTTTTATAAAACACTGCTCATCCTCCCATGGGATCACTCTTTCGGACATACAGGCGGAATTTTTGCCTTTATGGGGAAAGGAGCCAGCATTGCCTCTGTTAAAACAGGAAAAACACCAATAGAAACACTTAGAAATCTACCTGTTTGTCTCAAAGAAATAAAGCCTAATCTTCTGATGAGCGTCCCTGCGATTGCGAAGAATTTCAGAAAAAATATTGAAAAGGGAATCAAGGAAAAAGGCAAACCCATTGAAATTCTTTTCAATCATGCCCTGAAAATTTCATACGCTTATAATAAAGAGGGATGGAATAAAGGAATTGGTCTGCAAAGATTAAAAAGACCTCTCCTCAGATTTTATGATCGTCTGCTCTTCAGTAAAATAAGGGAGGCTTACGGTGGTGAACTGGATTTTTTTGTTGGAGGAGGTGCGCTTCTAGATATAGAGCTCCAGCGTTTCTTTTATGCCCTGGGAATACCAATGTATCAGGGATATGGATTAAGCGAAGCTTCTCCTGTGATTTCATCAAATTCCTCAAGTCGTCATAAACTGGGATCTTCCGGTGCAATTGTAAATAATATGGATCTGAAGATCTGTGATGACAATGGACATGAAGTACCTGTTGGTCAGAAGGGGGAGATAGTCATCAGGGGTGGAAATGTAATGTATGGCTATTGGAAAAACGAGGCAGCTACCAGAGAATCAATCAGAGATAAATGGCTGTATACCGGGGACATGGGTTATATGTCAGAAGATGGATTTCTTTACGTTCTCGGCCGGTTTAAAAGCCTCCTTATTGCTGACGACGGAGAGAAATTCAGTCCTGAAGGCATTGAAGAAGCTATATCAGAACAGTCTAAATACATCGAACAATGCATGCTTTACAACAATCAGAAGCCTTATACAGTCGCTCTTATCGTTCCTAACCAGCATGCCCTTAAATTGTTTCTTGAAGAAAAGATTCTGACGGCAGACTCTGATGAAGGTAAACGGGCTGTTATCACACTCATCGAAAGCGAGGTGAATGAATACCGGACAAATGGTAAATTCGGCAGTATGTTCCCTCAAAGATGGCTTCCTGTAGCAATTGGCATTCTCGAGGAGAGCTTTACCGAAGACAATGGTCTTATGAATTCTACTATGAAGATTGTGAGAGGCAAAGTTATGGACAAATATATGGACCTGATCGATTATCTATATACTCCTGATGCCAAGGCAGTTACTAACGAAAGAAATATTGAACAGGTTGAGAAGATGATGCTGGGCTAGCTATAGTTCATCAGAATTTTGGATAACTCATTATTCCACTACTAATTGTAGTTTTACCCCCTTTCATTTTCCCCCAAAGGGGAAAGGTAAGCTCTCCTTCCCCTCTGGGGGAAGGTTGGGAAGGGGGTGAATAATTTAGAAGAGAAGCAAAAATAGGATAATTAAAATTTACCTAAATAATGATAATTATATGACTATCAATTATAAAATTTTTCTACACAATCAACCTGCTTTTAAACGGCAGAAATGTCATAAAATCGGCATGATGAACAATATATGCCTCGGTTGTTCTCTTTACAAGATCACCTTCATGAGCATGGGCTGCTATTATATGACAAACTTCCGGAGGTATGCCGCACTCCTCTGCAAGAGCGACACCTGAAAAAGGATGCCTGAGATATTGGCCATATTTACCCTGAACAGCCTTGCCATCCTTATCAAGCTCATATTCCAGAAGCTTACCAACATCTGCAAGAATTGCTCCGGAAATAAGAACATCCATATTTACCGGAAGATCGCTATTAAAAAACTCATTCATTTTCTCACCGCTTGCCTTTGCTATATGAACAACACATCTTTTATGAGCCATGAAACTTACCTTAAGATCGGGACCACATAGAAGCGTAAACGGAATCACGTCAAGATCATCTGTTGTAAGAACACTTCTTTCCAGAGCTATTTCCCAGGTCCTTGCAGTTTTTTCTCTCAGTGAAACATCTCCGATCCATTCGAGCTCAGGCCATATTTTTTTAACCTTTTCAATCATAAGATTTAGTTTAAATTACTTTAATCTGGCTATAATTGCATCTGTCATCCTTGAAGTAGAAGCTGCTCCATTCTGAATAACCTCCGGTCTGCCTGCCATCTTCATCATATCATAAGTCCTCACTTTACCCTCTTCTATAACATCAGCAATTGCTTTCCGGATATTGGATGAAATTTTCTTTTCATCGAGATAATCGAGCATCATACAGGCTGATTCTATCATGGCAATCGGGTTGACTATAGAAATTTTATAATCTGCGTATTTCGGTGCTGAGCCGTGAGTGGGTTCAAAAACTGCAATCCCGTCAGATGAGAACTGAGCGCTGCAGGCAAAACCTAAACCGCCTATCAGACCTGCAAAGGCATCGGAAGCTATATCTCCGAACATATTACCTGCAACGATCACACCATATTCCTCCGGATTCTTGGTAAGCCACATCATCTGGGCATCTATATTTGTATTCAAAAGCTTTATTTCAGGAAATGAGCTTTTCTGAATCTCTTTTGCCAGCTTCCACATTAGACCTGATGTCTCCCTTATAACATTAGGCTTTTCACAAACCGTTACTGATTTATATCCATATTTTTTTGCGTGTTCAAAAGCAGCCATAAGTATTCTTAGAGTTGCTTTCCTGGTAAAAATCCTTGTTGAAATTGACAGTTCCTCGACAGGAACTTTGCCAAAATTCTCAACGAATTTCTTATGAGTCATAAAAGCCTGATAAACCTGGGAAGGGGGATTAGTCCATTCGACCCCTGAATATAAACATTCAGTATTCTGTCTGAATATTACCACATCAACGAGCGGTTCGTCAATTGTGTTCCCTTTTCCTCTCCTGACAAAATTGAGCGGATTTCCTTTATAAGATTTACAAGGACGTACACAAATATCGAGATCAAATAATTGTCTTAATCCGACAATGGGACTTGAATAGGTAAATCCTTTCCCCTGAAGCTCTGGTGAGAGCTCTGCTTTAGCTTCATCAATCGGCTTTGATGTAATAGCTCCAAACAGGGCAATTTTATGCTTATCAATAAGATCAATTGTTCTCTGCGGCAGAGGATTACCCTCTTTACACCAGAATTCCCATCCAATATCGCCATGAACGTAATCAGCATCAAAGCCTGATGCTTCAAGTACTCTGAGTGACTCCCTGAGAACAATTCCGCCAATACCATCACCCGGTAATGTAACGATTGTGCGTTTTGACATAAGATTTATATTTATTTATTTTAATACAACCTACTGGTTCCAAAAATAAACAATTTTCATCAAGACTTATGATGGGATCTATTTTAAAAATCATGAAGGGCAGGTGAAAAATTAATTGTACTTTTGCGCCGAATCAGCACATTCAAAACACATATGGGTATATTGGGTCAATTAAATCCACATCCACTGTGGATCTATTTTGAAGAAATTTGTAAAATTCCCCGTTTATCGAAAGATGAGGGAAGAATAAGAGGCTATCTTCTCGATTTCGCCAGAAAAAACAATCTGGAATCAACGGAAGATGAAGTTGGAAATATACTTATTGTCAGGCCGCCTGCCAAAGGGATGGAGAACAGGAAAACAGTTGTGCTTCAGAGTCATATGGATATGGTCGGAGAAAAAAACGCTAACTATCCGCACAACTGGACAACCGATCCGATAATTCCGGCAATAAAAAACGGGTGGGTCACTGCAACAGGAACTACTTTGGGCGCAGATGATGGAATCGGCATTGCATCACAACTGGCAATTCTTACAGATGAGAACCTGGTTGCGGGGAAAATTGAGTGTCTGTTTACTGTTGATGAAGAATCTGGCATGACAGGAGCAATCAATATCAATGCTGATTCTTTCAGTGGCAGAACCCTGTTAAACCTTGACTCTGAGGATGAAGGAATACTATTTATAGGTTGCGCAGGGGGAATGGACACAGTCGGGACAATGAATTATAAACCGGAAAGTTTACCTGTTAACTCCTCTGCCCTAAGCATATCTGTAACAGGTCTTCATGGCGGTCATTCAGGCGATGAAATTCACAAGGGATATGGCAACGCTGTAAAATTAATGAACAGGCTGCTTTGTGATATTTCAGTTAAGCATAATATATCGGTCGCATGGTTTGACGGCGGTAATCTCCGGAATGCGATTCCAAGAGAAGCCTTCTCTACCATAGTATTTGATAAAACCGATACCGACCAGGTAATAGCCTGCGTAGAAAATTTCTATTCTGCTATGACAAATGAATTCGGGGACCTGGAAAAAGATCTTAAAATTTCTCACGCTGAAGTTGACATACCTCAATTTGTAATGGATAGGGAGAGTCAGATAAAATTTATGAATGCGATGACAGCGTGTCCTCACGGAGTGATCGCCTGGTCCAAAGATATGGATGGCCTTGTTGAAACATCCACAAATCTTGCCTCCGCAAAGTTCAGTGAGAATAACACAATAAGAATTATTACCACCCAGCGAAGCTCTGTGGAATCAGCTAAAAATGAAGCTGGAGCTGCTGTGGAAAAATGTCTGCGGCTTGCAGGAGCACAGGTAGTTCATTCGGATGGATATCCTGGCTGGGAACCAAATATTACTTCAGAGATACTCCAGATAACAAGAAAATCTTATGTCACCTTATTCGGAAAAGAACCTGATGTCAAGGCAATACACGCTGGGCTGGAATGCGGTCTTTTCTATGAAAAGATAAAGGGAATAGATATGATATCTTTTGGACCTACTATCAAAGGTGCACATACACCTGAAGAGATGATTGAGATCAGTACTACGCTGATGTTCTGGGATCTTCTGATTGATGTTGTCCGGAAAATGCCTTTAAAGTAATCCTTAATGTCGATTTGTGAAGAAAAGCTAGGTTCTATTATAGCTTTTCGAATTCTTCTTTTCCCGCGCCACATACCGGACAGATATAATCAGCTGGCAGATCGTTGAAAGAGGTTCCTGGTGTTATCCCTGATGAAGGATCCCCCTCCTGCGGATCATAGATATAACCGCATACGACGCATTTGTACTTTTCCATTGTTTAAATTACATTGTCTTTAATTTTCTGACTACATCAATAACAGTTCCGTCAACCCATTTTACAGCAGCAACGATATCTTCCTCAAACTTAGGTTTTTGTGGCACGCCACATATCTTCTCAGCTTCGTCCTTAAGCTCTTTTATCGTTTTTAAAGGCAGGCCGCTCCCTTTGACACTTTCAATAAGATCTTTACGCAGGGGGTTAATTGCAATTCCCCGTTCAGTTATTATTACATCAATAAGCTCGCCAGGTCCGCATAAAGTAGTTACCTCATCAACAATTACCGGAATACGGTCGCGAAAAAGTGGTATAGGAAGAATAACATTCCTTGCATGAAGACAATTCTGCCAGCCGCCGATGCCATGAAGGAGATATCCATCCGAATGGGTCACCACATTGCCATTGAAATTGAGATCGACCTCCGTAGCGCCAAGAATCATAATATCCATCATACTCGTAAGATTTCCCTTGGAATGATAGTTATATGCATTGAATACCGGATAGGGAACATGGTTCGGATTATTCTCAATTGACTTTACAGAATCAAGATCAAATACCTGAGCATCAAGAATAAACCCCATCTGACCCTCCTCGAGCATCTTAACCATATATTTAGTACTTCCTCCAAATCCAAATTTTGATTTCCAGCCTTTCTCTTTAAGTATCTGATGCACAAATACTGCAATTGCCAGGGAAGTTCCGCCGGCTCCGGCCTGTATAGTTGCTCCATCCTTTAGAATACCCGACTTAACAAGAAAAGAAGCAGTTAATTCGGCGATTAATAGTCTGTCAGGACTTTTTGTAACCTGGGTGGTACCCGATATAATTTTTTCAGGAATTCCTATTCTATCAACAACGACAACATAATCGACATAATTTCCTTCAATCTCCATTGGAAAACACGGAAAATCCACCAGGTTATCTGTAACGACAATAACCCTGGTCGCATACAAATAATCAGCTTTTGCATATCCGATTACGCCACATGCCGAATGACCGCCTGTACCCTTTGCATTACCAAAGCAATCGGCTGTTGGAGCAGCAAGCACAGCAATGTCTATCCTGACCTCCCCGTCCTGAATAGCCTGAACTCTGCCTCCATGCGATCTGAGAACTGCTGTACCTTTCATTTTACCTTCTGAAACATATCTGCCGAGCGGGCCATTCATACTTCCCTCTATTCTGTTTATGGTACCATCATCCAGATATTTGATAACGGGATCATTACAGGGAAAAGATGCAGACGGAAACCATATAAGATCCTTTACTCCAAGTGAGGAAGCGATCTCAAAAACTTTGTTGCTGATGAGGTCTCCGTCTCTAAGATGGTGATGTGTTGATATTGTCATTCCATCGCTGAGTCCGCATTTACGGAGAGCCTCTTCCAGTGACCCTACCACTTTATTGCCATCATCAGGGTAATCTGAACATGCAGGTATCGGCGGGGAATACTTTCTTCCCCCAGGTTTATGTTTGCCAACTCCTTTAAATGGGATGGCAGGCTGACCGTTTATTTCCAGAGGAACCGATCTTCCGGCCGCATTTATTACTGTTTTAATCGGCATATTATCTCTTTTAGTTCTTATTTCTCTACAGATGTAATTTCATTTATCCAGTCACCTGATATAAGGTTCAGACGAACGGCAAGATCAATTATCTTCTGCGCACGGGCAACAACAGGAGGATCTATCATTTTCGATCCTAACGCAACAACGCCCAGACCCTGAATTTTTGCCGATTCAAATGCCTGTACAATTTTTTTCGATTTTTCTATTTCAGCCTGATCGGGAGTAAATCCCTTCTTTATTACAGCTATCTGTCTTGGATGAATACAACCCATACCTTCGAATCCCAAAGATTTAGATATCAGTACGTTTTGAAGTAGCGCGTCCATATCAGCCACGTCAGAAAACACCGAATCGATAGGCTGAATACCTGCGGCTTTAGCAGCAACTATCAGCCTGGTTCTCGCATAAAATGATTCATTACCTTCGATTGTACGTGTTACGCCCAGATCAGCAGTATAATCTTCCAGCCCAATAGCAAGAGCTACAACACTTTCTGAGGCATGTGCAATCTCCCATGAATTCTCAATCCCAAGTGCACTTTCAATAATAGGCATCAGAAACACCTGATTTTTCAGATTAAATTTCTTATTAATCGAATTAATTACTTCTTCTGCCTTTTTAATATAATCTGCACCCTCGCACTTTGGAATAAGCACAAGATTAACATTATGAGGTATGAGAAAATGAAGATCTTCCAACCCCCTGTCACCCTGATTAATCCGAACCATTCTTTCAGCACCATGGAAATCTATCTGTCTCAATGCATTTCGTACCAGAATTCTCGCTTCATCTTTTTTCTCGGGGGCTACTGAATCCTCAAGATCCAGAATGATACCATCTGCAGAATGAAGTCCGGCATTTATCATCAGACCGGGAGTATTGCCCGGCAGATATAACCTCGAAAAACGAAATCTCTCCTTAGTTGTTGTGTATAAATTCTCGTTAAGAAATTCAGGCAGAAATTCAAGGTCTGTGTTTATTAGCTGTTTAATGGCAGATTCCATACGGGCAGCAATAACAAAGGGAAGCGCACCCGAATCATTGATCCTGATAAAAGCATCTTTTACACTAAAAAAATCGAGTATTTCAGCTATCAGCCTTTTTATCGATTCACCGTATAAAGCTTTTACTTTTGATGTAAGATCAATAATTATTCCTTCGCCAGACTTTAGTTCTAGCATGATTTCGCAATCGGACCTGACCTTAAGGCCTGAATTGCCGGCGATTGCTATGGATTTTTTCATTTTGCCATCTGATTGGTAATGTAATTCAAATCTAGTGATTTTTTCAAACATGAACCGTATATGGCATATATGTGATTCAAATCATTTTGAAGGCATCTCCTTTTTTTCACATAGTTCAATCAGAACACCTGAGGTTGCCTTTGGATGCAGAAAGGCAATATCGAGACCTTCAGCTCCTTTTCGGGGTTTAGCATCAATGAGTGCGATACCCAAATTTGAGGCATGAATCAACTCTTCCTCAATTTTTTCAACCATGAATGCGATATGATGAATTCCCTCACCTTTCTTTTCAATAAATTTTCCGATTGGACCTGCAGGGTCTGTAGACTGAAGAAGTTCAATCTTTGTCTCACCTACCCTGAAGAACGCTGTTTTTACTTTCTGATCAGCAACCTCTTCAATATTATAGCAGGTTAATCCAAGTACATTTTCGTAAAATTTTATTGCTTCTTCAAGGTTGGTAACTGCGATTCCGATATGTTCAATGTGAGACGGTTTCATTTAAGTTCGTATTAGAGTATAATGTTTTGAATTTAAGCTGATTAAGTACTAACACACAGTTGCACGGAGGAATAATGGAGTTACACAGAGGTGTCTGCTTATAAGACTTCTTGCCCTGAGCGCTGTGCCCCCAGCACTGTGCATTTTAAAACGGAAACTCCACCGGTGTTTTTATATCCGACTGCACGTTTTCAGGTTTTTTTGCTGCAATATGGACCAGGTTTCCGTCAACAAATATTGCTTTATACGGAGAAGCAGGACAAGCGAATTCGCAATGGCCACAACCGATACATATATCCTCGGTAACTTCAGGAATAACAAGATTTCCCTCGTAAGCAATCATATGACAGGCTTTGGTCGGACAAGCCTCGGAACAGGCACCGCAAGCTGTTTTCTCTGTCTTTACGATACAATTGTCCTTAATAAATTTTGCCTTACCAATCTGAGTCAGTTTCTTTGCTTCCAGCATGAGAGGATGCAGGGCATTCGTGGGGCAAATCTCAGTGCATTTCGTACAATTATAAGTACAAAAACTCTTGTGGTAATTCATTACTGGCTGTAACATCCCTGCAATTCCGTATTGTTTGTAGGCTGGTTGAAGTACACCATTAGGACAAACATTAATACACAGGGAACAGGCAATACAATCTTTGTTGAAATCAACTATTCCGAGTCCACCCGGAGGGCATACAGGACAAGTTCTGTTCTCTTTTACAGTAGACTCTTTCTTAGGTTTTGGAGCAGCTTTATCCTGACCAGTTGAGACACGCGCTACACCAAAAAGAAGAAGCAAAGATCCGATAATAACTTTTCTTCTGCCCTCATCAGTTTCATGAACTTTCTTTTTTTTGTTTTCATCAGTTTGTTGAACTTTCTTTTTAAGGTCTACTAACCCAAAGGATATAGCATTATCCTGGCATGTATGTATACAGTTGAAGCAGCCTACGCACCTTGAAACGTCAACATCCTGTTTCAGAAAGTCAATACATGAGGATTTGCAGCGCATGGCACATCT
>Ga0302296_1002547_pt1 | contig 12240 bp, 10 predicted proteins | sample III_Fen_N3_1_FD_194546 | JGI IMG/M metagenome (GOLD analysis project Ga0302296, IMG submission 194546) | Peat permafrost microbial communities from Stordalen Mire near Abisko, Sweden - III_Fen_N3_1 | ecosystem: Environmental > Terrestrial > Soil > Wetlands > Permafrost | place: Sweden: Abisko... | reverse complement strand
TTTTCATCTCTTTCACGTTTTAAATGTTCTTTGATTAATGAGTTGATATTAAGTGGATTAAAATCATAATAGAATAATATTCTGTCAATAAATTCACCTGTAAGAAAGATAAATATTATAGAAATGCCGGGGTTTGAATTAAGTAATAACAGGCTCAGTCCGGGTACTACAAGAAGTGCAATTCTCAAAAACCTTACAGAAGATTCTGAGAAGTCAGGCTTTATGAAAATATGCCTGTAGGCAGTCAGGCCAAGCTTAATTATGAATGTAAAAGCAAAGGGAAGAATGCTTCCAGATAAAAAGGAAGCTATTGTAAGTGCACTTAAGAATGTCTGACCACTGTGAAGGACTACCGATCTGCTTTTATCAGCATAAATGTAGACACTGTCTAATAGTAGTAATAGTAACAAACCCGTTAATGCAGAGGAAATCAGCAGAGAAGGCAATTGGAGAAACAAAGCAGAAGTCGACAGAGCCGAATACAAAATAAATGCTGCTATTTCACGACTAAGGGGAGAAGTTTTCAAGTTAGTTAAAGCTCTCCATGATCTTAGCTTTTTGCCCAGGTGAAACAGAGAACAAGTTCCTGCTGTTGCCAACATAACCAAAAAAGTATATTTTTCAGGATATATTCCTTTAATAAATGAGGAAAGGACCAGCGCCACTGACAAAGTTGTAAGGAAGCTAAAGATAACAAGGCTCAATTCCCCTTTGATATTTTTATCGTTTCTATTCTGTTTTACGACCTGCTTCCCCTTATTCAATGGAATGATTTTTAATGGTACATCATTTCCGTTTGCGATAAATTGCAGAGCCGGTACCAGCTGTTTATCTGGAAACCAGCGAAAAGCCGTCTTTGATTCTGAAACATTCAGTTCACCAAATGATAGTGCTCCGGTTGGGCATGCAGTTGAACAAGCTGGTTTACGACCTTCTTTCAAACCTGTGTAACAAAGATTGCATTTGGCAATTGTCTTCTTCAGGATGTCAAATTTTGGTGCGTCGTAAGGGCAATTCCACTGACAATATTTACAACCAATGCACTTCTTTTCATTTAAAATTATGGCTCCTGTGGCTTTATCTCTTGAAAAAACAGAAGCTGGACAACCTTTCATGCATATTGCTGATTCACAATGGTTACAGGCCATCGACAAATTGATGACAGGTGAGAAATTTTCACTCCCAATATTATATGTAAAAATATTCCTTAGATGAACTGTCCCACGGTTTTCCAGGCTGCATGCTGCACGGCACGCATTGCATCCCACACACCTGTCATGTTTGAATATGAAACCGTTGCGCATAATTAATCTGATACTTCAATTTCGACGCTGTTATCATGAAAAGCAGCACCATACCCTATATCTGTCTCCTGTCCTGCTATAAGCCTGTTCACACCTCCCCCTTCACTAAACCATATCCCGTTAGGAAGAACAACAACCCCTGCCGGAATTCTCGCGGATATTGACACCCTGCACTTTAACTCTCCGCATTCGTTGAAAATTCTGGTTCTTTGTCCCTCAGTTATACCACGTCTGTTTGCTTCTTCAACAGATATTCGTGCACATGGTTCAGGAGTTGTCTCTTTAATAATTTCCAGGTTCCCGAATTGTGAGTGAATTCTGTTGCCGGTATTTGGTGTCAGAAAAATAAGCGGATATTTGTTCCTGTTCTCACCATGATTAATGCTGGTATATCCTGGCAATTCAGATATACCCCATTTTAATTTTGCTGTTTCGGAACATAGTTCAATTTTACCTGACGGAGTATCAAAAACAAAATCTTCATAAGCTATCTCCTGCAATCCGGGAGCAAGAACAGGTGCTTGCTTCAGAGTTTGCAGCGTAAGGTCTGAATAACCCTTAATTCTATTCTCCAACCACTTCTCAATATTATCATTCCCGGGTTTTGGAATTAATTCATTACTGATATTAAGATTAAGTTTTTCTGCAATATGATAATAAATTTCGGTCTCAGGAATTACCTCTCCAGGCGCTTGAATCACTTTTGGTTTGAGTTGCACGTAAGGAGACCAGTATGAGCCGATAATATCTGATTGCTCAAATACGTCCTTCGCCGGGAGAATGATATCAGAAAGTGCTGCGGTATCGGTCATAAATTGTTCCACCACGACTTTGAAATCAATCATTGAAAAAGCTTTTAAAACATTATTCGTGTCGGGTGACTGAAGAACCGGATTTCCTCTTTCTATCCAGATCGCTTTAAGTTCCGGATCCCTTGTTTTTAACATATCAGATCCAAGTCTGGCCATCGAGACTGATCTTCTGAATGGCAGATCTTTATCCGGGTCAGGAAAATATGATAATGGTTCTTTCAGATCATCGTATATATAACTTTGAAGGTTTGCATAATTGAATCCCGCCCCTGGTTTACCTATATTACCAGTAAGAATTGAAAGAGCGAGGATAGACCTTATCGTCTGGCCCCCGTTCTGATGACGCTGTAAACCGTAACCCGGAAGTATAGTCATAGGTTTTCCATTCCCTATAAGCATTGCGAGCGACGTTATTTCTTCAGCTGGTATCCCTGTTATTTGTTCAGCCTCAGAGACAGTAATCCTTAAAGAATCCCTGAAATTTTCAAAACCTTTAACATGATTTTTAATAAACTCATGATCCACAAGATTATTTTCAATCAGGATCCTGGCAATAGCCAATGCAAGTGCACCATCGGTGCCAGGCACAGGACAGTAAAGAATATCGGCCTTATCAGCTGTTGCAGTTCTGATGGGGTCAATTACCATTATTTTGCATCCCTTTACCCTGGCATTTGCAATAAAACGGATTTCCTGAATATTTGTTTCAGCCGGATTTTTTCCCCAGATTAAAATCGTTTTAGCATTCTCAAGATCCCATGGTACGTTATGCTTAACTGTTCCCATGGTTAGCCTTACCGCTTCAAGCCCTGCCGGCCAGCACAGGTTCCCGTATGTGGTTGTTGCACCACCAAATGACTTCCAGAATGAAGAACCAATGTCATTTGTGAGACCTGACATCCCACTACCCCGATACCAAAGAATGCTTTTGGGCCCATAATCTTCCCTAATCCTCCGAAGTTTATTTGTGATTATATCGAGAGCTTCATTGATGCCTATAATAGAAAAATTTCCCGATGATGACCTTATCAACGGATGTATTAATCTGTCTTTGGAATGAGTTCGTTCGATATACGATAACCCCTTTATACATGGTCCGTCAGGTGTTGCAAGATTCCCGGAGTATGGAAGGATTCTGATAATCTGGTTATTCTCCACCTGCACCCTGAATGAACAGGTACTATAGCAGTTTCTGGGACAGGCAGTTACGAATTCATTCATTACTATAATGATAATAGCAAATGTATCAATATATGTTTAATTTATTAACCTGTATTTAGACCTTGGAAATTTTATAAAATAAAAAAATTAAACACCGAGTAATATTGGAGTTTCACTGTTTGAGTTATGCATAATAAACTTCAGGCACACAGCACGTAAAAGCATATATTCAAGTATGATACACTTTGTGCTTTGAATTGAGCCTATGTATCCTTTGGGTCTATAATTTTTGTTTATTTCAAAACAAGGGGTTCTTCCTCGATTACGTTGCTGATAGTAAGTACATGATTGGCCTGATTGGAAATATAAACCTCATAGGTGATCCTGTCTTGCCCAATATATTGCATATATGTGTAATCGACCGGCCCTGTCGAAAACTTCACGAGTGAACCGCCAACATTTATCATTACGGATATCTCAGCTTTTGGATATGCTTTTTTGAAACGGGAATAATCTGACACTTCTCCGCTGGAGATATTACCCATAGAAAGTGTATCACCCTGTTTTTCAGATGTGGAAAGAATAACATTGCTGAATAGAAGATCGGATAAGTTTCTGATTCTGACATCTGTAGGTCCTTCAGCAGCAAAATGTTTCTTTTTACATCCGAGGGATAATACTATCAGGAAGGAAAGTAGGAATATCTTTTTCATGGTCAGGGAAAATATGTTTTATTATTGACCAGAAATATAGCAAATAAGTTGCAAGCAGATCAAATAGTAATCAGACTATTTACTGGAACCCATCCTTTATTACCATCCGACAGGCGTATTTCAAGCCATTCGCCTACTGCATCCTCGACAGTAACTTTAGTCCCCTCATGTAATACGAATAAGTCGTTACCGCTTTTGTCAGGAGAGCTTTTACCGCTAACCATCGGGCTAAAGATTATTGCCTTTTGGCTACCGTAGACCAGGGTTTTATTCCTTATCGTGAATGCGAGTGATGACAATGAGAGGAATATGAATATCACACCGAGCCAGAATCCAAGGATTTTCTGGCTGTGTTTTGAAGAATAAATATAAAGTGAAAGAAATAACAGAAATAGTATGAATGAGGCAAGGCTGATCTTTGCCCAGGTATTGGTAGATAAAAACAGAGAAACAAAATTATACCATCTTACAAAAAAGAGTTCCGGTATTTCCTGAAACCTGTCTACTATAAGTGTCCTAGCTACCTGGAGATTATAATTAATATCCTCATCGGCGGGATTCAGCAACCAAGCTCGTTCATAGAATAAGATTGCAAGAGGAACATTATTGAGTTTGAAGTAAGCATTGCCGATATTATAATCCAGATTGGCTGATCGGTATCCGGTATTATAAATCTCTGTCCAGCTTTGCAGAGCTTCTTTGTATGTGCCAGCAGTGAAATATGTAACTCCCTGGTAAAACTTATCCTTGTTGGTATTCTGAGAATACCCGGCATGAGCAAAAAAAGTGATAAAAATCAGTACTGCTATATATTGTTTCTTCGCATTCATTTCTTAGCCTATTAAGTTTTCAACTGACTTAATAAATTGTGATGCTCCTTCGTAAAGTGAAGCAGCTTCAGTATCTGATGAGGATGGAGCAAATCTGACAAATTCACAGGTATCGAGAATTTTTGATAAGCTCTGAATATTTTCATCATCGATTCCCTCATGCTGAAGGGCAGCGAAGGCATTTGTCCTTGTCAGATCAGAAACAGGAATATTCAGTTTATCGCTGAGATATCCCCAGATTGATTTGAGAATCTCATCATAGAACTGGTCTAATTCCCCATTTCTTAGACAAACTGATGCATTGTGGAGCCTTTTGATAGCGATCTTTCCGGCTTTCCTGTTTTTAACCATGGATAGATCAGAATTTCGTTTAATGTGTTCTCTTCTCAGGAAAAGAACAATCAGAAATGCCATAGCTGCAAATGCATATGAAGTATAAAACGTTTGCTTTTTCAGGAATATGTTAGATGATTCACTCAGCGATCCCGGATCCGATTTTACAAACCGTATATCTTTTCCCAGGTACTTTACATCTTCTTTTGCGACCCCTCCGTATACAGCGATGCCTGTATTTTTTTCATTAGTCTTAAGAGCTTTCAGGTGGAATTCCTGCGTTGTAAGCTTTTCATACCTGCCCGACTCAATATTAAAATATGAATATGACACAGGAGGAATTGTATAATCTCCATCATGACGAGGGATGAGAAGAAACTCAAAAGTTTTTTGTCCTGTGGTTCCATTTAACCCGTTTTTAAGATTATCTGTAATTTTCGGATCGTATGTTTCAATGTCGGGTGTGAGTTTGAGAGCGGGCGCCGATGCTATCTTCAGGTTACCATTTCCCGACAGAGTTACGCGATAAGTGACTGCATCATTAACATTTACCGATTCTTTGTTAATTACAGCTTTGAGATCAAGCTTACCGACAACACCTGAAAAATCTGGTGGCTGAACACCTGGCAGAGGTTTGACTTTTATTTTTATAGTTTTGCTGGCTGCTGATGTGGGGATTGTCTGATATGATGAGAAGAAATCTCCAAAGAACGGATCAGATTGCTCACCCCTGACTTTTTTCTGGATTAGTACTGATATCTGAACAGGATCTATATTTATTTCTCCGGTAACCTGAGGATATAAAAGGAATTGCTGCACAACACCGGAACCGTAAATAGTTCCGTTTACATTTTCCTGTCTGAGAGCAGTAAGCGGCGGTGTTTCAATATCTGTTCTGAGAAAGCTATTAAAATCGGGGTATTTTATCTCATTTATTCCGGCAATATTAACCCGCGAATAAATTTTCACCGTTGCAACTATCGGTTCCCCTATATAAATATCGCGCCGGCTGACTGACAGATTGATGAACAGGTCTTTTCCTGAAGCTTCAACTTCTGAATTATCAGTGCTGTTTCCTGATCCAAGCTGCGCATTTTGCTTCTGAGTCGCACTTCCTACAACCTCGATGTGCAATGAATCGGAATAATATGATTTCCCTTTTAGCAAAAATGTTGCAGGAGGTATAACAAACTTACCATCTTTTACAGCCTGAAGATAATAGACATACGAATAAGTGGTGGAATTGGACATTTTCCCATTAATGATCTGGGTACTTGAACTGTAGGATGTGTTGGGTCCGGATATTTTGTAGAAACCGTTGAATGATCCCGGAGTAAACTCACCGCCACCCGAATTGACTGTCCACATTACGGCGAATTGTTCACCAGAATTGACAACCGGGGGACAGTCGGCTTTTATATAAATGTCCTGTCCGGAGACTGCGCATGATATCAGTAAAACAAAATTATATAATAATAACTTTTTCATTTTCATTTATTCAGATTACCAGTTTTTAACTGTTCTGATCTTTTCTTTTTGTGCTTTTGCTAATTTAACTTTTTCCTGGACATTTTTTTCATCATTTGCAATGGAATTTAAAAGCCGCTGGGCATCTTCTTTGGAAATTTCTCCATTCTGAGGCTGCTGCTGCTGCTTCTGATCCTGTTTATTGTCCTTGTCTTTCTGCTGATCCTTGCTATCCTTATTCTGGTCCTTTTGCTGGTCTTTTTTCTGATCTTTTTTGTTTTTATCCTTATTCTGATCCTGGTTGTCCTTGTTCTGTTGCTGTTTCTGCTGCTCCTGCTGACGCTTCAACATATCCTGAGCGTAACCAAGATTGTACTTTGCTTCCTTGTTGCCTGGACGTAGTTTAAGAGAGTTTTTATACGCTTCTATGCTTTCAGGCAGCTTGTTTGCCTTCAACAATGAGTTTCCAAGGTTATACAATCCCTGTGACTTTCTTACCTTATCAAAACTCTGATCGCTACTCTCTGCAAATTCTTTACCTGCTTCTTCAAATTTATTCTGTTTATAGAGAGCATCACCAACATTAAATACAGCATCTGGCGATTGTTTATTCTGATCTATCGCTTTCCTGTAGGATATCTCTGAATCTGAAAATTTGCTCTTTTCATATTCCCTGTTCCCCTTTCGGATATATTTTTTATCTGTTTGAGCATTAAGGACAACAGACACAAACAGCATTGCACAAAGTGTAAGACTTCTGATAATTGATCTGCTCTTCATTGTATGAATTACTCCCGACATAACCACTAGACTTTGAATTTAAATAAACGTATGTTCGCCAGCTTTCTGTTTCTTCTTTCCATTATAATAAAATCAACAATCAGAAATAACATGGCTATTGCAGCAAATATCTGGAATTGGTCATTATACTCGGTAAACATTTTACTCTCAAGATCCTGTTTTTTCATTTTTTTTATCTGAGCATATATCTCATCCAGTCCGATATTTGAATTACTTGCTCTCACATAATTTCCGTTAGTGCTCAGTGCAATTTTTTTCAGGATGTCTTCATCAAGCTTTGTTATTACTGTATTTCCGTCAACATCCTTTAGATAATCTTTCCTTCCGTTAACCACAAATGGTATAGGGACTCCATTCGTTGACCCTATACCGATAGTATGAATTACTATGCCTGCTTTTGAAGCCTCTTCCGCATCCTTAACTGGATCGTCCTCATGGTTTTCACCGTCTGTAATGATAACAATAGCCTTGCTTTTCCCCTCCCCCGGGCTAAAGGATTTTGATGCCAGGTTAATTGCAGCCCCGATTGCCGTTCCTTGTTTCGGAACCATGTTAGGACTTATTGAGGAAAGGAACATTTTTGCAGAAATGTAATCCGTTGTGATAGGAATCTGAATATATGCGTCTCCGGCAAAAACGATTAATCCTATTTTGTCATTATCAAGGTCGTCAACCAGGCGTGAAATAGCCTGCTTGGCCCTTGTAAGCCTGTCGGGCTGAATATCTTCGGCTAGCATAGAGTTACTGACATCAAGCGCAATCATAACCTCAACTCCCTGCTTCTTTACATCTTCAATTTTTGATCCGAACTGTGGTCTGGATATCATAATTATGGCTGCCAGTACAGCAGTTAATTGCAAGATAAATTTTATTACCGGGCGAATACCTGACAATTCAGGTACCAGGCCATTTACCAGCCGTGTATCTCCCAGTCGCTTTAAGGCATTCTTTTTTCTAATCTCATTCAGGATAAAAATTCCGGATGTGCAAATCTGAACAATTGCATTTTTCTCAGTTCCTTTTAAGTAAGGTTCTTGAATATTGTATTTCTCGCTGTTAACTCAATAACCAGCAGACAAAGAGCAATCAAAGCAGGTATAAGATATTTTTCCTCTTTCCTGCTGAACTGCCTCACGTCAATTTTTGATTTCTCAAGCTTATCAATCTCTTTATAAACCGCAGTAAGCTTTTCATTATCAGTTGCCCTGAAATACTTTCCTCCTGTTGTTTGTGCTATTTCCTGGAGTATCCCCTCATCTATCTCAACCGGCATATCCTGATATTGTAGTCCATATGGTGTCTGAACAGGATATGGGGCCATACCCTGCGTGCCTACTCCGATTGTGTACACTCTTATTCCGAAAGTTTTGGCAATATCTGCTGCCGTGGCGGGAGCTATTTCTCCCCTGTTATTAACACCGTCAGTAAGCAGAATAATTACTTTGCTTTTTGCTTTGGAGTCTTTTATACGGTTCACAGCCGTTGCGAGTCCCATTCCTATGGCAGTTCCGTCTTCGATCATCCCGCTCTGTATTTCGCGAAGAAGGTTTATCAGTACCGCGTGATCAGTTGTGATGGGACATTGAGTAAACGATTCTCCGCTGAATACAACGAGTCCAATCCTGTCATATGGTCTTCCTGAGATAAACTCCGTGGCGATATTCTTTGCTGCAGACAATCTGTCGGGTTTGAAGTCACGTGCCAACATACTTCCCGAAATATCCTGGGTGAGAACAATGTCAATTCCCTCAGTAGAGACATCCTGAAACCTGTCAGTCTTCTGGGGCCTGGCTAGTACTAAAATTAAAAGTGTAACCACAACTAATCTTAAACCGAAAAGTATATGGCGCAGGTAATGCCTGAATGTTGTTCCGGTATTTGTAAAAGGTTGCAAGCCAGGCATTCTGACTGAAGCAGAAACGTTTTGCTGTTTTATAATATAGAAAGCCACCATTGCTGGTATTATTACCAGAAAGTAAAGAAAGAGAGGCTCGGCGAATTTTATTCCGTTCATTCCACAGCCTCCTTATCTCCTGCTTTTAGTTCAATTTCTTCAGATGGCATCTCTCCTTGCTTAGTTGTTTCTATAAACCTCCAGGAGGTTTGAAAATGAACTTCATTCTCTGCGGCATCCGGGTTATGCTTTGCAAATTTTACAAAATCAGCGCCAGTTAGCACGCTTTTCAATTCGTTATAGGATCCATTCTTTTTAAAACCCGTTTTAATAAGAGCTTCAAGCGTTTCTGAGGTCGTAAGTTCAAGGGAGTAAACCCTGAATCTGTTTTCAAGGTACTGACGCAATATTTCAGTCAGACGTGTGTAGTACTTCTTGGTTTCACCTTTCTGCCATAATTCCTGACTCTTCAGGATTTCAAGTTCCCTGAATGCAATTACATGAGCCGGATCGGCGGGGATAAATATATCCTCACTGCTCACGTCCTTTTTGCGATTACGGAAATACCTTATTAATGCCCAGGCAGCTACACTGGCCAGAATAAGAACCAGTACCCAGGGCAGTATTTCCCCAATAGTTACAGGAGCCTTGTAAGGCTGAACGATATCATATATTTTTAAGGTTGTATCTGCAGGGGCAATTTTCACTCTCAGTACCTCAAGAATCGAGTAGTCAGAATAGAATCTTTTGAGTCCGGCCGCACTTTTTGCTTCTGCGAATACCGGTTTGACCTGATAACGGCCTGAATCAAAAGATGTTACAAGATATTTTTGAATGATACTGATTCTTCCATTCCGGGAAACAGTACTATCGGTCTTCGGACCAGAAACAATCTCAATATTTTTACATATCGTATCCTTTAAAACAGGAATATTTAACCTGAGTCCGGAAGGTTTTTCAACAGTAACTGTGTATTTTATCTGATCACCGACAAATATTCTTGTTGAATCGAATGAGGAGGTTACTTTAACATCCTGTCCGTTTGAAGAGGCAATGATTGAAATAAGCAGAAATAATGAAATAAAAAATTCCTTCATAAATACTATCTTTTCTCAAACAATTGAATAAGTGGATTCACATAATCAAGATCTGTTCTTAACTCGGCAGAATCCACGCCGCATCTTTTAAATATATTCTTGATAACTTCCATATGATTTGTCCACCATTTTTCATAAGCTTTCCTGGTAAATCCTGAAGTAGTGTCTATCCATCTCTCTTCTCCTGTTTCAGAATCTGACACTTTCACAAATCCAATGTCGGGCAATGACTGTTCCAGAGGATCATATACTTTAAGAGCAACGATGTCATGCTTGTTTGACGCGATCCTGAGGGCCTCCTCAAATTCCGGAACTATAAAATCGGAGATGATAAATGTTGTGCATCTCTTTTTTATAGCATTCGTGAGAAAGCGCAGCGGTTCATCAAGATTGGTTTTATGGCTCTGTGATGTAAAATCAAGCAATTCCCTTATAATTCTCAGAATATGCCTTCTCCCTTTAAGTGGGGGTATAAATTTTTCAACTTTATCGGAGAAGAAAATAACGCCTATCTTATCATTGTTAAAAATCGCAGAAAAAGACAGCACTGCAGCTACTTCAGTCATCACATCACGCTTATAATTTACCCTGGTTCCGAAGTTTCCGGAGCCGCTGACATCTATCAGAAGCATTACGGTAAGTTCCCTTTCTTCCTCGAAAACTTTTACATACGGATGATTAAACCGGGCAGTAACGTTCCAGTCAATACTTCTGATGTCGTCGCCATACTGATACTCCCTTACCTCACTGAATGCAATCCCCCGTCCTTTAAAAGCACTATGATATTCACCGGCAAAAATATGCCGGCTCAGACCTCTGGTCTTAATTTCAATCCTGCGAACCTTTTTTAATAACTCAGTAGCTTCCACTTCACTTTTAATTACTTTTCAGATTCAACAGAAATAACACTTGACCAATTGTCATCCATGAGCTCGATATTGTAAGTCTTGCCTCCATGATTGTCGATCCATTTGTTGTCTCCGTTTTTAATATATTTTGAATCTAATTCTTTCGACTTGACAGGTTTAAGTTTCAAATCAAATATTATTCTCTCGCTTCTGCAGATTGAATCAGAATTCAGAAAGAAGAGAATTGTCTGATCCTCATTGTTGTCCGAATACTTCAGATAGCTAAACTTACTATTTACCACGTTATTGTAATTCATATCGCTGTGATTCATTTTCATATACTTCAGAATGTCCTTAGCTTTATATCCAATAAGATTCTGACTATGTGTGTAAATGCATATTGACATCATAGCTGCGGATAAAATGACTATCCTTATATGGTTACGTCTATGGGACCTCAACAACATTCAGAATTTCGGAAATTATATAATCCTGGTTAACATTTTCAGCTTCAGCTTCATAAGTAAGACCTATTCTATGGCGCATAACGTCATGACAGATGGTACGAATATCTTCGGGGATTACATACCCTCTTCTCTTGATAAATGCAAATGCCTTTGCTGCCAGCGAGAGATTAATCGATGCTCTCGGTGAAGCTCCATAAGAGATCATACTCTTAAAATTTTGAAGGCCATATTTTTCCGGATTACGGCTTGCAAAGACTATATTCAGAATATAATTTTCGATCTTTTCATCCATATATACTTCCCTGACGATATTCCTGGCCCTGATTATATCTTCAGTCTTAAGTACAGAATTGGCTTTCGGGAAATCCTTTGCAAGATTCTCCCTAATTATAAGTTTCTCTTCATCCATCGACGGGTAATCGATAATTACCTTCATCATAAACCTGTCGATCTGTGCTTCAGGAAGCGGATACGTACCTTCCTGTTCAATCGGGTTCTGGGTTGCCAGAACAA
>Ga0302296_1002545_pt1 | contig 12244 bp, 9 predicted proteins | sample III_Fen_N3_1_FD_194546 | JGI IMG/M metagenome (GOLD analysis project Ga0302296, IMG submission 194546) | Peat permafrost microbial communities from Stordalen Mire near Abisko, Sweden - III_Fen_N3_1 | ecosystem: Environmental > Terrestrial > Soil > Wetlands > Permafrost | place: Sweden: Abisko... | reverse complement strand
ACATGCTTTGCCGAAATGGGCGTGGATGTAACCTGTATTGATGTAAATGTTGAGAAAATTGAAAACCTGAAAAACGGGATAATCCCTATTTATGAACCGGGTTTGGAGGATATGGTGTTGCGGAACCTAAAAGCGGAACGGCTACACTTTGCAACTGATCTATCGCAGATATTGGACGATGTGGAAGTTATTTTCAGTGCTGTGGGAACACCGCCCAATGAGGATGGAAGTGCCGATCTTAAATACGTTTTGGAAGTTGCCCGCACAGTGGGTCAGAAAATGAATCAATATGTGCTGTTGGTTACCAAAAGTACGGTTCCTGTTGGTACAGCTGCATTAGTACGCCAAACCATTCAACAGGAATTAGACAAGCGCGGACTGAATATCGAATTTGACGTGGCTTCTAATCCCGAGTTTCTGAAAGAAGGAGATGCCATAAAAGACTTTATGAGCCCCGACCGTGTAGTAGTAGGTGTTGAAAGTCAAAAAGCCAGGGATTTGATTACCAAACTGTATCGTCCGTTTTTGCTGAATAATTTCCGGGTTATCTTTATGGATATACTCTCCGCTGAAATGACAAAATATGCTGCCAATGCTATGTTGGCAACCCGTATCAGTTTTATGAACGATATGGCCAATCTGTGTGAATTGGTAGGTGCTGATGTAAACATGGTGCGCAAAGGCATTGGAACCGATCAGCGCATCGGTGGAAAGTTTCTTTACTCAGGCTGTGGTTACGGTGGTTCTTGTTTTCCCAAAGATGTGAAGGCTCTTATCCAAACCGCCGAACAAAACGGCTATGAACTGAAGGTACTTAAAGCGGTAGAAGAAGTTAATGCATACCAAAAACAGGTGCTTTTCCATAAACTAAAAAAACATTTCAACGGCGAACTGTCCGGCAAAACCGTTGCTGTATGGGGATTGTCCTTTAAACCAAATACCGACGATATGCGGGAAGCTCCTTCGTTGGTATTGATTGATAAACTGATAGAAGCGGGATGTAAAGTCCGTGCTTTCGATCCGGTGGCTATGCATGAAGCAAAGAAACATTTTGATATGGCTTCACAACCCATCTATTTTGCCAAGGATATTTATGATGCTGTTTTAGATGTTGATGCTTTACTGCTGGTAACCGAATGGAAAGAGTTTCGCATGCCAAGTTGGGGCGTTGTCTCCAAATCTATGAAAGGAAAACTGGTTATCGATGGACGAAATATCTACGACAAAAAGGAAATGGAAGATTCCGGTTTTAGTTATGAGGGGATAGGGTAGTGGCAGTAAGCAGTAAGCAGTAGCAGTTTACAGTGAATAGTTCTGAGCATTGAGTTGCTAGTTGGGTGGTAATGCAGACAAATAATGTAATAGTTTTGGTTACTGAATATACGCTTTGAGTGACTGGTACATACTCCGAACCAAGACTCTGTTGGGCTATTTATAAGACATTTGATTGATAATTTATATAAAAGTAGGAAGCGTCATCAATGACTGATGACGCTTCCTTTTGTTTAGAGCTGCAATTCAGCAACAAACTGACTGGTGGAATGATTTGTGTTCTGCAAATTGTCGGAGGTTGAGATATACATCCAACAATATACTTTTGAATTTTTCCATACAGCCGGTAGTTGTATTGATTCTGACCCGGTACTGCGAATACTCCGATCTTTTAAGTGTATGGATAACTGTGTTGCTTCATCAAAAAAGATAAAACTCATCTTGTCATCCGATTTGCTGAGCGTGGCTTCCACCATATCCCAAGTGATGGATACGGTGGTGTCGGCTGTTACTACTGCACTTGCTGATAAAGCTTGATTCACATTTCCTACCGAGAAAAGAATTTTGGAATAGTCGAGCGTAAAGTTGGGTGCTTCGCCGGATATGGCATCCCTCAATGCGTATGAAACTCCAATGTTGATACCTCTGTTGCTGTTGAACGTTTCCTTAAAAAGGTTACGGAAACACCCTAACGAACTGTTTGCAAATGCAAATTTAGAACGTTGTGCCACCTGTTTGTCTGTTTTCGGATCGGATGGTGCTCTGTAAACACGTAAATAGCTTTGTCCATCTTTTGTTGTGGCAGCTACTGCGCTACCGTGACGTCCGGAAATTGCTCCGAAGGTCGTTGAATTAAATTTAGCCATAAATTTTAAAATTAAATGAATTAGTGTTAGGCTATTGGATTAAACTTTAATGAATAACCTAACAAGTTTGTTGTTAATTGTAATTTGTTTTTCTTCGCGCCTTAATGTTGTTTTTGAGATAAACTATACCACTGACCTCCCCCTAGCCCCCTCGCAAGGAGGGGGGATTGGTTTTTGCGGCAAATAAGTCTTACGATATACTTTCTTATCTATTAATTAAGAACTTAAAGTTTCCGACCCTAGCTCCTTCGCAAGGAGGGGGGATTGGTTTTTGCGGCAAATAGGTCTTACGATATACTTTCTTATCTATTAATTAAGAACTTAAAGTTTCCGACCCTAGCTCCTTCGCAAGGAAGGGGGATTGGTTTTTGCGGCAAATAGGTTTTACGATATACTTTCTTTTCTATTCTCAAAGATTCCACAAAAGCTCACGAAATTTTACCGCGATGCTGAAAATTTTACCCTTTGAAATGCTTCAATTTCTCTTAATTTTTTGACAATTTTCGTGTTGAAGTTACATCGAAGCATCATCGAAGGAGTACCGAGGGAGCTCCGAGGGTAAAACGAAGCAAAAAACGGGGGTGCATGTGCCCGGTTTTGTTCTGATGTTTTGTAATTAAAAATTGACTGTTGAAATGTTACACTTGTTCCCATATTGATTTGCTTGTTTGCGATTATTTGAATGCAAAATTACAAGCACGGGAAACTGTAGGGTGGGGTTTAGGTGACTGGTTGGGTGGCTGGAAATGTTGAAAGGGAGATTGAGTAAGCAGTAAGCAGCAAAGGGCAAGCGGCAAGCGGCAAGCAGTTCTGAGAACTGGATGTTGGAATGTTCCACAAACAGTCACGAATGGGAAGTCAAAACTGCTCGCTGATTACATTTTTTACTACTCTTGAGTGTTGCTGTCGTTTTTTATTTTGGTTACGATGGACTGGAGACCGAGGTTTTCAAAGTATTGACTGATGTATTCCAAATCAATTAGTGTCTTTTTGGGATTTTTTTTATCGAGGCCTTTGAAAGGATTGGAGAGGGCACTGTAGATATTGTCGTAGTTTTTGCCGGTCAGAAATTCAATAAACCGGGCTTTCTCTGTACGGTCAATTTGTGCCATCCCTTTGTGATCTATTTCATTGAGTAAATAGTATAAGGCCAGCACCTGACGGGAAGTTGTGAAGGCGGGGTTTTTAGAAACTTCCTGTGGCTGGTTGGTTGTGCTTGAAGATTTATTGTCACTATTTTCATCAGCATTGACTGTTGCCGCTACTACCGGACTATCCGTTTCAAACTTTGAGATATTGTTTAGTTGATTGGTAGTGATGTCAATGGCTTTTTTGCATTTTGCAATAAAACCTTTGCATATATCAATTTCAAAGGAATTATAACTGTTTTCGATACAGTATAATTCTTTTGATGCAATCTCATTGTGATAATATTTGATTCTTTCTTTTAAATTACTAATTGCCAAGGCACTCGCGTTAGTAATATCAAAATTGCAAAGATTATATATCTTTTTATTGCTTTCCTCGAGAATGAAAGGTTGATGATAAGATAATCCTGCATACTCATCTAATAGTTTAAATGAAGAAAACAGCATGTTGTTAAATTTTAATAACTGCGAAACTTCAAAGCCTAGTTTAATTATTAATTTGTTGATTTTATTAAATTCTATATGCCAGATCTTAATATTGGGTGAATTATAAAATTCTACGGCCATCTTAAGAGCATCTTCAAACTGGGATTCCAGAACATCCAACATTATACATTCTCCATGAATAGCCAATTCTTCGTCATTCATTTCTAATTCTTCAAACTCTATATCCAATTCCTTTAATTGGTTGAGTTGGGATTCATCGACAGAGTTATTATCCCGAATTTCAGAGAGAATATGAATGGCCAGACAAAAGTTTTCATTTAGAATTCTGTATCTTTCTGCAATTTCAGAAATGGTGTATGTCTGCTTTTCTATCTGTTTGTTTTCCATGGTAGATTTTCAGATTATTGGTTAAATAGTACTAATTGTTTGTTCTTTTCAAGCAAAGCCAAAAAAAATCGAGCTGTCGTGTTTTGTGATTCCGACCTCCCCCTATTAGCTTCGCTGACCGCTGGTTCCCCTCGCAAGGAGGGGGAATGTGTGCGACAAATAAGTTATCCGAAATAATATAATTTCTGCTACTTAAGAAAAATGACAAATATAATGTCGCATTTTTTGCCTGCAAAGTCGCTAAGTCGCAAAAAGTTTTTGTTGAGACCTGGCGTTTTTGCGGCTTTGTGTTCAGAAAATCACTTTTGCTTACTTCACAACACTAAATTATTCCAATTAAATTACTTGTGCTTTGCAAAGTTAATAATGAATTTTTTAATTTGCAATACAAAATTTGATTTTTTTTATGTGTTAGTTGGAAAAATATAAATCGTAATTGATAAAAGTTATAGGTTTAGCACTCAAATAGATTGAATGGATATGGATTTGCTACAACTTAATTAATAAGATAAACATTTTTTGTATATTTGTGGCGCGAAAAAAGAGAGAAGAGTTTAGAGTATTGAGTTCTGAGTTCTGAGTATTGAGTAGGCAGTAAGTGGCAAGCAGTCCCGAAAACGGGATTTCGAAATACTCCATAAAAAGAAACAGTGAATAGTTCTGAGTATGGAGTTCTGAGTCAAGAACCCAGAATTTACTGCCACAGCAAGCTAATAACTATCAACTATTAATTGTCAACTATTAATTATCATCTACCAACTAAATACATGCCAACAGCTATAAAATTTGAAAATATTTCCAAGCAGTACCGACTGGGATTGGTATCGACCAATACCCTAAGCCACGATTTAAAACGCTGGTGGGTAACCAATGTACAAGGAAAGGAAGATCCGTATTTGAAAATTGGGGAGGTGAACGACCGTGCTACCAAGGGTACAAGTGACTATGTGTGGGCTTTGAAGGATATAAACTTTGAAGTACAGCAAGGGGATGTATTGGGTATTATTGGTAAAAACGGTGCGGGAAAATCTACCCTACTGAAGATACTCTCCAAAGTTACTGCCCCCAGTACAGGAAGCATTAAAGCCGCGGGACGTATAGCTTCTTTGTTGGAAGTAGGTACGGGTTTTCATCCCGAAATGACAGGACGTGAAAATATCTATATGAACGGAGCTATTATGGGGATGACCAAAGCAGAGATTACCCGTAAATTAGATGAAATAATTGATTTCTCGGGGGTGGAACGATATATTGATACTCCTGCGAAACGTTACTCCAGCGGTATGACGGTGCGTCTGGGTTTTGCTATTGCTGCTCACTTAGATCCTGAAATTTTAGTAGTGGACGAAGTGCTTGCCGTAGGTGATGCGGAGTTTCAGAAAAAAGCTATTGGCAAAATGCAGGATGTAAGCAAAGGGGAGGGAAGAACAGTGTTGTTTGTGAGTCATAATATGGGGAGTATGCAACAACTCTGCACTAAAGGTTTACTTCTTCAAAATGGCTCAATCTCTTATACTGGAAGAATTGAAGATACCGTTAATTATTATTTAAAAGAAGCTGAGATCACTGACTCAGCTATTTATGTTAGAAGGAAAGCTACCCATGCTCCTTTCTTTCTGCAAAAAGCTGAACTTGTAAATAATAATAATAATTTGTCTACTAATTTTGGTACACAAGACAATATAATTTTAAAACTAAAATTAGACTCAATAGATATTTTGCCGTTAACAAACCTCTTAGTTACTATTGTTGGTAAAGATCAAAATCGAATAGGCTCTATAAATATACGTGTTGAAGAAAAGAGGGAATTCAGTGTTCAAATTAATTCAAACTTTTTGGTACGGGGACAATACTCATTTATGACACATGTATATCAACCAGGATTATCACCCTATGATGTAGTTGAAAATCTATGTCCATTTACTGTTATTGATTCAGGGACAGCTTTATCTCATTTGGAGACTTTTAATTATGGTTTGGTGTTTCCAAATATGAATTTTTTATGACTAAAAGGTTAATATTTCAAATTAGAAATTATATAATCAATAAACTTGTAAATATGGTTTCTGAAATAATGGATAAATTTGAAAAGAAAGAGTTTTTAAATTTAACGGATAAATTTAAGTTTATAGGGAGTGATATAAATATTGCTTATCCATTTCGAATCTCTGGATATTCTTACATATCTATTGGTAATGAATTCAGGGCTTTAGAACATTTAAGACTTGAAGCTATTGCGTATTACGCTGAAGAAGCTTTTAACCCGATTATAAGTATCGGAAATAATGTATCGGTAGAGTCAAATTGTCACATTGGGGCTATTGACAAAATCATTATTGAAGATGGGGTTATGATCGCAAGTAATGTTTATATATCAGATCACTTTCATGGAAGTATAACTAAGGATGAATTAGTAATGCCTCCTGCAGCTAGAAAATTGAGCTCTAAAGGGCCTATAATTATTAAAAAAAACGTTTGGATTGGGGACTCTGTGTGCATTTTATCAGGAGTAATTGTTGGCGAGAATGCTATTATTGGAGCTAATTCGGTCGTAACAAAAGATATACCTGCAAATTCAGTTGTAGCAGGAGTACCTGCTAGAGTAATTAGACAACTATAAAAATGATTTCAATAATAATTTATTGTCAACACTCAAATATCACTCAAAATATAAAGAAAAATATACAAAATACAATAGTTTTAGAATCAGAGTTGATTCGATAATTAGTAGATGCTTTAGCCATATAAATTTGTTTTTAAAAAGAAAATCATGAATAAAGTAAGTTGCAATACCCAAATTATTTTCAAAAAAAAAACGGATAATATTTTCTTACAATTATTCAGATATACTTTTGTTGGAGGAATTGCTTTTTTGTTTGATATAAGTATATTATATTTACTTACTGAAATTTTTAAATTTCAGTATCTATTTGCGGCAGGTATTTCTTTTGTTATAGGATTAATTGTAAATTATTTTTTGAGTATAAAATGGGTTTTTAGCGATAGAAAAATAGAAAACAAATGGTTGGAATTTGTATTATTTGGAGTTATTGGTTTTATAGGACTTTGTTTAAATGAGCTCTTCATGTGGATACTCACAGATATTTTTTTATTATATTATCTTTCATCAAAAATAGCTACAACAGCAATTATATTTTTCTGTAACTTTTATGCAAGAAAGATTATTGTTTTTAGCAAAACAAAGTAAAGTTAAAAAGTAAAAATGCGAAAAATAGCCATTATTATTGGTGCTGGACCTGCTGGATTAACAGCGGCTTATGAGCTGGTAACCAAAACAGATATAGTACCAATAGTACTTGAAAAATCAACTGATATAGGTGGAATATCAAGAACCATTGTGTATAAAAATAACCGAATTGATATCGGTGGACATCGTTTCTTTTCTAAGTCGGATGTTGTGATGAAATGGTGGCAAAATATTATGCCCATTCAGGGAGCATTAGCAAAAGATGAAATTCTAAAAGAGATGCAATCTGGAAAGAAACTCTCTCATTCTCATTTAAAAACTGATGGAGCGGATCCTGAAGAAACAGATAATGTGATGTTAGTTCGTAGCCGGTTATCAAGGATTTTCTTTTTGCGTAAATTTTTTGATTATCCTATATCATTAAATCTAAAGACAATTAAAGACCTGGGATTTCTTAGAGTAGTTAGAATAGGGTGGACGTTTTTACTAATCAAAATATTTCCAGTTCGTAATATAACTTCGTTAGAAGAATTCTTTATTAGTCGTTTTGGGAAAGAACTTTATGAAACTTTTTTCAAAGATTATACAGAGAAGGTATGGGGGGTAAGTTGTTCTGAGATTGCTCCGGATTGGGGAGCTCAACGTATTAAAGAGCTTTCTGTATATAGAGCTATTTTGCATGCAATAAAAGGTCTGTTTATTCATAAGAAATCAATTGATCAAAAAAATATTGATACAAGCCTTATAGAGCAGTTTATGTATCCGAAATTAGGTCCAGGTCAAATGTGGGAAACCGTTGCTGAGATAATAAAGGCTAAAGGAGGGCAGGTGATTCTAAATGCTGATGTAGTCAAATTGAGTTTGTCTGACAATACAATCGCTGAAGTTGAATATAAAGATCAAAGTACGAAAATAAATAATGTACTGAAAGGAGACTATTGTTTTTCAACTATGCCAGTTAAAGAGCTAATCTTAACTTTCGGAAATAATGTTCCTTCCCAAGTTCGAAATGTCAGTAACAACTTACAGTATCGAGATTTTATAACCGTTGGTTTACTCCTAAATAAATTAAAAATTCGTAATGAAACTAAGTTTCAAACGATAAATAATCTTGTTCCGGACAACTGGATATATATTCAGGAAAGAGATGTGAAAGTAGGACGATTGCAGATATTTAATAATTGGTCACCTTATTTGGTATCTGATATTGATAAAGTTTGGTTAGGTTTGGAATATTTTTGTAATGTTGGAGATGAATTATGGAATAAACCCGATAATGAATTTATCCAATTTGCGATTAACGAGCTTTCATCTATAGATATTATAAATATAGCTGATGTGATAGACAGTACTATAATCAGGGTTGAAAAAACATACCCGGCTTATTTTGGTTCATATAGTCAATTCGATATTATTCGTTCTTTTACAGATGATATCGAAAATCTGTTTCTTATCGGACGCAATGGTATGCATAAATATAATAATCAGGATCATTCAATGCTGACTGCAATTACAGCAGTAAATAATATTATCAATGGAGTTAAATCAAAAGAAAATATATGGAATATCAATACTGAAGAAGATTACCATGAAAGTAAAAGTTAATTTTGGATTAAAAAACTATAATTGTTCAAAAGAGGAAAACTCATTGATAATAATTTATTTAATAGCTTTTTTATCATCAGTATTTTTTTTCTTTGCTGGTCCAGTTAGTGTTGTCGGCGATACCGAATCATACGTACATGCTAAAAATATTTTATTTATTGAAGGGCGATTAGATCATTTACGTACACCTCTATATCCAGTTCTATTAGCTCTAGCGGGTTTCAAATTTATTATTGTTATACAATACTCGCTATTCTTGGTGTCAATATATTTCTTCTATAAAACCTTAAAGTTCTTAAAGCTTTCAAATTTTCTAACGTTTGTTACTGCAATTATATATGTTTGCCATCCTGTTTTTTTGAATTACCAAAATCAATTATATGCTGAGGGGCTCTGTATTTCTATTAGCTCAATATTATTTTATTATTTGGTAAAATTTGTGTTATTTAAAAAAAGTTCAGATTCCTGGAAGTACTATCTAGTATCCATTATTTTGATTTTTTTGAAACCCGTATTTATTTTTGTACTAATAGTTTCTTTCTTGTTGCTAGTTTATCTTTTTATTACGAAGGAAAAGGGTAAAATTCTAATGAATTTTTTTGTTCCATTTATAATTTCAATATTCTTAATTAGCAGTTATATTTTGACAATAAAAAAGGAATATAATTTTTATGGAATTAGTTCTGTTAGCGATGTAAATTTGTATTGGATGCTTAGAGAGAATAATCAAATTGATATAAAGTCAATAGAAAATTCAAATTTAAAACTTTTTTTATTAGATAAAGTCAATGTTAACTACCCGTACTTTGCAGAATATGTTAGTGAAGCTCGTATAATATATATGAAGTTTGGATTTAACGAATTACATAAGTTAGTAAGCAATTCGCTAAAGAAGGCGAATTACAAATTTATATCAAGTAGAACCGGAAAAATTAATGAGAATATGCAAAATAATGTTGGTGTTCCGATTGATTACTTTGTACCTAGATTTAAGCCTATTCGATATTTAATATCATTTTTTTCAATAACATTTTATCAATTAATTATCGCATTGATTTTGTATTTATGTCTAGTATTCAGTCATATAAAACAAAGTGCTGAGATACCGATTTTATCGATATTATTTTTAATATATATTTCGTTTAATCTAAGCACTTTGATTTTAACAGGTCCGAATAATTACGGAAGGCTAATTATACCATCAATTTCAATTATCTTAATTGTTATTATGCAAAGTATAGAAGGAATTTCTTATTTCCTCAACAAAAATGGTCACAAGTTTAAATTAATGTAGGTTTATTTTTTTGTTCTATCTATAATTTTTTAGCAATTCTGTAACAATTCAATAAAATGATATCCATTATAATTTGTTCCCGGCATTCTGATATTCCACAAAGTCTAAAAGATAATATTCAGAAAACTATTGGTGTAGAATCAGAGTTGATTGTTATTGATAACTCATTAAACAGGCACTCGATATTCTCAGCATATAATGAGGGTGTATATCGTTCTAAATATCCTTACTTGTGTTTTGCACATGAAGATATTTTATTTCGTACCGAGAATTGGGGAATGAACATTGTAAAGCATTTTGAGGATACGACTATCGGGTTGATTGGGATGGCCGGTACACATTTTTTGCCGAAGGTACCCACTTATTGGACACACTCTCCATTTATATCGGAGCATAATCTGACTAACGATAAGGGTCAGATAATAGAATGTATAAAATTAGATTTTTTCAAAGAAAGGAATATTTTGGATGTTGTGGCTTGTGATGGCTTTTGCCTTTTTATTCGAAAAGAATTATTTGAGACTGATATAATTAAGTTTGACGATAAGAATTATACTGGTTTTCATTATTATGATATGGATATTTGTATGCAGGTTTTGACTAATCATTTTAGGGTCTGTATTTGTAACGATGTATTAGTTGAACATTTCTGGTCAGATAGTTACAGTAAACCAAGTTTAGACTCGTTTTATAAGAGCCAAAATATCTTTTTTGATAAATGGAAAGAACACTTTCCTATATCCAGGGGATTGGATGAAGTTCCCGGTTACGTACTGGATAGATTAAATGGCTTGTTTGGTGCTGCCAACGATGCTAAAAATGTGAGAAAATCCAATGCTTATAAAATAGGGAAGTTTATTTTAGCTCCATTGAAATTTTTTATTAAGAACTAAACACATTCAGATGATACCAAAAATTATTCATTATTGTTGGTTTGGCAAGGGTTTAATGCCAAAGTCGCAGATAGACTGTCTCAAATCTTGGAAAAAGATTATGCCGGATTATGAAATAATGCGGTGGGACGAATCAAACTTTGATGCGAACATGTGTTCCTTTTCAAAATGGTCACTACAAGAAAAGATATATTCTCCGGTTTCGGATGTTTGTCGTTACTATGCTTTAAATAAATACGGAGGTATCTATATGGATACGGATGTGGAAGTTTTTAAACGATTTGATCCATTTTTAGATGCTGATTTTTTTTCAGCCATTGAAATATACCCTGAATTTTATGCAGAAGGGCTACCGTTACTTGATACCGTTGGATATCCTTTAGTCAAAGGAACGGAAATACCTCATTTAGAAATGCTGACTTCAACAATAGGCTGTGTTCCTGGTAATATATTGATAAAACAATGTTTGGATTATTACACAAGTATAGAGGCAGATGCTCAATATGTTCGAGAATACAGAAAATATGTGAATAATGACAGATTAGTTGCAAAATTTGCAACTCAATATGGTTTCAGGTATAAGGATGACAAACAGATACTTACCAATAATATGGTTATTTATCCTACTGGTATATTTGGACATAAACTTTGTATAAATCCAGATTATTCTGTATCATATCATCATAATGCTGCAAGTTGGGGTGGAAAGACAAAAAAGCAGGAGTTCATGATAAAATTAGATAAATTGCATTTGTTGAAAATATACATGCAATTCAAAAATATTAAAAATCAACTTTTTGATAACAAATAGATATTAAAACTTCCTTTCAAAAACAAGCATACTGCTATATATACCAAACAATTATATGTTATTTAATTCTATTGAATTTGCCATTTTCTTCCTGATTGTTTTTATTTTGTATTGGTTTATTTTTGGAAAAAAATACAAGGTGCAAAATATATTATTACTGGTTTCGAGCTATTTTTTTTATGGCTGCTGGAACTGGCATTTTTTGGCTCTTTTGATTTTTTCGACCGGATTAGATTATTTTACCGGGTTAATGATGGCTGATGCTCCGAATAAACAAAGAAAGCAAATTTGGTTTTGGTTGAGTATCTGTGTT
>Ga0302296_1002543_pt1 | contig 12246 bp, 6 predicted proteins | sample III_Fen_N3_1_FD_194546 | JGI IMG/M metagenome (GOLD analysis project Ga0302296, IMG submission 194546) | Peat permafrost microbial communities from Stordalen Mire near Abisko, Sweden - III_Fen_N3_1 | ecosystem: Environmental > Terrestrial > Soil > Wetlands > Permafrost | place: Sweden: Abisko... | reverse complement strand
TATTGGGTGTACCTAACGGTATAAATCTCACACTTGGCACAAGAACTGTGAACTGGATTGAACAGGGATGGGCCGGCACAAAAGATTGGTATGCGGCTAATGGAATTGACATAACCAATCTAAAAACCGGGAATGATAAGGCTATGACTGCTGCTTCATATTATGTAATAGGCGGTTTAGACTCTTACGGTTCTTTTGGAATTCGTAAAAGGGCGAATGAAAGCAATATAGGTTTGCCTAACAATGACCCTACGGCTACAGTAATAAACTTAAGACTTTTACGTCTGGCTGATATTATATTGAATTATGCCGAATGTCTTGCAAATATCAATACTACCAACCTTGCTGCAACCGATGTAAACAGTGGTGTTTACTGGGTTGACATGGTTCGTAACAGGGCAAATAATGTTATGACCGGCGACCAGTCGCAACTGTATAGCGCCCGTGCGGGTGTAAAAGGGCAGTTACCACTTACAACTCAGTTGATGGCATCAAAAAGCTGGACTTTAATGCAGGCCATCGAACACGAACGTTATGTTGAAGGTTATGGCGAAGGATGGAGACGCGAAGACCTTAAACGCTGGCAAAAAGGTGCAAGTTTTGTAAAAGGCAAACCGGGCTTCACAGGCTGGCAATCGCTTATTCTTCCTGTTCCGCAACAAGAATTGGATAGAAATCCACTTATGAAATAATAATAAATTATTAGAAAGTTTATAATGAAAGAGCCGTCTCAGCAATGAGGCGGCTCTTCTGTTTTTGCTAATGATACTTTCTCCCTTCGACAAGCTCAGGAAGTGTTGTTTGCTTCTGACTTCATGCTTCACTTTTTGGACTTCCCAGCTTTTATTGTTTCCATTTTACTCTTTCCCTTTAACTAATTCTTCGGTAGAAATGCTCGAAGCTCATGGTATTAAAAATATTGTCTTCCACAAATGGCAAGGTGCTGCCCTCTAATGGCTGACCCGAAGAAGAGCGCTTAGCGAATTTGCTCCAAGATTATTTAAGTAAGAAAGGCAATTGTCTATAACGAATCCCTGCACTAAAAAAGCCGAGACTTCTTTAAGCTTTCAATTAAGTAAGGGCCTTATCTATACAATGATCGGGAATTATTTTTTGAAAATAAATTCGAGAACCCTGAACGTTTATCATAACTCTAAATTTAAAATTACCAAATTAATTTTAACATAATATTTAACCTATAAAATAATAAATAAAACACGCTACAGATGGTTTTATAGAGAAAGACTTAAACTTAACTTTTTTTTAATGCTAACATAATATAATAGCTATTTCAACCATGTATTTAAATCAACAAATTCATTTATTTTATTTGCTCAAATTTCCTTATTAACTTGATGAATATCAGATATATTTCAGCGCATATTATGATCACAATTTACGAATAGTACTTTATTTACTGCTCTTTTATGGCATTCTGTACTAAAAATAAAGCAAATTAATTAACATTTATTGACAAATAAATAATAGCTGAATTATCTATTAGCCTAACTTTAGAGCTCATTTGTAATTTCTGTAGTACTACTAAATGAATCCAATTTAATATTCACTTTACATTAGCTGCCTATGACATAAGTACAAATAATTACCCTCAAATCACTGTTTAAATAGTACAAGATATTTCAATTATCAAAAAAAAAAAATCAAAATTGTTGTTCTGGCTAATCAGAGATTGGACATTGTTGAATAAATAATCGATTATGTCTATAAACTTAATTATCCTTATAATCTACAAAAAAATTAATCTATGAAAAAAAACAAGTTAGTACGGGTAGCATTTATGATACTGCCTATGTTGCTGTTGTCGTTTTGGACCTATGCCCAGACCGTTCAGGTTAAGGGTGTGGTAAACGACGAGGGCGGAAGTCCAATGCCAGGAGTGAATGTCGTTATAAAAGGAACCACGAATGGGTTGATTACCGATATGGATGGACAGTACCAGATTAGTGCTGATTCTAAATCTACTCTTTCATTTTCGTTTATTGGGTATAAAACTCAGGAGATTCTTGTCTCAAATCAAAAGCAAATCAATATAAAACTCATTCCGGATAATTTCCAAATGGATGAAGTTGTAGTTATAGGTTATGGTACTCAGAAGAAGAGTGATGTTTCAGGTGCCGTTTCGTCGGTTCGTGGAGAATCACTTAAGAACTTAGCAGTCACTGATGCTGCTAAAGCTCTTCAAGGTAAGGCTGCCGGCGTTCAGGTTTTGAGCAATTCTGGTGCTCCTGGTAAAGGCGCAGACATCCGCGTTCGTGGTATGTCTTCTAACTCTGCTAACAACGGCCCATTGTTAATCGTTGACGGTTTGAAAGTGGACAACATCCAATACCTTGATCCGGAAATGATCGAGTCGATGGAAATTTTGAAAGATGCTGCTTCGGCTGCTATCTATGGTGCTCAGGCAGGTAATGGTGTTATACTCGTCACAACTAAGAGCGGAGCTAAAGCAAAAGACGGAAATGTGTTCTACAATGCACAGTTTGGGCTTTCCACCCTTTCTCGCAAGTTGGATGTTTTGAATGCTGAACAGTATATAGCTTACGGTAAGGAACAAGGATTCCTCACAGATGAAAGATTAAAAAACTCGGGTTATGTTCCCGGTACTGATGTCAATTGGGCAGATGAAGTATTTGAACCTACATGGAACTCTCGTCACACTCTCGGTTTCCAGGGAGGTAATGATAAAGGTTCTTACTTTGCGGCTGTGAACAATGTTATGGAAGACGGTATCTTCGCGGGTGACAAGGATGTTTATAAGAGACTTTCTCTTCAGGCAAATGGTGAATACAAAATCAAATCTTGGCTTACCGTTGGTACTAACAACTCTATTGAAAGATGGGAATCAAAGGGTGTTTCTCAACAGAGTGACAACGGTTCAGCTCTCTTAGCAGCAATCACTTCCGATCCTCTTTTTGGTCCTATAGCTGAAAACGAATCTCAATTAACACAAAGACAGAAAGATGCTATCGCAAAAGGAGTCGCAGTTATTAAAAACGAAAAAGGCCAATACTACAGGTTATCTCCAATCAGTGGTGAAACACAGTCTGCTAACCCATTTATCAGGAGAGATGCAGTTGATGCATCCAGTGGTGGTATCAATGTGCGCGGACTTAGTTATTTGAACTTTAACCCAATTAAGGGATTAGTTTACACTTCCCGTTTTGGTTATCGTATTGCTCAGAGCAATGCACATCAATATGAGTTCCCGTACGAAGCTAACGAATTTGTTCGCAGAACAACTTACAGTATAAGTGCAAATGCAAACACTTCTTACTACTATCAGTTTGAAAACTTCGCCAACTACAACACGACCATTGGCAGCAAACACGATATTGGTGTAATGGCCGGTATGTCTTGGGAAACGAATCACTCAGACAATGTTTCTGTATCTAGTGACGGTGCTGACATTCTTAAAGGTTACGCACCAAACTACCGTTATATTGATTATCTGAAATCAGATGCTAAAGTGACAGTAGGCAATGCACCTAACGATTCAAAGAACCTTTCTTACTTTGGTCGTTTGACATATAACTACGACAAACGCTATATGATCCAGGCAAACTTCCGTGCTGATGCATTTGATTCTTCAAAACTTTCAGAAGCTGCTCGTTGGGGATATTTCCCATCAGTATCAGCATTATGGACGCTTAGTAATGAGTCTTTTATAAGAGATAATATCAGCGAAAGCATTCTTACTCACGCGAAACTTCGTGGATCATGGGGTCGCAACGGTAACATCAGCGTGCTATCTGGTTACCCTTACAGGGGTGTTATCAATTCTAACAGCGACTTTTATCAGTACACTCCATACGCTGGTACACTTACTTACGGTTCAGTACCGGGCGGTAATTTGCCTAATCCAGATTTAGTTTGGGAAGAATCTGATCAGATTGACATTGGTCTTGACGCTAGCTTCTTCAAAGGAAGACTTTCCTTAGTTCTCGACTGGTACAATAAACAAACTAAGGGTCTTCTCGTAAACGTTAAACCAGTGATTGAGACAGGTGTTGGTAATACCACAATCAATGGAGGTGATGTTAAGAATACCGGTTTTGAAATCGAACTTGGATGGAAAGATAAAATTGGTGGTTTAACTTACTCAGTTAACGCAAACTTAGCAACCCTTAAAAATGAGCTTACTTACCTCGATCCAAGTACTGATTATATTAGCGGTGCCACGCTTCAGGGTAGCGGTATCACCACACGGTGTGCAGAAGGCGAGCCTCTCTGGTATTTCCGTGGATATAAGTTCAAAGAGTTGGATGCAGAAGGAAAAGCAACATACGAGGACGTAAACGGTGATGGCGTTTGGAATTCAAATGATATGACAAATATCGGCCAGGGACTTCCAAACTTAACATACGGTATTACGATCAATCTTGCATACAAAGGATTTGATTTCTTAGCGTTCGGAACAGGAGTTAGTGGCAACGAAATTCTTCCTCAGGGTTATCGTACAGACCGTCCATATTGTAATAACTACGCATGGTTCTATGAAAACGCTGGAACTAAGTTCCCAAAAGTTGCTAAATGGAATAACGATGCATTCAGCTCCGACCTCACTATATTCGACGGTTCTTATTTCAAGATTAAACAGATTCAGTTAGGATACACGCTTCCTAGCGTAATTACAAAGAAGATTCATATCAGCAATCTCCGAGTATTTACATCTCTTGATAACTTCTTTACATTCACTAAATACATCGGTCTTGATCCTGAAGCTGCTTCGGCTAATAATTCTAGCTCACTTGGTATTGATATGGGCACGTACCCGACGGCAAGACAAACTGTCCTTGGTGTTAACCTTTCATTCTAAAAATTGAATCTATGAAAAAATATTTTTTATTATTATGTATTAGTGTCTTGTTATTTACAGGATGTAACCAGGACGATCTTAATATCGATCAAAGGGGTGTCCTGCCAGCAGATAGTTTCTACAAGACAGATGCTGATGCAGAAGCTGCATTGGTAGGTGTGTATTTCGACTCACACAAGAACTTCGCCAAGTCGGACGCTGAGTATAACTTCGGACCAATCTTTGGACTCACTAACTTTCAGTCAGACGATATGTACCTGGCGGGTTCTGGTGTTGGTGACTGTGTAACGCAAAGAGAATACCAACAATTCCGCTATGCAAACGACAACGCACTTCCGCGGGATGCATATACGGCTTTCTATCGCTCTATTCACAAGACTAACTTAGTGATCACAAACTTCACAGCAGAAAAAGTCGGAACAATTACACCGGTCATGAAACGCTGCATTGCCGAGGCTCGCGTTATGAGAGCATACGACCACATGATGCTCGGTATTTACTGGGGTACTCCTCCTATCGTAGAAGAAGTTCTCACAGCTGTATCTCGTCCTGTAAACGCTGCATCTCAGGAAGCAGTTATGGACTGGGTTGCTAAAGAAATCGATCTTGCACTTCCTGATTTGACAGAACGTAAAGGGTCAACCGACAAGGCCGGTGCTGTTAAGATTACCAAAGGTTTTGCTTATGCAGTTAAAGGTAAAGCGCTGATGTGGAAAAAGGACTACAATGGTGCTAAGACCGCTCTCAAGGCAGTAATAACTTCTGGCAACTATGATTTGGTTCCAACTGCCGACATGGGTAAAATTGGTCATGCTGATGGAAAAGCAACAAGTGAATCGGTGTTTGAATTTAACGTTACAGCTGATCCTGCGCTTGTTACTGGGGGTAACGTTCAACTTCGTGTTGGCTGGAACGATCACATGACTTTCAACTGGCGTTTTGAAAACTTTAACGGTAGCTTTGCCGATACAAAAATCAACGCCAATGGATGGGGATGGCTCAATCCAACCGGAAAATTTGCTGAAGACCTTATCGCTAACGATGGTATTGGATCAGCTCGTCGTAAAGCCTGGATTAAAACATACGATGAAATTCTTTACGATCATCAATGGGCTTCCGACGCTACACCTTTTGTAGCTGGTAAAACTGCTTTCAAGGAAACAGATCCTAAGCGTGGTGTTGGTGGTGCTGCTGGCTATATCTATGGAAACGAAGGATACTTCTGCTGGAAGATTATTGTTCACAAAGATCAGGGAGACCTCAATAAAATTAACAATGCCTGGGACAGGAACTTAAGTCTCATGCGTTACGCAGAAGTTCTTCTTCTCTATGCTGAAGCAAGTGCCCAGACTAACGATGCTGATGGTCTTCAGTACCTCCAAGCTGTTCAGAATCGTGCAGGATCAGCTCACGTTTCTACAGCGCTCACGCTTGCTGATGTTCAGAACGAAAAACGATTTGAACTGTGGCTTGAAGGTTCACGTACTGCCGACCTTATCCGTTGGGGCAAGACAGAAACTCTTGAAAAACAAGGTTACTATGTTGCTAACCTTCGCGATGAGTTGAAAGAAGGCAAAGGTCCGGTACACAAAGCTTTAATTGATAAGTCAGCTGCTACCTACTATTTAGACACATATGGTGCAGACAAAATTGGTTTTAAGAAAGGCAAACATGAATTCCTTCCTTTCCCAAAACAAGTAATGGATCTCAATAGTGCTCTCGTACAAAATCCAGGTTGGGATTAAAACGATCATAAGGATTTATTAGCAATATCACATAAACTGTGTGGAGCCGTCTCAGCAATGAGGCGGCTCTTTTGTTTTGCTACTAAATATACTTTCTCCCTTCAACAAGCTCAGGGAGCGTTGCTTGCTTCTGCCTTCAGACTTCCCAGCTTTTCCCGTTTCCTTTTTTCTCTTTCACCTTCCCTAATTCTCCAGCAAATATTCCTCTGCCTCAACCGACCACAATCCCTGGTGACGGTCACAGATTTCGGCCAGCTTTGCAAATAAAGGTTCGGTTTTTCCTTTTTCAGCAAAATCAGCAATGGCAGTCAGCGCCATTTCGAGATGGGTATAAATCAATTTCTTTCCACCGGGAATCTGCGGAAGATGAAGCGTGGTTTCGATCACAGCGTTCAGTCCGCCAATGTGAGTGACCAATCCGGCAGGATCGAGGCCGGCAGTCATCATATCCAACGCTTCTTTCAAGTCGCTGGTATTTCCTCCTGAAGTTCCAACGAGGTGTGTGTAAGCATAATGAACATTGTAAAAATTCATCTTCGCGCTCAGGTTATGATCCGATGGCCCAGCAAAGAAATTCAAACAACCGTCGAAAGCCAAAATGGCATCGCCCTGCTCAATCACCAAATCAACAGGTGCAAAAACAAACACATCATGGTAACCTGTTTCCCCTGAAAGTCGAAGAAGTGCTTCAACCGGATTATCTATTTGGGTATTAAGGTAAATCAATTCAATGCCACGTTTAGCAGCTTCGGCAACTGTATAAATTGAAGCGGCACGCTCCAATCGGACTGGATCAATGTCAGTTACCACACATAGTTTTGGTTTTCGGTCGGCACGATGAATGACATAATTGATGGCTGCCAGACCCATCGGACCAACACCTGCCAGAATCGCCATTTTCCCATCAATCATGATATCCATGTTGTGGATGTACGAACCGGGAGTAGTATGATAATTGGAATGCATTGCACCAATCACGCACGACAAGGGCTCAGCCAGCGATGCCGGATAAAAACCAGGGCCATTGTATGCCAGCAAGCAATCCTGAATCAGTACATCTTTTGGGATAATTATATAAGTAGCATCACCACCAATGTATTGATATGAATAACCCGGAGCGCTCAATACTCCTACCGGGCCATTTTCGTAATAAATGGCTGGTTGTATCGAAAATTTTTGACCTGTTTTGAATTTGTGCTTCCAGTTATAGCCGATTTCAACCAACTCGCCACTAAACTCGTGACCAATAATAATTGGGTTCTCAGCTACATCATTCGGGATACGTTTGTGGTCTGCACCCTGCCTGGCTGCCTTGTACGATGACATACAAATGCTGTCGGAAACAACCTTTGCCAGTATCTCGTCATTATTAATCGCCGGAAGTTCAAACTCTTCCAGCCTCAAATCATCTTTCCCGTATAATCGAACTGCTTTTGTTTTCATTTCTAATTTTTAAAGGTATCAACAATTTAACTGATATTATTTACCAATTATAAGAAAAAGCTATTATCTCAATATCATTTCAAAACCCTCTCATCCATAATTCTGCAAAAGGCCTGTAACCAATTATTGACTTATTCTGAATCAAAAACCTACCAAGAAGGAGATTATTCAAATCGGTAAACTCCTGATTCATATTTTTATTAACAACCATATTGTAGATTTGCTTGTTAATATGGTAATTTTAGTTTTTCATCGATTTTCTTTCCTTAAGTCAATGATCATGTAAATTCTTTACGGAACTGAATGAAAACATAAATACAATGAGTAAACAATTTTTAATTTTTGGTCTATTTATCCTGATCGTTGAATATTATTCATTTATAGCTGTACGGTCGGCACTTCGCCATACCAGCAGTGGATTTCAGTTGGGAATGTATATTATTTACGGAGCCTTATCTCTTGCTGTTTTATGGAGTTTTTATGCAATGCCGCATTGGTTCAGGACAGCATGGCCTTCGCTAACATTAAAATATACTGTGAACATCTTAATAGGTGTTTTTCTGGGTAAAATTTTAATTGCAGCGATCCTGTTGTTGACCGATATCATAATGATTATTCCCAACATCATTAACTTTTTCTTTTCATTTAAAGGTCATCCAGTGGGAAGTCCGCCGGAAGGCTCACGTTTCATCAGCCGGTTTACATTTATCTTGCAAACTGCTTTGTTTATGGGGGCTGCACTTACTTCAGGACTGATCTATGGCATGACCAACCGTTATAGTTACAAAATCAGGCGCGTACTGGTTCATCTCAAAGATCTGCCGGAGGGCTTTAAAGGACTAAAAATTGCACAGATTTCGGATATTCATTCGGGCAGTTTTGATGATCCGGAAGCAGTATCGGAAGGAGTCGCTTCCATTTTGAAGGAAAAACCGGATTTGATATTATTTACCGGAGACCTTGTAAATAACAAGGCCGAAGAAATAGTTCCTTACATTGATGTGTTTAAAGTATTAAAAGCTCCATTAGGGGTGTACTCTATTTTGGGGAACCACGATTATGGCGATTACGTTTCGTGGTCAACAGACGAAGCCAAGAAACAAAATCTGGAGCAGCTCAAACAACATCACGATTCAATGGGCTGGCGCTTACTGGTGAACGAACATGTTATTCTGGAGCGAAACAATCAACAAATAGCACTGATTGGAATTGAAAACTGGGGCGCAAGAGGTTTTACAAAATATGGGGATATGAAAAAGGCGGTGGCGGGATTGGAAGATTCAGATATACCTGTAAAAATACTCATGAGCCACGATCCATCGCATTGGGATGCCCAGGTTCGTAAAGAATATCAGGATATTGCCCTAACTTTAAGCGGACACACGCATGGGATGCAATTTGGAATTGAAATTCCAGGCTTTAAATGGAGCCCGGTCCAATACCTTTATAAACAGTGGGCAGGGCTGTATCAGGAACAAGACCAGTTTTTGTATGTGAATCGTGGATTCGGATTTTTAGGCTATCAGGGCAGGTTGGGCATATTGCCGGAAATCACCATCATTGAGTTGACTTAGTGCAATTTTCTTTCAATGCCTTGAACTCCTAGTAAGGCAACACAGATTATTTGTTTTGCACTTTAGAACTTGATTAACTGGCAAAGTAGAAAAAACTATAATTTATGCCAACAATCATCCAACTTCCAAAATCAGACTTTATGTATAAATTTAATATCTTTACTTTTAAACTTTTAACCTAATCAACAATGAAACAATCAAATTATCTACTTCTTCTAATACTTATGGTCATGTTTTTATTTTCTGCCTGTTCTAAGACTGAACCGAGTAAAACATCTTCAACTGACGAAAACTGGCTTAAAACTTCGGGTGACCAGATTGTCAATCAAAAGGGCGATACTGTTCTTCTGCGTGGGTTTGGACTCGGAGGAATGCTCCACATGGAAAATTTTATCGATGGCTATCCAGCCAACGAAGAGGCTATGCGAGAGGGATTACTGAAAGTCATGGGAGAAAAAAAATACAACCTTTACTTCGATACTTTCTACAAAAGTTATTTCACCGAGCCTGACGCAGAGTATGTTCATAGTCTGGGGTTAAACCTTATTCGAATTCCCATTAATTATCGTCTTTTCGAAGATGATATGAATCCAGGGGTTTTCAAAGAAAGTGCATTTGAAAACCTTGACAGGGTAATTGAATTGTGTGCTAAAAATCAGATCTATACGGTTATCGATATGCATGTTTTTCCAGGATCGCAAAATCAACACTGGCATAGTGACAACCCAACCCACGTAGCAAACTTCTGGGTTTACAAAGAATTTCAGGACAGAGGAGTCCGATTATGGGAAGCCATTGCAGAACGATACAAAAACCAACAATGGTTGGCAGGTTACGACCTTATGAACGAGCCAGGAGAACAAGCTGGCAAAAAACTTTTTCCCTATTATAAACGATTACGGGATGCTATCGTCAAGATTGATTCTAAGCACATTCTCTTCCTCGAAGGAAATAAGTATGCAGCCGATTTTAGCACTTTTACCGAAGTTTGGGACAATGTAGTTTATACTAATCATGATTATGCCGGGTCTGGCTTTGTTAGTGGTGGCGATTACCCTGGTTATACCGGTAAACGGTATTTCGACAAGGATACTCTTGAACATGATTTCCTTAAAAAAAGCGAGTTTATGTATAAACATAAAGTACCAATATGGGTTGGAGAATTTGGTCCTGTTTATACTGGCAATCCTGCAAAAGACGAAATGCGATATCAAATACTTAAAGATCAACTGGCCTATTACAACAAGTATAAGGTAAGCTGGTGTATTTGGCTGTACAAGGACATGGGACTTCAGGCAATCATGCACCAAAATGCCGATTCTCCTTATATGAAACTGGTTTCGAAATTTCTTTCGCGGAAAGATTCTCTTGGTGCAGATGCCTGGGGAGCGACCGATAAAAATATCAGGCAAGTGATACAACCATTAGAAGATCTGTTCAATAAAGAATTTCCAGACTACAACCCATATCCGAATGGTCAGAAAAGTCATATAAGTCTACTGGTAAGGCACATACTTATCGCTGAAGCACTTGTTCCTGAATATTGTAATTTGTTCAAGGATTTATCTGAAGAACAAGTAATAGCACTTGCACAATCATTCCAGTTTGAGAACTATGTAAAACGAAATCGATTGGAAGAAATATTGACAGGACGGGAAAAGTAAATTGAATTTACTTAAAAGAGTAAGGACTACCCCGCTTGTGCTCGCAAACGGGGTAGTTTGTTTTATCCCTGAAATCCACTTTCCCATTCAAAAAAAGAGAATCTCAATGCAACCACAATCTATTTTGTAAGCTTTTGTTCTGTTTTGCAGATACTGAATTCCTAAGTAAGATTAATCCGGATGATATCATCCGGAATCAACTATATCCATAAATTTAGTAACTTTACTTTTCAACTTTTAACCTAATTAACAATGAGAAAGTCAAATTATCTTCTTCTTTTAATAGTTGTGGTCATGTTTTTATTTTCCGCGTGTTCTAAAACCGAACCGGCTAAAACAACTTCAACCGACGAAAACTGGCTTAAAACTTCGGGCGACCAGATTGTCAATCAAAAGGGCGATACTGTTCTCCTGCGTGGGTTTGGACTCGGAGGAATGCTTCACATGGAGAATTTCATCGATGGATATACCGCTAATGAAAAAGCAATGCGCGATGGTCTGTTGGAAGTATTGGGAGAAAAAAAATATAATCTATACTTCGACACTTTTTACAAAAGTTATTTCACAGAGCCCGATGCAGAATACATCCACAGTATGGGACTGAACCTGGTTCGAATACCAATAAATTACCATCTTTTTGAAGATGATATGAATCCTCGTGTCATCAAGGAAGAGGCTTTTCAATACCTTGACAAGGTAATTGAGTTGTGCGCAAAGAATAAAATCTATACCATCATCGACCTTCACGCCCTACCAGGTTCACAAAACCAACACTGGCATAGCGACAATCCGACACACAAGGCGTTTTTCTGGCAACATAAAGATTTTCAGGATAGAGTAATTATCATGTGGGAAGCCATTGCAAAACGATATAAAGACCAGCCATGGGTTGCCGGTTATGACTTAATAAATGAGCCTGCAGATCCTACCGGTGAAAAACTATTCCCCTATTACAAAAAGCTACGTGATTCCATCTTAAAAAT
>Ga0302296_1002542_pt1 | contig 12247 bp, 5 predicted proteins | sample III_Fen_N3_1_FD_194546 | JGI IMG/M metagenome (GOLD analysis project Ga0302296, IMG submission 194546) | Peat permafrost microbial communities from Stordalen Mire near Abisko, Sweden - III_Fen_N3_1 | ecosystem: Environmental > Terrestrial > Soil > Wetlands > Permafrost | place: Sweden: Abisko... | reverse complement strand
GAATATGATTGTTTCTTGAATTTTTATTTCAGATTGATAATTAGATACTTATAATTTCCATTGAACAAATATTTTTATCCCCTGAGAACCCAAGTATTATCCATTTGCTAAACATCTGTCTACTCCTCCATACTACTGTTTTCCATCTTCCAATAATTTTATAAAAGCATGCAAAGCACCCCAATGATAAAACTTATCGCTATTTTCGACATCATCACCAACTCCGGTAACAGAGTTATTATTCTCATAAACATGATGTTCCCCATTCCACGATTTTAAAATTATTTTGGCGGATTTTTCAACCATATCTTTTCTGGCATCAGGCACATTATAGTTCCTCATACCGCAATAAACTAAGAAATTCATAGGTGCCCAGATTCTTCCTCTCCAATAGTCGTTGTCCTTAAATGCACTATCGTTCCTTGCGATCGAAGGCATTATCCACTCACCCCAAAATTCATCCGGATTATAAAAATGTTCTTTCATCATCCGTTCGGCTTGCTTTTGAGAAGCAACCCCAGTAAGTAATGGATAAAATAATGTGGGCGACAATCTATGACTTAATTTTCCGGTTTTCAGGTTTTTGTTGAGGAATATACCTGATTTCTCATCATAAAGAGAGGCGAGTTTTTTTGAATATTTCTCAGCACGTTTTTCAAGTTCATTTTTAATATCATTCTTTCCCAATTCTTTAGCAATTTTAGAAAGGTATTGACAATCTAAAACATACATACTCATTAAACCAACATCGGCAAGCAACAATTTATGTTTTTCTGTATCGAATACAGCTTCATCATACATAGGTGAATTATCGAGACCAGATTCCCACATCGCTGATTGTTTTGTATTAATCTGTTTAGATAGCGAATAGGGCATTTTTTCTGCGAAGTCCAGATCACTTCCCCAGCAGAGATAACCATCAACATCCCGTTTGTTTTCCCACCAGCGGTTCCACGACAATAGCTCATCAAACACTTCCTCAAGCAGCCATTTCTCTTTATATTTCTCATAAATTTTCCAAACAATATATGAACCTACAGGAGGTTGTGAATGGTCTTCGCTTTTGCCAACTCCGGCACTGCAATTGGGCACAAAACCTGCTGAAGTTATATTTTTTGTAACTGCAATAGCATTTGCATACGAAAGCTCTTTATTGTCAAGTGAATACATATACGCTGCAAAATAGGTATCCCAGTCAAACAATACCCAGCCGTTCCACCAACCGCAGTTCCAAATGCGACTAACCGGTGAAATAACTATTTTTTGTGTTGGTTCATAAATTATATCCCATGCCAAAACAGATTGCATGGCATCGTACAATGAACTATCTGCACCATAAACATTTTTGGTTCCCTCAAGTTTTTTCCCTGCTGAGTTTACTAATGTTTCTATCTCGCTTTCATTTTTATCAGCATAGGTTGACACAATAATCCTTCCATTTAAAGAGCAAGAAATTGTAGAATCATTAAATGATATTTTTTCATTCGTGTGTATGTAAAATCTTAATTCTTCGTTATTACCGCGAAATACAAACCCGTCTTTTGTAACTTCAACTTTACCTTTTTTCCCCCAGATCATGTCTGGTTTTATTAAAATCACTCCTGAATTCTTCGATTTATCCGGAGAAAAAATAACAGCAAGATTTTTTGAATCTGAGGCCGTTTTAACATTTATACTTATATTTTTCCAATCAACTCTTAACTCGGTATAAGAACCATTGTAAGCATGTGGACCGGGGATAACTTTTTCAACATCTACTCCTCGCCTGCCGATTAATGCTTCTTTTAAGATAGTGCCCGACTTTGCATCCTGCAATTGAAAATTAATTGCAAAATTTTCTGGTAAAAGCACCTGAGATAAAACACTGCGTGTGTTCCATGTATTCCATCCGGAAGCAAGTTTCCGCTGCATTTCATCATAGTATTCTCCAGGAGTTTTATTTTGATTATTTGCACGATTATTTACTTGTGCGAATATTGTTGTAAAAGAGGAACTGAGCATTATCACTATGATCAGCACAATTATTTTCTTATTCATTTGATTAACAGTATTTTTAGTTTTTTTGCTTCTCATTTTTATTTTTAATTAGGAAGCAATTTCCACCAATCGAAGTTAAACAAATCTTTTTCTCCCCTGAACACGAAGAACAGATCGTGAACTCCTTTGATATTCTTGAGTGGAGAAGTCACTGTTTTCCAAATGTCTCCTTCACCTGAGGTATTTATATTGATTGTTCCCAATAATGGCCCATCCATTTTATCGGTGTGTATTTCAATCTTTCCACCGTATAAAGAAGCAACATTTACATCAATCGATGATACGCCTTTTGAAAAATCAACTCCTTTAACCTGAATGTAATCGCCGTTATGAATATTGGTCACAAATAATCGGTCGGCTATCTTCTTTCCTTTGTCCCAAGGAATATTGCGTTCCCATTCAGTAGCGAATTCAGTTTTAAGACCTTCGCTAAAGGCCATGGTTTCGGCTTCGTTTTTTATGTAAGGATTTAAGGAGCCTATTTGCTGAGCCACTGTTTCGGCCCACCAGGGTAGTTTTATGATAGACCCATCTGTATTGTAGGTCATTTTTGCAACACAGATCGAACGTCGTTCATTATGTTTTGACAATGTTTGTTTCTGAATGGCATAATTAAATCCAAACACATACGAATTTCCTTTGTAATCAACAATTCCCGGATGGTTTCCGGAAGATCTTTCGTCGGGATCCATGATTGTTCCTTTACACTTCCAGGGACCTGTCGGGCTATCGCTCATGGCATACCCGATTCCTTCGGGGCAACAGCGCGATGCCCATGCCAGATAGTAGTGGCTATTTTCCTTCCATAACCACGGGCCTTCTGTGTACGAAGCCTCGGGTGGAGTTCCGGTAAAGTCGATGGAGGCAACCTGGATATCTCCTGAAATAGAAATCATGTCTTCATTCAACTTCGCGTAATAACATGGACCATTACCACCCCAATACAAGTAGGCCTGACCGTCATCGTCAAGAAATACCGTTGGATCGTAATCGCCAGGGTTTGAACGGAAGATTAAAGGTTTGCCAATAGCATCTTTAAAAGGTCCATACGGGCTGGTTGATACAGCAACTCCAATCGCCATCTTCTCCTGATAAATTGTAGGACAATATAAATAAAACTTGCCATTCCGGACAATGCACTGAGGAGCCCAGGCACTGTGCCCATCAGCCCAGGTAAATGTCCTGTACGGCTCTTTAACACCGGCAATTATCCCGTGGTCAGTCCAATTGACCATATCGGTTGTGGTGTACAGCATCCAGTTAAACATTTTAAAACCAAAGGCATCGTCTTCGTCATGGCTGGTATAAAGAAATACCGTGTCGTGATACGCCATTGGTGCAGGGTCGGCTGTGTATTTGGTCTGAATGATTGGGTTTTGGGCAAAGCATGTAAACCCAAAGAAAGTAGCTACGGCAACTGCCACACACACAACAAAATGCCGGGGTTGATTCATTTCAGATGATTTTTTTAGATGTAATTTTTTTTGACTCATTGCAGTTAAGTTATTATGTTGGTTTATTATTTTATTGGTACTGAAATAGCCTGAGTATTATAACCTTCAACCCGAACCCATTTGACCTGGGCATCCTTCCGTATAGTTGCTTCAACGTCTACAGTTTCGCCCGGGAATACCGTAACGTAATTGTCGGTATATTCAATCGGTAGGATTTCGTTTCCATCTTTGGTTTCAGAAACCGTGACCCTTTCAAAAAATGCAATTTGTGCGCAAGGGTTTTGTAAACGAATGGTGACATGACTTTCCGCTCCAACCTTCTTTTGTTGCGCTTCAATTTCAACTTTCACAGCTGGCATGGTATTTAACGAGGTCATATCAGACCATTTCTCCTGATTCAAAGATGTGTAATAATCATTTTTTTGAGACCCTATATCGTCATCTTTTTGCGATTTCCAATAGGTGTTGTCCACCACGAGTTTGCCGCTTTTGTCAAACAACTGGCAACGCACAAAAAACACCGCCGAACTTTCAGGATACCTTGGCAGCAACATAACCTGATTTGTACCATTATATGATACCGAGATGTCTTTTGCTGAACGGTCGTCACGTACTTTACCGTCGAGATCATATACGCGAACCCGAACACTTAATCCCTGAACATCGTTGGGAGTTTGGTTGAAAACAGTGATTTTGGCCTGACTGTTATCACCAGTTGCATACGAATCGAAAACCACGGACAGTGGCCGCAAGCCTTTTTTAGCACCATAATACACACCGCCGGGGCTCATGTAATAATCGATGAGGTTGCCATAAAACGAAGGCCAATGACTGTTTAACATCCAGTAAAAAACCATTTTATGTGAAGTCCAGCCACACGCGGCAAAACTCTCGAATTGGGAGCGGACGTTTTCGTAATGGGCAAGCTGGGCTTTGCGCACAAAGTCCTCAATATTTGTTGAAGCCCCGTAGCGTTTTTCCAAAGCAAGCTGAATACTACCTAAAGAACAATTAGTTGACCAGGCTCCGGCATGCATGTACCATGTATCGTTGATTGGCCAGAGTTTGTCTTCAGGAATGAATTTTCGGAGGCTTTCCAACGTAGGAATTTGCTCGTTATCGCCCTGCTCAACAGTTGAGCCGCAGGTCGCAGGATATTTTCCACTGAACCAGTAACTTGGCGGCCGCCAGCAATAAGGGCCTTCCATGCGAATGCCATCCCATAAGCGGTGTCCGGCAGAGTCTTTGGCAAAGGCTGAAACCGTATTCACCACAGCATTCTGCCAATGTAGTTCTTTCAGTACATTACTATAATCGCTGATGGTTTGCTTAGGTGGTATGCCATCGCTGGCATTCGACCACATAAATACCGAGGCATGGTGGCGTAACATCTGAATTTGCGAGCGAATACTCTGCGAGGCCACACAATGGCATTCATTGTCCCATTGATCCCATTTCTCCCACTGGTTGCAGCACATCCACCCAAACATGACCGGAATACCTTGTTCATCAGCCAAATCAATAATGTGTTCGCTGGATACTTTTGATTCCCAACGTAGAAAATTAATGCCAAGGTCTTTTACATAGCGCAAGATTTCCTTTTCACGCTCCGGATCGTACCGATAAAGAAGGTCTGGAGTATAATCGCCTCCACGCACAAGAAAATCGCGACCATTCACTTTCAGATAAAAGTTGCCACCTTCCATTTGGGGAAACTTTTCATTACTATCGCGGTGTTGCGTGATACTTCGGATACCAAAGCGAATATGTGAACTATCTGTAAGTACCTTATCCTGAATAAATTCAAAATGAAGATTGTAAAGATTCGGAGCGCCCATGGTATAGGGCCACCACAAATCAGGATTTTTTACAACCAATTGCTGAAAATTATCAGGAGCGAAAACAACCTCACGCTCTTCGTTTGGCGAGAGTTTAATGGTTTGCTCTATGAGAATGGTTGTTTTCCCTTTCCGCGAAATTGTTCCTTTTAATAGGCCACTCACCGATTTTTCCGAGAGATTATGCAGATCGGTATAGACTGTGAGTCGGGCAATGGAATTGGATTGCGACAATTCCGAATTTACAAGCGTATGATTCACAGAAACGCTGCCCGTCATTCGTAAATAAACAGGTTTCCAGATGCCTGCATTGCGATCGGGAACAAAAGAAGTCATGGAGCCATAGCTTTTGTCATCCGGTCGGGCATTGTATCCGAGGTATTTCCAGTTAATCCAGTCGAACCAACTATCAGCCAATTCCACACCGCTTACATTCTGAACCTTTTGCTCTGGAGTTATCCTGACAGCCAACACGTTCTCCGACCCTTTTTTGATCCATTGAGTGACATTAAATTCGTGAGCTACATACATACCGGCCACTTCTTTGTTGTCGGCAATTTTTTCGCCATTGAGCCAGATTTCCGCCCTGTAATTAATTCCCGGAAATTCGAGGGTATAGAAACCACTAACCGGTGCTTTAAATGTTGTCCGATACCACCAATTCTGTTTGTATAAATCCTGTGGAACTTTTTCCCGTAAATTCTTACCGAAATAGAGGTCAGGATAAACGCCATCTTCCTGAAGTATTTGTAGGACAGTTGCCGGCATCCGATGAATTGGATACCATTTGTCATCTCTAAATGAAGCAACTGAAATTGCAGCACCTTCTGCCTGCAAATCGCTTGAAGACATGAGCTTCCAATTTTCAGTAAGCTCAATCCGTTGTGGGCTTCCTGAAGAAGCATATACCGGGATTGTATTCAACCCAAATAACATCAGCACCAGTGAAGTTAGGTAGAATAGAATTTCGGATTTATATCTTCTCGCTTTCATATTAACCAGTTATTGTTGTTCTCCAATTTTGTTGCTTATCCTGAAAAAATCAAAATCGACAAATCCACCTGCTGTTTTGGACGAATAGTTGAATAAAGCGAAACGGTATCCTACAAAATGGGCCAACGAGTATGACATTTGAAGTGGCTTACCAATCTTAGTCCATAACTTTCCGTCTAAACTGTAATAAAAACAGGCCTTGTCTGTCCTTTTCTCAAAATCGAAATCAATCTTCAGGTAAACAGTTTTCTGAGTTAATGGAACACTTGCCAGTTCAACCGGAGAACCGGATTCAGCACTTATCATGACTATAGACTTTGCTGTACCTGTCATTTTCACCCCGACAATCCCATATTGTTTTTGAAGCGCAGCAAGTCCTGCAACGTCGCCATCGTTCATGTGACTCACATCAATGGCAATCGTACCGGAACACACAGGACCGAATGTCATTTGGGTTAACATGTTCCTGACCTGTTCGAAATTGTTGTCAATACGACCTGTTGTAAGCCTCAAAAAACCTGGATGTTGTGAAAATGACCAGTACCGGTTATCTGGATTATGGTTCCACTGCCATTGAAGCCCCAAACCTGATGTGCTTTCATTGAACTCATCAGAAGCAATGCTCGCCGGTATAGGTGCATTGGCAACCGGAATATTTAACTTTTGGGGAACTTTGCCATTATTTGCTGCCACCGGCCAGCCATTTTCCCATTTTACAGGAATCAGAAAAGGAGTGCGCCCCACAGCCCCATTATCCTGAAAAAGCATCGCGTACCAGTTCCCTTCAGGAGTATCAATCATGCAACCTTCGGCAACCCCTTGGTCGTGCAGAAAAATTCGGCCTTCGTAAGGTCCTTTAATCTTGTCGGCCCTGAATACCAATTGGGTACGCATACCATTCTTTGGCCAGGCTATTAGAAACAGGTAGTACTTGCCATTAATTTTATGCAAATGCGCTCCTTCGGCGGTTACAATAATATCCTTTCCAACTAATGCCGTAGCGTTTTTAATCACTATTTGATCGAACCCGCCTTGCTTAATGCCCGATAAATCGGGGTTTAGCTCAACCAAACGGATGTTGTCGTCTTCACACATTTTATAAACCCGACCGTCATCGTCGAAAAACAATGAGCCATCATACAGCACGGGCTTAAACGAGGTTTCTTCCCATTTGCCCGACTCAATATCGGTTGTTTTGAATATGTAGGTTTTCCCAGTGTTCAGGGCAAAAGTAGTGGCATAATATGTCCCATTGTGATACCGAAGGCTGCTTGCCCACGAGCCTTTTCCATACATATTTTTGCCGTTCTGCAATGTAGTTTCATCATTATCTTCAAGCTTCTGGTAAGCATAGCTCACCATTTTCCAGTTTACCAGGTCTTTGCTTTTCATGATTGGTAAACCCGGACAAAAATGCATGGTGGTATTGCTCATATAATAGGTATCACCCACTCGGATAACAGCCGGATCGGGAAAATCGGCCCAGATGATGGGGTTTCTGGCATTGCTGGTTTTCTGGCTAGAAAAAACGCTGGCATTATAAACTGCCGTGTCAGGGTCGGCGATGTATTTTGTTTGAACAATAAGATTATCAGCATAACATTTCATCCATACAGATGTCGCTGCAATAATTAAAGCAGTCATTAAAAGGTTATTGAATAAAGAATTTTTCATTTACTTCTATATTTATGTATGGTTAAATTATATCTTCCTGTTTCGTTTAAGGCACAGTCAATTCCTGATCTTGCACAGCTTTCAGGTTCCAGCCATCGAGTTTGAACAACAACTTCCCTTCCGTTACCAGTGAAGCATCCACTTGCATTTCGATGGTACGTTTTTCGCCTGGCAACAGCGAAAAATAATTGTCCTGCCAGAATATTGGCAATATGGGTTCCCGTGTTGAAAATGACAGCAACTTGGGATTTACTGCGAAAGCGAGCGAAGTTGAAGTATTGGTAAATTCAACGGCAAGTTTAAGTTTGTCATTCTCCTTCAAGAGCGGGCTTAGTTTTGCATTCACATCAACCTGAGGTAACTTGGCCAGATCGGTAAAATCGGCATCCTGATCTCCTTTGTTCGACAACCAGTAGAAATTCGAGGATATCTCCTTCCCAGCTTTATCTTGCAGGATGAGCTTCAGGAAGTAAATATTGGAAAGTTCCTTCGGCAGATCCAGGCTGAAGAGTATTTTGCTTTCATCTGCTTTCATACCAGTCGTGACTTCTCTCGAAAATATCTCCTTTGCATTAAAATCAAAAGCTCTGGCTGTAACTTTTAAACCTTTGAAATCCTGATAAAAACAATTTACGAGTTGTACTGCATTCTCCTTATAGTTGTATTGTATGTGCAGTGGTTCACAAGCTTTTTTGGCACCGTAAAAGGCTCCGTTGGGCATGTAGAAATAATCGTACAATTGCCAGTAGAACTTAGGCCAGGCAGGGTTGTACATCCAGTATATTACCCCGCTCGATTTGTATTTGTTTGCCGCAAAAGCCTCGAACATTGCTTTTGTTGCTTCCAGTTGGAGAATTTGTGATTTAACACAATATTCTTCAAGACTGGCCGGGTTCCCATACCTTGATTCCATTGCTTTTCGCGAAAAAGGATAAAAATGCTTACGCAGACGCAAGTCCCAGGAAGGGCTTATTGGCCAGAGGTCCTTCTCAGGCATCACCCGTTTAATTGTTTCAATCGGGGGGAGCTGTTCGCCGTTGGGGCCACACTCGGTATTGAACTCAAGTCGGGTATACCAGAAATTTGGAGCGAGGTAGCCATAAACCTGCGGCCATGGCCCCATTGTTAAACCTGTGTAACCTTCAATTTTACTGGGAGCCTGGGTTGCAGAAGATGAATAAGGCCTGGTACCATCGTATTGGTTGAGAACATTAATGTATCGGCGTTCAATTTCTTCAGGTGGAAAATTATCGCTCCCATACAACCACGTGAAAACGGAAGGGTGTGCACGAAGATTGACAATCTGATCATGCCAGCTTGCTTCGGCAACGTCGGCAGTATGCGCTGTCCAATTCTTCCAACTTTCGTAGGGGACTCCACAGCACCAGCCCACCATGATCAGGATACCTTCCTCATCGCAACGCTCGAAAAGATAATCGGAACCCCGTGGAGCTTCCATCCTTATTGCGTTCAGTCCCATGAATTTCAGGTAATTCAAATCGGCATCTGTACGTTGGTTGGAAGGGCGCAACATCATATCTTCCACGTAACCACCGCCTCGGATCACGATGTTCTTGCCATTCACCTGAAACACTTTGGTGCGCTGTGTGTCAAACTCGTTCATCCAGGAGCTGATCTCACGGATTCCGAAACGAGTTTTTCGCATATCGGTCACCTTCCCGTCTATCTCGAAACTCAGGTTCAGGTCGTAAAGGTTTTGCGGACCAACGGTATGCGGCCACCAAAGACGTGGTTTTTTCACCAATAGTTGTGGAAAGTCTTCGGGCAAGAATGTTACCTCCTTAGTCTCGTTTGCACCCAGGCTTACTTCCTTCGAGAAAGTTATATTTTCTATTGTACCCTTCAACAAACCCTTAACGGGAACGCTTTCAGCATTCTTAACTTCAGCAATCACACTGAGTTTGGCCTTGTCGGTCAAAGGCAAGTTTAGCTTGGTTTTCACGAAGGGATGGTCTATGGTAACCGAACCGCTTGCCGATAGCGTTACATCATACCAAATGCCCATTCCCCAGTCGGGAGGTGTGGGGTTCCAATCAACCCAGGATGTGGTGAGGTCAAAGGTTTTCGGTGGAAAAATTTCCAGAGCGAGGCAATTTTTCTGACCTGCTTTAGCATATCGGGCAATATCAAAAGCAAACAACCGGAATGCGCCTTCCAACTGCGTAGAATCGGCCACCTTTTGGCCGTTAATCCAAAGGTTGGCGCAATAATTCACGCTATGAAACTTTAACCAGATATGCTCTCCGGAATAATTGGCAGGTATATCGAATTCGGTACGGTACCACCATGCCAATTCAAAAGGTTTATCCTCCGGAATATCCCATCTGCGTATTCCGGGCAGTTCAAAATAGTTATTACCATAATAGGGATCAGGATATACCTTGTTGGCCACAAGCGCAGCCAGCACTGTTGTAGGAACTGAGGTTGGATACCAGTCTTTCGCAGTATACCCGGACATGGAAATATCTTTACCACCCACCTTGAGGCTTGCAGAAGATTGGATAGCCCAATTGTCGCGAAGAACCATGCTGCTTCTTTCAGAAGTTTGTGAGAAAACATTTAATGACAGAATAATGGATAGCAACAGTAATGCTGAAAGAACAAGTATTTTCATAAGTGCTATATGCTAAGTTTAGGTAATTATTGAAGAGAATGAGTTAGTTTTGTTACAAGGCCATTATTCAATTTTGAAAACAATAGAGGTAGCAAACGGCATTTCCGCCGGACAAGTGATTGCGAGACCATCGGCTTCCTGTCTCCATTGCAGTTCGCCGTCGTGACCAAGTAGTTTCACTGTTTTTACCGGTTTACCCAAATATTTTGCATCTGTACCGAGTGATTTGATTTTCAAAGCTGTTCCGGGCTCTGGCACATTCATGCAAAACGTGTAGAGCGCTCCGTTTTTGCCAACCGTGAACCGGATGTCCTGAGCATCGAACTTGAATTCGGCATGTTTACGTTTCAATGCACCGCCCGGAAGCATTTTTAACTTTCCTTTGACAATTTCACCTTCACCGGGAATGGTCCAGGCGTGGCTTCCATAGACAGCTTCTCCGTTCCGACGCATCCAAACACCCACTTCCTTCAACATTTTCAGGCTGCCTTCATCCAGTGAGCCATCTGGCAAAATAGCAATAGAAAGAGCTGCATTGCCGTCGCGTGCTATGGCTTCGATGATATACCGGATCATCATTCCTGAATCGTAAGTAAAGCCCGGTGCATAAAACCAGTCACCAACCGGCACTTCGGCAATCCACGGCTGATCGGTTTTAATATCAGCCGGAACGCCAAATTCCTCGGTATTTACGGTGCCGTTGGTCTTTTTGCGGAATTTCACAATGCTGAACGTGTTTACCTCTCCGCGATTTTTGAGTGTGCGGTTGTAATAATCGGCCATAACCACCGGCATAGCATTGGTCTTAATTCCTGTGCCAGTGCCATTTCCGGTGAAAGGACCCTGAACCGTGCCGTCGGTATAAATAAAATCGGGATCGTAATGTTCCACTACATCCATCATGCGCAAAGCCCACTGTGTGGTGTACCATTTAGCGTATTCAAGATGATTGGTAAAGATACCTGCCGGAGCCGGTGACCAATCGGTGTGGGCTTTCGCTTCTACGCCCTTGTATTCGCGCAGGTCAATACCATAAAGCAAACGGGGATCGTATCCTTCCCACCATTTGCCTTTTCCATCGGCAAGTGTAAGGTTGCCATCATAAGGAACCCCTTTTTTATCACCCTCTTTGTCGCATCCAAACGCTGTTTGCCACCACCACCATGTATATTCGTGATGGAATGTTACGCCATAATGCATTCCGTTGGCGCGACAAGCTTTAGCCCATTCACCTAAGAAATCGCGTTTCGGTCCGATGTTGACCGAGTTCCACGGCTGATACTTCGAGTTCCACATATCGTAATTGTCGTGATGTACTCCTTGTATCATCAGAAATTTGGCACCCGCATCTTCGTATATTTTCGTAAGTGCGGCGGGATCGAGCTTGGTCGGGTTCCAATCGCGTAACACTTCTTTGTAGCCAACTTCGGAAGGATGACCGTATTTCTTAAGATGGTTTTTGTACGCTATTTTATCGGACTTATAAAGATTACGCGCATACCAGTCGCCACTTTCGCCAGCCGATTGCGGACCAAAGTGAACCCAGATACCGAACTTTGCTTCGCGAAGCCATGCCGGTTCGCCGGGATAATTCTTTTCGATGGATTCCCACGTTG
>Ga0302296_1002541_pt1 | contig 12253 bp, 6 predicted proteins | sample III_Fen_N3_1_FD_194546 | JGI IMG/M metagenome (GOLD analysis project Ga0302296, IMG submission 194546) | Peat permafrost microbial communities from Stordalen Mire near Abisko, Sweden - III_Fen_N3_1 | ecosystem: Environmental > Terrestrial > Soil > Wetlands > Permafrost | place: Sweden: Abisko... | reverse complement strand
TTTGCCCAAACTCGGCACAGGTGAAACGCTTAATATCTTTGGAGAAAACTTCTCCTGAAAGTAATTTGGCGAACCATATTCTACGCTCTTCTTCGGTTTCGGCCTTTTCGATAGTCTGATCGAAATTGTATTGCATTTGATCGATAATCAGCTGAATGTCATTCATGAAAAGCAATGTATCTTCCGGAATGAAATCGAGAAAGCTGATACGTTCTTCGCCTTTTAAATCCTGTTGAATGTTGGGAATGATGCTGATTCTGTTTAGCGCCTCCTTCGAAATCTGGTTGTCGAGATTGAAACTGCGGATGGTATCCACTTCGTCGCCAAAAAAGTCAAGGCGATAAGGATCTTCGCTCGAAAAGGAATAAACATCGACAATACTTCCGCGAATGGAATATTGGCCGGGTTCATACACAAAATCAACCCGTTCGAAACCATATTCAAACAGCACTTCATTCACAAATTCGATGGATAGTTTATCGCCTTTCGATACCTGAAAGGTATGCGAGGCAAGTCCTTCACTCGAAATCACCTTTTCGACCAAAGCTTCAGGATAAGTTACAATGAGCAACTGATTTTCAGCTTTTAACCGGTTGAGGACTTCGGTTCGCAAGATGATGTTTTCCTGCTCGATGGTTTCGTAATGCACCGATCGTTTGTACGATGAAGGGAAAAACAGCACCGGAAATTCAGGAAGAAGAATATTAAGATCATCGTAAAAATAGGCCGCCTCTTCCTTGTCGTTCAGACAAATAACAAATGTTTTTTGTATTTCTTCGCAAAGTAAACTGGTTAAGATGCTTCGCGATGAGCCAACGAGTCCCTGCAGGTGAATCTTTTCACCCGGGGTATTCAATAAATTGCGCAATTCGCTGGTGAGGTCGTGCTTCCTGAACAGACTCCTAAAATCCTTCCGCTCCAAAATCAAAATATTAGGGTGCAAATGTAGTCATTAAAGAGGAAAAGTGTTCGTAGGAAGTTTAAGGACTCCATCTTTTTAAGAGAGATGAACGCCATGAACTTCATTGTTGATTAACTGTTTGATATTTTGTAATTTTCAGGATATTTAGTTCTGACTTTAAAGCAACACACCATGGGTAAAGATTCAGATAAGAAACATTCGAGGCATGAAGGCATACACCTTAAACATGTTGAACCTGAGAAAAAGGATCACCGGCTGATCAGCAAAAAAAGATACAATAAAGAACTGCGGAAGCTCGAAATTGAGTTGATCAAACTTCAGGAATGGGTGAAATTCAAACAGCTCAAGGTGGTTGTTTTGTTTGAAGGCCGTGATGCTGCAGGCAAAGGTGGCGTAATTAAACGAATCACCGAACCATTGAATCCACGTATTTGTCGCATAGCTGCGTTGGGCACTCCTACTGAAAAAGAAAAGTCGGAGTGGTATTTCCAGCGATATGCAAAGCACCTCCCGTTTGGCGGCGAAATCGTTTTGTTCGACCGCAGCTGGTACAATCGCGCCGGAGTTGAACGGGTGATGGGGTTTTGTACTGAAGATCAATACCAGGAATTTTTCAGAAGTTGTCCTGAATTTGAGCAGATGCTTATCCGTTCAGGAACAATCCTGATTAAATACTGGTTTTCAGTTTCTGACGAGGAGCAGGAAATCCGCTTTCAGGAACGGTTAAATGACCCGACAAAATCGTGGAAACTGAGCCCTATGGACGTTATTTCGCGCGAAAAATGGGTTGAATATTCCAAAGCAAAAGATGAGATGTTTAAATATACCGACATGAAACAATCTCCTTGGTTTGTGGTTCCGGCGGACAATCAAAAACTAGCCAGACTGAATTGCATCAGCCATTTGCTGAGCCAGATTCCGTATGAACATGTTCCGGTTGACCCCATCGTTCTGCCCCCAAGGAAAGAAAATCCAGCGTATGTAAGACCGCCAATTTCGGATCAGACTTTTGTGCCCGACCGGTATGGCCGTAATAAAGATGCTGATGAATCCGATTCGAATTGAAAACCATTAGAAAGCTTGTGATTGAAAAAACATTATGCTTATTTTCGCATCCAAACTTAATTCAATCCGATTTCAATAATGGCACGATTTCTAAACGACCGTAAACAAGCTTTAGGTAAAATACCTGGTTCACTCATCCATCTGGGAATCAAAAAAATTGAAAATCCACTGATTCGGCTCATCAATTTTACAAATGAGACTCTAATTGAAAAAGAGCCAGAGCATTTGGAAGATTGCATGCCTTATCTTTCAGAAAATACGGTTAGCTGGATTAGTGTCTATGGTTTGCACGATGCTGAGATGATTCAGAAACTAGGCGAATTATTTGAAATTCATAGCCTTTTGCTCGAGGATATGCTCAATACCGACCAACGGCCCAAGATTACCGAAAACGATAAATTATTGATTATCATCCTGAAAATTCTGGATTTCGATGAGAAAACCAAAGAATTGACCTCCGATCAGATTTCCTTGATTTTAGACGACAACTACCTTATCACACTTCAGGAAAAAGAAGGACATTACTTTGATACCATTCGTGAAAGGATGCGGAAAGGGACTGGTCGAGTGAGGAGGAAAGGTGCAGATTATCTGACATATGTCCTGCTGGATACCATTGTGGACAATTATCTTCTCAACATTGAAATACTTGGCAGTATCATCGAAAAAACTGAAGGTCGAATTTTTATCCCGAAACAAAAGGGATTGATTGAAGAAATATACAAGCACAAAACTGAGATCAATTTTCTGCGAAAAAATATCCGGCCGGTTAAAGAAATCTTGCACCACCTGATTGAAAACGAATCGGGATTTATTAAAGAGGAGAACATGAAATACTTTCGTGACCTAAATGATTTGGTTGTGCAGGCCACTGAAACCGTTGAAATCTATCAGATTATGCTGAACGACCAGATGAATATTTACCATGCCAATCTGGACCTGAGGGCAAACGAAATCATGAAAGTACTAACTGTTTTTTCGGCATTCTTCATTCCTCTTACCTTTGTGGCAGGCGTTTACGGAACTAATTTCGAATACCTTCCGGAAATTAAACTCAAATTTGGATACTTGTATTTTTGGATGGTTTTGGCATCGATTACCCTTTCGCTTACTGTTTATTTCAAGAAAAGGAAATGGTTTTAAAAGGCTTTTTGTTAACCGATAGAGTAAGCCAGAACCCAAGCGAATTAATTATTGGAGGCGACCTTATGAGGAAGAACAACATGGAAAGTGCTTCCCATATGTTCGGTACTTTCGGCCCATATTTTACCTTCATGTCTGTCGATAAAATCTTTACAAAGGATTAATCCAAGACCGGTACTTGGTTCTCCGTTAGTGCCCTGGCGACAATTTAATTCATCAATTCTGAAAAGGTTTTCAATCATTTGCTCCTTCATGCCAATGCCGGTATCTTTTATGGAAATTTTAATATCTCCATTGAATTCAGATTTAGCAGTAATTAAAATTTTGCCTCCTTTTGCGGTATACTTCACTGCATTGATTGCTAAGTTTCGGATCGTCGACTCCAACATATTTTCATCGGCATAAACTATCGTACCTTCTGGAATATTAACAACGATTTCGACACCTTTATTTACTGCAATTTCCAACACCGAATGCATGCTGTTATTCACTTTTTCAATTAAAAGGAAATGGTGTGGATTGAAGGCGACCATCCCTTGCTGTAGTCGCGACCATTGCAATAAGTTTTCGAGCAAACGATGTAAATTGGTTGCTGATTCGCTCATCATTATGGCGATCTCCTGAATATTGTCAAGCTTTAAAGTTGGCAGATCTTGCACCATTAATTGAGTCAATCCAAGAAATGCTGCAAATGGACTTCGCAAATCGTGTGCAATAATTGAGAAGAATTTGTCTTTTTCAGCATTTATTTTTTGAAGCTCTTCATTTTTTGTTCGTATGCGCTCTTCAGCCAGATTTTTTTCGGTAATGTCTCGTGCAGTTGCAATCAATACATTTTTACCAAAATACTTGCCTTTATTCACAAATACTTCTTTCGGAAAGATTTCTCCGTTTTTTCGAACTGCCCAGAAATCGAAAGATGCGGCAGTTCCGGTTTTATAAACATTCTTCAGGATACTCTGGATTTCATTGATGTCGTTTTTTTCCGGAGCACTTAAATGTTGGGTAGTTTTTCCAATAAGTTCATCTTTAGAGTATAGATACATCTTTTCTGCTCCTTTATTCACATCGATAAAAGTTCCCGCTTCGTCTAAAACGTAAATGGCCTCCGAAACCGAGTTGAAAATATCCATATAGCTTTCGATAGCCACGTTTAAGGATTCTTCAACCTTTTTTCGTTCTGTAATGTCACGAACGATGGACAATACTTCCTTATTTCCACAGGGTACATATCTTGATTCGAAAGACTTCAACTCATTGCCGATTTGCAATTCATAAGTTGAATAATCAGATTCACCTGAAGTTAGGACCGCTTCAACTTTTTGTCTGGTAATTATCACAACTTCGTGAGGCAATATCTCTTCAACAAGTTTACCGAGAAATAGGTCCGGATGCACAAGCAATTGGTCATGTGATTCAGAGTGAAAATCAACAATTTTGCAGTTTGCATCAAAAACGAACATCAGATCGGGAATTGCTCCCAGAAGTGCAATATTTCGGTTCAAGGTATTCTTTAGCTCTTCTTCTGCACGTTTTTTATCACTAATATCACGAATAGTTCCCTGTCCAACATATTCGCCCTTTAGCTTAATTCGTTTAATGCTGATATCAACATCAACCGGATATCCATCTTTATGTTGGATTTGGGTTATCAAATTGAAAAGTTTTCCGTCAGAAAATACATTCCCAAGCTTTATAAGATATTCAGGAACAATTTCTTTGGACAAAAAATCGGCAAACATCCGGCCAACAACTTCTTCTACTTTATACCCAAGAACTTTTTCAACTACATTGTTAAAGAAAATTTGTTTTCCAAATCGGTCGATAATAAAAATAACATCTATAGTAGATTGAGCAATCACCCTGTAATTTTCTTCGCTTTCCTTTAGTGCTTCCTCTGCCTTTTTTCTTTCAGTGATATCACTCAAAATCAAAACCGCATTTTTTACCTCATCGCCTGTGCTTACTGGTGAAAGCCGTGACAGGAACCAACGGATTTCATGATTAATTCCGAGAGCTCTCGATTGATATGTTTGAGAAATACCTTTGTTAAATACATCTTCGAGTGCTTGAAGCATTACAGGATGGTGTTCAGTTGCAGTCCAATCACAGAAATTTTTACCAATAACATCTTCCTTGTTGTATCCTGGGAAAGCACGGCTGGCATATTGGATTGTTCCCTCACTGTCCAGCTTCATGATAATATCTGCCGCATTTTCAGTAATTGTTCGCATCATTTCTTCACTCTTCAGGAGGGCTTCCTCTGCGCGTTTACGCCTTAATTCGGCAGCTGCAAGTGAAATAAAATTCTCAAGCAGCGGTACAGATGGATCAAGGTGATGTTTCCCTAATGCAAGCAATGAGGTGCCATAGAGTCTTCCCTCGACAATATATGATACTTCAATAAATTGATCTGCCTTAAGTAACGATTGCATGGTTAACGCAATAGCATGAGGAATGGATCCTGAATGAACTTCGGACAGCGAATTGTGAAACTTAATTGTGCCAGATGTAAGTTCATGATAGGTATAGTCACTTAATACGGTATATATTTTATGTACATGTTTATCAAGCAGATTGACGATTCTTTCTAATAATTCCGACTCTAGTTCAATGTGTTTTGGCGTTAATGTCCGTGTTTCAGGATTATACTCCGAAAAAATTACACCAATTGCACCTGTAAACTCTTTGATACGTTTTGTGATAATAGCTTCTAGACCATCATCAAATGAAGACTTCGATAATTCGATAGAAAACTGATTCAGTTTGAATAATGCTTCATTCTGCAATGCAAGTGTCATTCCGGAATGAATTTGAGAGCTGATGTCTTTATGGGATACAACTAACAAATTTCCATTTTGAGATGTGGTGACGAAAATCGAAATTTCAACGGTGATATCATTTCCATTTAAAAGAGTCATTTTTTGTTCGTAAACCTGTCTTTTCCAATAGGCAGATTCATCGATAATACTCATTAATCTTTTTTCGAGGAGATGGAAGAATTCAGGATTTTTGAATTCTTTAGGCGATAATTGATAATGAATATCCCAGATATTTAATCCTATAGCGTCTGATTGCTTGAAACCTGTAAGAGTTTCAAGTGCATTGTTCCAACTAATTATTTTTCCGGTACTATCGCCTATTAAAATTCCAATAACAGAAAGCTCAATGATATTTTTATACTCTTCAGGGTTTAAATAATCGATACTTTCTGAAGCAACTCCATTGCCCTCAGAAATAATATCTTTAAAATCCATAACAACTTTTCCCACCTGCTCAGAAGTAGGGTCACCCTTTTTCATATTAATCATTTAGTGTTGATTATTACCTTGTATTCAAAAATACAGGAACATAATCTTTAATAAATTTCTTATTTATGGCCTTCACGTCGCAAAATACACTGAATAATTTACCCCGAATCAAATAAAAACAGCTTCCCCCAAAATGCTTTTTAATGTATTTCCCTGCAAGTTAATGATTTTCTTTTGATTAATTTATACGATAAATAGGATTGATCTCAAATTTTAAAATTCCTTTTGTTTTTTGAGTATTTTATTGTGAATATGCACTGTAGTTTGTTGCCAGTAGGGCCTCAATTTTAATGAGATTATATGTATTTGCAGGAAATGCGTTTTAAATTGCTTGAGAATGGTTTCTACTCAGCATTCATTTTTGGATATATGCTTAACAACTTCTTCTTTCTTGTTTAAATTTTCAAGATTTGAATAGTAATATTCAATGAATAAACTAATTCTGATTGGTTGATTTTCGACAAGAACTAAAATACAGATGGAAATATTAATCTTTGGTTTTATATAATGAAGAGATAGCTTATATGGGTTTATTTATTGATTATTCTGAGGTAATGATAAAATAGAAAAGGCCGTCCTCTGACAGCCTTTTCACCCGTTACGACGGGAAACTAACCTAAACCAACTAAACCTAATAAACCATGAGCAACTAAAGTACTAACTTTGTAGAAGCTACTTAAGTAACAATTAAAGCAGCACTTCAGTTTGCCAAGTGTATTATATTTTTAAATGCATTTTGACTAAACAAACTTTCAGCTAACTGAATAAGGCAAAGATACCAAAAAAAGAGAATCTACCAAATCTCATTGTAATGAAAGTAGAATAATTTGACCATTTTTGAAAAAATCAGAATAGTGCTATATTGGCAATAAAATGCCGACCGAATTCAAATTCAAATGAATCCTGATTGAATTTTTTCTGAGACTGTTTAAATTTAGAATTTTAAAGTTAATTATGACAGTAATATTGGATATTGTCAATCCGAATCTTAACAACCGAGCTCGAACAATGGGTTCGAAATGTTTTCAACAATCTGATCTTAATAAATACTTTTAGTTTCTGATTAGTATTTAAATAGATACCTGTATTTTGGCAGTAGTATTAATATACCTGTATGTTTAAGTTTTTTTTTATTTTTCTAATGGTTTTGTACAGCGGAGTGAGCGCACAGGTACCTCCAAAATATGAATTCAGAGCGGTTTGGGTTGCTACTGTAAATAATATTGACTGGCCTTCAAAACCAGGCCTCTCAACAGAGCAGCAAAAAAAAGAGGTAATCGACATTTTAAATATGCATTCAAAAAATGGAATGAATGCTATTATACTGCAAATAAGGCCAGCTGCCGATGCTTTCTACAAGTCTGAATTTGAACCTTGGTCCAAATATTTAACTGGAACTCAGGGGAAGGCGCCTTCTCCATTTTATGATCCGCTTCAGTTCTGGATCGAAGAATGCCATAAGCGGAACATGGAATTTCATGCATGGCTTAATCCTTTCAGAGTTGCGCAAAATGCAAATGAGCCTTTAGCCACTAATCATATAGCATTTAAGCATCCAGAATGGATCGTGAACTATGGCGATAAATTGTATTTTGATCCGGGAATACCTCAGGCACGCGAATTTGTAGTTAAAGTTGTTAGTGATATTGTTTCGAGATACGATATTGATGCCATTCATTTTGATGATTATTTTTATCCTTATCCCTTAAAGGACGATTTCCCGGATGAAAGCTCATTTGCTCAATACAATCGTGGTTTTCTTGCTATTCAAAAAGCTAACTGGCGGCGTGATAATGTGGATATTTTAATAAAAACACTTTCAGAGAATATAAAAAAAACCAAACCATGGGTGAAATTCGGTATTAGTCCGTTTGGTGTCTGGAGAAATAAGGCCGACGACCCTGACGGATCTGAAACAACTGCTGGAACTACCAATTACGATCAGTTGTACGCCAATATTTTGAAATGGCAAAAGAACGGTTGGATAGATTATTGCCTACCACAATTGTATTGGCAAATTGGTCACCAATCGGTCGATTTTGTTACACTTAGCAAATGGTGGGCAGTCCATGCCTACAACCGGGCCATGTATATCGGGCAAGCAGTTTATAAACTCGAATCCAATTCAACTATTCCTGAATGGAAAGATCCCAACCAATTGGTTAAACAGATTCAAGTTATTCGACAGATTCCACAATTGGGCGGAAGTGCATTTTATAGCAGCATTCATTTTAAGCGTGATTTGTTTGGTTTTGTTCAAAGTCTACGTGATAATCTGTATAAATTCCCTGCCTTGGTGCCACCAATGCCATGGATAGATAATAAGGCACCAGCACCCCCAATTCATTTCAAAAAGCGAGGACACAAACTAAAATGGAAATCAGTCCAAACTGAAAATGAAATGGATAAAGCAACAAGTTTTATTGTTTATCTAAATCTAACAGGGAAACAATTCGATGCCAGAAATCCCGAAAATATTTTCACTATTACTAAGCATAAAAGCATCGTTTTTAAGCCAAATTCTCGTAAATTACAGAGAAAATACGAAATCCGAATTTCGGCTGTTGACCGCCTCTACAACGAAAGTGAAATAAGTAAAGTGAAAGATATTAAGTTATAAAGCAAATCGGTTATGAATCTAAATGTTGACTGTTTTTTTGTATACAATGATCAGACATCCAGTCAGAAGTTGATTGATCAGTTCAGAGATTCATTGCTGGTGAATAAAGTCTATGTTCTTGCTCCAAATCCTGTTCAACTAAATAATTGTGAGGTAATAATCGTCGAAGATAATCGCTCCTGTTCAACCATTCGGCTGATCGCAAAACTACTTCGTGCCGATTTTGCCCTGATGGCACTTAATGACTCATCAATAGAAATGGGGCAGGGAGCAATTGAGCGGTTGGCTCAAGTCGCTGAATATACAGACGCTCCAATGGTTTATGCCGATTATCTGGAATTAAAAAATGGTGTTATTTCGCCTTGCCCGGTTATAGACTATCAGCTTGGAAGTTTACGTGACGATTTTAATTTTGGGCCGGTCAGGTTTTTCAGATCGGAGGTTTTAAAAGCTTTCAGGTACGAAAATTATGAGACTTTAAAACATGCAGGCTGGTATGCATTGCGTTTACGTGCCAGTCGGATGGGAGAATTGGTCCATATTCCAGAATACCTGTTCACAAAAGCTGAAACTGATACTCGTATATCAGGCGAAAAACAGTTTGACTATGTGAAAGCCTCAGCTCGTGAATATCAGCTCGAAATGGAACAGGTCTGTACTGCTCATTTGAGAGAAATTGGAGCCTTGTTAATCGCACCATTTCCAGAAACAATTTTTTCTGAAAATTTTGAAACCGAAGCAACAGTCGTTATACCAGTTCGCAACAGAGTAAAAACAATTCGCGATGCTATTATTTCTGTCCTTATTCAGAAGACGTCATTCAGTTTTAATTTGATTGTTGTCGATAATTATTCAACCGACGGAACTTCAGAAATTTTAAACGAATATGCTCTTCAGGGTAAGCTTACTCACATTATTCCTGAACGAAAAGATCTTGGAATTGGAGGGTGTTGGAATGAAGCTGTTTCTCACTCGTCTTGCGGGAAGTTTACTGTTCAACTCGATAGCGATGATTTGTATATTAATGAAGAAACGCTTCAAACCATAGTAGATAAGTTCTATGAAGATAATTGTGCCATGGTGATTGGTAGTTACCGGATGACCAATTTTAATCTTGAAGAAATACCTCCTGGTGTAATTGATCACCGTGAGTGGACTGACGACAATGGCCCAAATAATGCCTTGAGGATTAATGGCCTTGGCGCTCCACGCGCTTTTTATACGCCCATACTTCGCGAAATACGTGTTCCGAATGTGAGTTATGGAGAAGATTATGCATTGGGCTTGGCCATTTCAGGAAAGTTTAAAATTGGCCGAGTTTACCAACCTGTTTATTTGTGTCGAAGGTGGGAAGATAATACTGACGCTTTGCTTGATGTATTGAAGATGAATTCGCATAACCTGTATAAAGATCGCATCCGTACTTTTGAGTTGCAGGCTCGCATAGAACGAAACAAAAGATCGGATCCGGGAAAGACTTGGTCTGACGAGAATTAAATTAGGTCTCTATCCTTAGAATTTGAAAAAGACTAATCTGTTAGTTCCGTGTTGGATTATTTATCTTGTCTTTTCGCTCTCTGGACTGGCTTTCTTTTTGTGTCAGTTCAGTTGCCACTTCTGCTAGTAATCGGTCGAAATCGTTTTGTGTGATATTTCTTTCCTTACGTTCCGGGAACATTTTCCTGAATGGGAACTTGTAATTCAACTTGAATTCCAACTGGTAAAATTGATTCAAAGATTGTCCATTTGAAGTCATCTCAGGAACAACTAATTCAGAAGTAGTCTGATTTTCAGAGTTCCAGCCCGGAACTAACCAGGGCTTCAGGCATGGATAAACCTGAAGTTGTCTTTGCAACAGAACTTTGCTGCTGGGTAATTTTTTATCACGGGTCCACCAGATGTCGCGCACTGCTTCCATCGCTAAATAAGTTTCAGCTTCATTTGAAACAGCGTCCAGATTTTTTAAATACTTTTTAATTATCTGTGTAACTGCTTGTTCATATGGCAATTCGCTTTGTAAAGCCTGCATTCCGATAATGACCCCCAACAAATTAGAATAAGGATCTTCAATTGAGAAACTGGAATACCGTTCAGGAACAAACGGAATGGTGGATGCCCCAAACCAGGTAGCAATCTCGTGCCATACCGATAAATCATAGGCAATCTTTCCTGCCATATGAATCATATCCAGATTGTTGAAGTTTGACGGAATAGCAACATTCAATGTTTTTTCGCCGCCTTCACGACCCAGAACGATAGACAGACTTCTTTTCTCTTTATTTTCAAGTATCTGAGTGTAAAGGTATGCTGTCCAGTCTGATTGGTCTCTTAAATGTGCCATATCAATAAACCCGCCGATTCGCGAATAGATGATTCCATTTTCTTCGTTTGCATCGCCCAGGTAATGATGAGGTCCAATTTTTTCGAGACTGGTTATTTCTGTTAATTTAACTCCGGGAATCGCGAATAGCTGCATATCGATACCAAATGAGCAACAGGTTCTTATTACACGGTGAGGCTTTGGATCTGGCATATTCATTGGAAATACTGGAGCCTTCGCATGAAGGACTATTGTTGAAAGGATCGCAATTGTATAAAGAAGTATGTGTTTAAGTGAATTCATGTTTTCTTGGCTAAAATGACGCAAATGTAAAAGAAAATTGAATGGTTTAATCAAAATGTAATCGGCTTTGTATTTCGGAACCTTAACAGAAGATCGGTCCAACAATATCTTATAACGGCAATTGTACAATGAGAATAAATAACGTTTAAATCAAATGGCATATTGCAAAGCGCGTAAAATGATTTACCAAAAGTAAAATATATCAATTTGCTATATAATAGGAGTGCTGGTCAATGACGTTATGGCCAGTCGGAGATATACCAGGGAAATTCAAAATAACCCATCCAGTCGATATTATTAAGGCTTCCGTTTTTATCTTAAGTATATTGCTGATCTTGGTTTTTGGCGCTGAGTTTACCTGTTTGACACCCTTGCGTAAAAATGTTTGAGTTTTTCATGTTCTATAACAGTTTGATTTACAATGTTGGAGGAATGGTGATAAAAAATAGTTTTAAAAAAGGGTAGTATAAGGTTTGGAAGTAAAGGAAATGGGTCTATCTTTGCAGCCGCTAAACAGGAAAGGAGAAGATCTGGGACTGGGGCGATAGTTCATTAAGTGGTTGTTTTGC
>Ga0302296_1002536_pt1 | contig 12264 bp, 10 predicted proteins | sample III_Fen_N3_1_FD_194546 | JGI IMG/M metagenome (GOLD analysis project Ga0302296, IMG submission 194546) | Peat permafrost microbial communities from Stordalen Mire near Abisko, Sweden - III_Fen_N3_1 | ecosystem: Environmental > Terrestrial > Soil > Wetlands > Permafrost | place: Sweden: Abisko... | reverse complement strand
GGAAACGTAAAAGTGAACGCTAAAAAGCAAACCTCAAACGAAAAAATATTTGCCTGTGGCGACATTGAAGCAGGAGCCACTTTAGTTGTTCGTGCTATCGAAGCAGGTAAAATTGCTGCAATGAATGTGGACGAATTCCTTTGTCCGGAAGATTAGAAACTAAACAAGAATACATATTCCAAAGGCCGTCTCCAATTTGTTGGATGACGGCCTTTAAGTTTAATGTGGGCTTTTAAAGCAGCATTTGACGATTGATAGTTTTAATTTTCTTTAACGTTGATTGCAATGTGTTAACAGAGTTCAGCCGTATATTTGTACAGAGCAATAAAAATAGAAGTTTAGTTTTTTTCATAGAAATAGGTTTAGGTTAGTTGGAAAAGGATGACAGAGGTCATCCTTTTTTTATTTGATATAACAACAAGTTGGATATTTAAAATGAATAGCTTGGAAATTAAATTTTGCCAAATGACTATTTCAATTATAAGTATAGAACGGACTACGAAAATTATCCGATAGTATAGGATGCATCTTCAAAATATGATTACTAATTTAGTCTCACTAAATTCAAAGTTCATTTAGAATTTGAGAATACTTAGACTAACATTTCTAAATCAACCTAATGAAAAATAATAAAAATGAAAGTGGAATTGATCGGAGACACTTTGTAAAATTAGCTGGGATTTCAACATTGGGAGTTTCTTCCCTTGGGTTTTCCGGGTTAAATGGAAAGATGGTTTCAATTGTTTCAGATCCAACCGACCCAATTGCCAGTTCACCACCTGCATTATGGGCTATCAAGGAGTTGGAAAAATCGCTGTCTTTAAAAGGAATAAGTGTTTCAAGGCTAGATATACTTGCGAAGACAGGGAAAAACGATTTTATTATTGTTGCGGCAAGTTCAGATTCACTGGTGGGGAAAAGACTTCTTGAAGCTGCGAAGATAGATATCCCTTCTGTAGCTGAATCTCTTGGCATAGTACCTTTACAAACAGAAGGAAAGCAGGTATTATTGGCCTGTGGTTTTGACAAGCGAGGACTTATTTATGCGCTACTTGAATTAGCTGATCGGGTCAACAATTCAAATGAAGCAATTAAATCTCTAAATATAACAAAGACTATTGTTGAACGACCTGCCAATATTATCCGAAGCCTCAATAGGTTATTTGTCAGTGATATTGAAGATAAATCATGGTATAACGATCGTGAAATGTGGCCGCAATATCTTACGATGTTGGCTACTCAACGTTTTAATCGCTTCAATCTGGGCTTCGGGATCGGTTACGACTTCCTTCAAAATGTTACCGATGCATATTTCCTTTTTGCCTATCCATTTCTGTTTTCGGTTCCGGGATATAATGTTCGGGTGCCTCAATTGCCAGATGCTGAGCGCGATAAAAACCTTGAAATGCTCAAATTTATAAGTGAAGAAACTGTAGCTCGTGGAATGCAATTTCAGTTAGGTATCTGGATGCACGGATATGAATGGCTTAACAGTCCAAATCCAAATTATACTATTGAGGGACTAACACATGAAAACCATGGTCCATATTGCAGAGATGCAGTTCGACAACTTTTAAAGGCTTGTCCTGCCATTAGTGGAATAACATTCCGCATACACGGAGAGAGTGGCGTTACCGAAGGAAGTTACAATTTTTGGAAGATGGTGTTTGAGGGAGTGGCTTCTTGCGGTCGCAAAGTTGAGATAGATATGCATGCAAAGGGAATTAACCAGGAAATGATAAATACTGCAGTTGAAACCGGAATGCCTGTAAATGTCTCTCCAAAATACTGGGCAGAACATCTTGGTTTGCCCTATAATCAAGCCGATATCAGAGCTTTTGAAATACCAAAAGCTGAACAAAAAGCAGATGGACTCATGAATTTAAGTGCAGGATCACGCAGTTTTATGCGTTATGGTTACGGTGATCTTTTTAAAGGAAATCGGAAACATGGTGTTTTACACAGGATCTGGCCGGGTACCCAGCGTCTGTTACTTTGGGGCGATCCTGAAATGAGTGCCGCTCATTCAAAGGCCTTCAGTTTTTGTGGCAGTGTTGGTGCTGAACTGATGGAACCTCTTTCATTCAAAGGGCGACGCGGATCAGGAATTGCTGGAGATCGGTGCGGATATTTAGATTCATCCTTAAAACCACGGTTTGATTATGAGAAATATCTTTATAGCCTGAGAGTTTTTGGCAGATTGACCTATAACCCAAATACTGAGCCGGATGTTTGGCGACGTTATTTACTCAATCAGTTTGATACTGGAGCTGAAGCTGTTGAATTGGCGCTGGCAAATGCATCCCGAATACTTCCAATTGTACTTACTGTTCATGGAGTTTCAGCAGCAAATAATCTTTATTGGGTTGAAATGTATACTAACCTTTCAATAGCTGATCCAAATAATGAGAATCCGTTCTTTGATACACCCTCACCTAAAGTATTCGGAAATGTAAGTCCGATGGATCCACAACTGTTTTCCACAATTAATGATTTTGCAAAAGAATTATTGAAAGGTGAACGAAGCGGTAAATACTCGCCTATTGAATATGCACAATGGGTTGAAGACTTTGCAGATGCTACAGATAAGCATCTGGCGCAAGCAGGAGATCTTGCGAAAGGAAAGAGAGGACCTGAATACCGCAGAATGGCAGTTGATGTGGCTATGGTAGCCGGATTGGGGCGTTTCTTTGGAGCCAAATTTCGTTCCGGAGTTCTTTATTCAATCTTCGAACAAACCGGTGACCCTTCTGCCTTGAAGCAGTCATTGAAATTCTATCAATTTGCACGGACTTATTGGGTTGGACTTGCAAATCGTGCCGCAGTTGTTTACAAGCCTGACATTACTATTGGGGAAGATAAGGTAATACGTGGGCACTGGCTCGACCGGTTGCCAGCAATCGATCAGGACATTGCCCTGATGGTTAAGAAACTTGAGCAGGCTCAACGTAGTGAAACCCTTCAATTGGACGATAAGGTATCAATGGCTATTCAGGAAATTACGGGAAGGCCTAAACGTGATGTTGCGGCCTGTCACCACATCCAACCGAATCACTTCGGGGCGGGAGAACCAGTTAGCCTCGAACTATCAATCGAGAAACCAGTTGCATCGGTACTATTGTACTACCGTCATGTAAATCATGCAGAGCGATATGAAACTGTTGAAATGCAACCGGTTGGTAAAAATTATCGCGCAACTATTCCAGCGGAATATACAAACTCACTGTATCACCTTCAGTATTACTTCGAGCCTAAAGAAGGCCCGGGAAAAGCATGGTTATACCCAGGTTTCAATAAAGATTTAACAAATCAACCATATTTTTTAGTGCTTAAGGCGTAGATGAATTCTAGTGTTCAACTAAATTTCGAAATCGTTCTTTCTTTATTTTCTGGAGAAGGTTTGGTTTGGCATACAGTCTTTGATATTGACACTATTACCAGAGATGTTGAACTATTAACAAATACAACATTTCCTAAAAGCTTAAAGGTTTTAGCTTAAATACATCGAACACAACTTCGACATCATCCACTATGCCTTTTTGCATTGTCGACATGAGTCCTGCAGATGACAAAACGGAGGAAAACTGTTTGAGGTACTCCGGAAGGCTTGGTAGACTGCAAAAAAAGTCGTACCGAAGCATTCCTCAAACCGGTGTAATAACCTATTTTCCGTCCACAATAATCGGACTGCCTTTTTTACTGTCCATGATGATTAGCTTGGCGTTGGGCGATGTGGCGATTGCCTTGATCATTTCATACTGCAACTGCTTGTCGCTAAGTCCGGTACTTAAAATTTTCTGATAATCGGCAATACCCTGAGCTTCTACACGTTTGCGCTCAGCCTCCTGCTTTTCTTTCTGGAGCACAAAGGTCATTTTCTGCGCATCCTGTTCAGCATTGATTTTCGATTCAATGGTTGCCTTTACCGATTCAGGAAGGGTAATGTTTCGCACCAAAAGTTGTTCTAGGATTAAACCTCGTATTTTAAAATCAGTTTCGATGGATTTAAAAATTCGTGCCTGAAATTCGTCGCGTTTGGATGAATACAAGGCTACAGCATCATAATACACGGCATTATCCCTGATTTTGGTCCGGCAAATCGGACGAACAATGGTATTCTTAAAATCGGTACCAATTTCTTTCAAAATTCGGGGCGCTTCATTCGGAACTACCTTGTAAAGTACAGTCAGGTCGATGATTACTTCCAATCCATCAGCAGAAAGTACCCTTATCGCATCGTCACCGGCTTTATCACCTTCGTCGTGTACACCCGACATGGTGTAATTCTGGGTGCGAACATCAAATGTAACTACCTCAACCAGTGGATTTATTACATTCAATCCACTCTCCAGAACGCTATTACTCACTTTCCCGAAAAGTTTCTGAACCCCGACGTTCCCGGGTTCAATTTGTTTGACAGAAGCATATAAGGCACCTGCCAGAGTAAGCAGAATTCCAACTAGTCTAACTGTGCCCCCAAAAGGTTTTACGGGTGATTCGTTTTTCGAAATCAGAAATCCGACAATAACAACTGCGATACCAATAACGATGATGAACATTTTCTTTGTTTTTAAGGTTGAAAATAGAAATGATTATGTATGTAAATATACAAGAAAAACAAATCATTCGTTTTCTGATTACCGTTCAAATTAGAGGAATAAGCGGTGGGTGTGAAGGATTTATCGGTTAATTTGCGAAAAATAACAATTTGTTTAAAGTTTTACTTCCGTTTTCTTCCCTGAAAAATATCCGAATGATTCGGCGGCCTTTTCAATTAGCCCAATTTCCTTTTTGCTGTGAGGCCTGAAGTGATCGAGTTCAATCAGTACTGTATCTTTTTTGGTCGTTCTTTTCCACAATCCGGAAATCTGACCATTGACAACAATTACCGGTCTGAAAATGCCATTGTTCGAAATGGCTTTGGTGTGATCTTCCAGAGTAATAGCCGAGCTTCGGTTTTTGTAGCTGATCAGGTATTCGTCGAAAGCAGGCAACAGATAAACGGAGTCGGGTGGGGAAGTATCTAGAGAACCCGAATCGGCAAACCAATAGATATCAGTGCCAATGGTTTCTGAAATCAGAATTTCTTTATTCATTTCCAGTGCTTTTCGGGCATCAGCAACCGGCAAACCTGACCACCAGATAAAATCAGATAATGTGGCCGGACCGTGACTGGTAAAGTATTTTTTAGCCAACAATGCCAGCGCTTCATCTTTCGAAAAAGCCTTCTTAACCGGAACCCTTTCAGAAAGTAAAGCATAGGTTTGCTTTTTCCCTGAAATAGCTCCACTGCAAATGATCCCATCAATTTCGGCATCCATCAGGATGTGTGGTAATCGTTGTTCGAAGGTGTTTATTTCGGCCCGATTGAGTTGGTCGCCTAATTCTTCGCGGGTCAATGACCGATTTCCTTCCAGTGATTTTATGAAAACCTCCTTGCTTTTTTGAAGTTCACTTTCAGTAAGCCCCAAATCACGGTGCCTTGATTTCGTAGTCGATTTGATTTGTTTGGCGGTGAGTTCCAATAACCAATAAATGTCCTCAGCCGAAACGAAATGCCAGGTGGGGCGCATCAAATGGGTACGAAAAATTTCTCCCTGATTAAGTGCCAATTCAATTTGATCTTCTGTCAAATTGGGCAAACGCGCACCAATTGCCCACTTGGCCTGATTGAAGTCTTGTGCCTGCATGGCGCCCATCCAGCCTACCAGTTCTTTTACTGTTTTAAAGTTGGTTGCTGAAATCTGCTGGTTTTGGAGGCGGAGTGTTGCGATGTTTGAAGCATCCATATTTATTGACCATTTTTATCAACATGTTTAAGTATATCTGTCAACATCTCTATTTGTGCTTTTTGAATATCCAGAAGCTCTTGTTGCTGATCCATAACAAAATGATCAATTTTTTCGTGGAGTGTTCTGATTTCCAGTTCCGATTTCAGGTTGATCATGTAGTCGTTTTTTGATCTTTCCCTGTCTTTTTCTTCCTGACGGTTTTGGCTCATCATAATAACTGGAGCCTGTAAGGCTGCCAAACACGATAAGATCAAATTTAGGAGAATGAAAGGGTATGGATCAAAGCCTTTGTTGAGAAGCCAGAAAATATTTAAACTAATCCAGACGAAAATAAAGACTCCAAACGAGATTATAAAAGTCCAACTGCCTCCAAATGATGCTACCTTATCGGCAATTCTTTGCCCAAATGTGAGCGTTTGTTGATCATCCCCATCTATTTTATCTGATAATGTGGTATTGTCGGTTATTGAAGTTATCACCTTCTTTTCAGTATCTGTCAGTTTTCCAAGTTCTTTGGAGAGGTATTCAGAGATGTGCTTTTTTCTGAAGTGATTTAACTCGCTGCGTGATAAATTACTTTCATGCGAAAATAATGGATGCTCCTTTTGTATAAAATTCAAAATGGAATGTCTGATTGTCTTTGCTGACACTTTATCTGAGGTCGGAAATTCTTCATTCGAAATGTCACTCCGGAAAGTTTTCATACCAGTTATTTTATAAAATTTAGGGTCATGAGTAAAATAATGACAAAAATGCCGATGAGCGAGCTCATGAAAAAATAATCTGCAATTGTTTCCAGTCGAACTTCTCTTTGTGCCGATTTGGTTTTGATTGAAATAAATGAAAATACGCAGGATGTGGTCAGCATCAGTGCAATAACAGAAGTTAATTCATCGATCCGGTGAGTTTCTGCTTTATTGGCTATGTGCAATGAGGTGATAACAAACAGACAAAATCCCAAAAGGTTTGCCGATGTATTCAGGATGTGTTGTGATGTATTGTTTGCCATTTCTTTTGTATTTATGTTAATGTTATTTTTTTTTTTATAAGAAACGGTCGGTTCAAATATTTGTTTTAAGGTGCCACTAAGCTAAATCATAATTTGATAGTAAGCAATAATCAGGTGTCGTTAATCGACTGTCAATTTTTTACTTTTTCCTGTAAGCAAAGAAGGCAGCTCCAATCGGGCTGCCTTCTTTGTATTTGGATTTTGATGATTTCTTACCCAAGGATTTCTTTTACCTGGTTGTAAACATTCTGGGCTGTAAAACCGAGTTTTTCGTCAAGTACAGTGTAGGGAGCAGAGAATCCGAAAGATTCCAGGCCGAATACTTTTCCTTCACAAGCAACCAACCCTTCGAGGTTAACTGGCAATCCGGCAGTCATACCGAATTTTTTCACTCCTGAAGGCAATACACTTTGCTGATATGCTGCCGATTGGCTTCGGAATAAACCTTCAGAAGGAACTGAAACGATCCGGCATTTAATGCCTTCTTTTTCGAGCAGTACCTGTCCTTCTACCAAGGTGGCAACTTCAGAACCGCTTGCAAGCAAAATTACATCCGGAGTACCTTCAGAATCGGTAACAATATAAGCGCCTTTCGCAGCCTGCAGAGCTTCGGCATATCGGTCGCCTTTTGATGGCAAGCTTTTGATGTTCTGCCGTGAGAGTATCAGTGCGGTTGGAGTATCAATATTTTCAAGAGCCAGCTTCCATGCAACAGTTGCTTCTTCGGCATCAGCCGGGCGAAGCACCAATGTTGAGTTTTTCCCGTGGTGATTCTTCAATTTTTCCATCAGGCGGATCTGAGCTTCCTGCTCAACAGGCTGGTGGGTTGGACCATCTTCACCAACACGAAATGCGTCGTGAGTCCAGACATATTTAACTGGCAATTGCATTAAAGCAGCCAAACGAACCGCTGGTTTCATGTAATCGGAGAAAACAAAGAAAGTTCCGCAAACCGGAATAACTCCGCCATGCAAAGCCATACCATTCATCACGACAGCCATGGTCAGCTCGCAAACGCCAGCCTGTAAGAAAGATCCGGAGAAATCGCCTCTTTTGAAGGCTGTGGTCTTTTTCAGGAATCCGTCAGTTTTGTCCGAATTTGAAAGGTCTGCAGAAGACACAATCATGTTTTCAACTTCCCCTGCAAAAGCAGCCAAAACGGTGCTTCCTGCAGCACGTGTAGCTGATCCTGCTTTTTGTACTATTTTGCTGAAATCGAAATCCGGAGTTTCTTTACTGAAGAATTTATTCAGTTTGGAAGCCAATTCTGGATTCGCTTTTGCCCATGCCTGCTGTTCTGCTTTTTTTGCTGCTGCTTGCGCAATCAATTCTTTTTGGCGAGCATCAAACAATGCCTGAACATCATCGAAAATTATGAATGGATTTTTTGGATCACCACCTAAATTTTCAATTGATTTTTCAAATGAAGCTCCTGCTTCGCCCAATGGCATACCGTGAGTAGCACACTGACGTTCGAAACTGGTTCCGTCTTCTTTTAAAGCACCTTTGCCCATGATTGTTTTACCGATTATCAGGGTCGGTTTTTCAGTTTCGGCCTGAGCTTCTTTCAATGCAGCACGAATTGCATCAGCATTATTCCCTTCGATGGTAACCACTTTCCAGCCCCATGCTTCATATTTTTTAGCAGTATCTTCTCTGGTAACATCTTTGGTTTCTGTCGAAAGCTGAATGTCGTTGGAGTCGTAAAACATGATCAGGTTATTCAATCCAAGGAACCCGGCAAGCCGTCCGCCACCCTGCGAAATTTCTTCCTGAACGCCACCATCCGAAATAAATGTATAGGTTTTATGAGCCATCCATTCGCCAAAACGGGTAACAAGAAAACGTTCAGTAATGGCAGCACCAATGGCCATAACATGTCCTTGACCGAGGGGTCCTGAGGTATTTTCAACACCTCTGGCTGGTTCAACTTCAGGATGTCCGGGAGTTGGACTGCCCCATTGACGGAAGTTTGAAAGTTCGTCCATGGTATAATGCCCATTCATCGCCAGAATAGAATACAGCATTGGTGACATGTGACCCGGATCTAAGAAAAATCGGTCGCGGTTGATCCACGTCATATCGCTTGGATCATATTTTAAAAATTCAGAATACAAAAGAGTTATAAAGTCTGCGCCACCCATTGCGCCACCGGGATGACCTGATTTGGCCTTTTCGACCATTGACGCTGACAAAATACGAACGTTGTCAGCAGCTTTCAATAGAATGTTTTTTTTCATTATTAGTTCTTAATAGTTTGAAATAAAATTAAGTCTTGATGATAAATTTTAACAGATTGATTGATACTTGTATAAACAAAACAATACCCGGCAAATATAGTAATTACACTAACTCCACCGGGTATTATATAACATTAGGCAAAGAAAATTAACATTATTTTGGTGCAAGTATCCTTACCATGGTGACACCTTCGATTGAGGCAAGCTTGCTTTTAATTTCAGAAGGAACATTCCCATCTACATCAATGATGTTATAGGCTATTTCGTCTTTATTCCGGTTAATCATGTTTGAAATATTGAGTCCCTCGTGTGCAAGCAGCGACGAAATCTGGCTCACCATTTTGGGTACATTCTTATTGGCCACAACAATGCGGGTTCCACCGTTTCTTTCCATTTCCGCAGATGGAAAATTGACTGAATTAATAATGTTACCGTTTTCGAGGTAATCAATAATCTGGTTCACAGCCATGATGGCACAATTGGTTTCCGATTCTTCGGTTGATGCTCCAAGATGTGGAATCGCAATAATATTTTTCACGCCTATCAGTTCATCTTCCGGAAAGTCAGTTACGTATTTGCCAACCTTTCCTGATTCAATAGCTGCGAGCATATCAGCATTTTTCACTAAACCTCCACGTGCGAAGTTCATGATCTTAACACCATTTTTCATCATTTTCAACTTGTCGGCATTGATGAAACCCTTCGTTTCAGGAAGTTGCGGAATATGAATGGTTACAAAATCTGCATTGGCGAGCAGGGATTCCATTCCTTCGGCTTTCTTCACGTTTCGGCTGAGTTTCCATGCATAATTTACAGAAATATAAGGATCATATCCCAGAACATTCATCCCAAGTGCCTGAGCTGCATTTGCAACTATAACGCCAATAGCTCCAAGTCCAATAACAGCAAGTGTTTTTCCACGTATTTCGGTTCCGCCAAAATTCGATTTTCCTTTCTCGACCATCGGAGTAACTTCAGCACCTTTTCCCTTTAAAGTTTTGGCCCATTCAATTGCTCCTGAAATGTCACGCGAAGCCATTAGCATGGCTGCAATTACAATTTCTTTTACCGCGTGAGCATTGGCTCCTGGCGTGTTGTATACAACAATTCCTTTTTCAGTACATTTATCAATCGGGATGTTATTAACTCCTGCTCCTGCACGAGCGATAGCAAGCAAACTCGTTGGCAATTCCATGTCGTGCATGGCTTGGCTACGAACAATAATTGCATCAGGGGAAGCAAATTCACTGGCAATTTCGTATTGGTCAAGAGGAAATATTTTCAATCCTTCCGGATCGATCTTGTTCAATGTCTGAATTTTATACATAATAATTGATTTTGGGATTACTAATACATGAGGATTACAAAGTATGACAAAGATCACAATTTTATTTAAGAATTGGAGTCATTAGCACCGAAAATTACCAACTGCGAATGAACAAATTGGTCGGTAAAATTGGTAATGAAGCATTTTCCGAAGAACCTAAGATATTCCGTTTTGTTGTATTCAGTTTAAAAGTAATTTTGCAACTGAAATTCTATTTAAATGAATATTAAATTTTTTACACCGAGAGTTCCCAGGATTTATTTGCTTTTAATTGCAGCTTTGGTGTGGACATTTGCGGGTGGAATGCTACTTTTCAGGGGAAGCTTATTTTTAAAGGATTCGCCGCATTGGATTATTTTTAAATTGGTCGGATGCATTATTGGCGGAATGCTGTTTTTTATTCTCCTTTTTAACCGGATTTCGAGTAAGCATGTTGCCCGGATCGTTAATTTTCCTGTGGATCGCCCATCAGTTTTTTCTTTTTTCAATCTGAAAAGTTATATCATGATGGCACTCATGATTACAGGCGGAATTACTCTTCGTAAAAGCGGCGTGGTTTCACCCGAATATCTGGCGATCGTTTACCTGACAATGGGAATTCCACTATTGATGTCGTCGTTCAGGTTTTATTATACTTTTTTTAATTCCTGAAAAATTGATTCACCGGACTTGCTTCTCACACGAAATTACCAAAAGAAGACTTTGACTTGAAAGTTCATCCCTTTTGAAACTTCCGAACATTTTAATTTCACCGAATCCAGCTTTCATAAGTAGTGCTTTTAGCCTTTCTTGCCTGATGGGATAAAGCTTGACCGTATTGGAAATTTCCTTATTGGTTTCCTTAACGAATAGCCTGGTTTGAAAGTTAATAGACTCAGATTCTTCCTGAAAATGATATTCTCTTTCAAATCGGATGTGTTCATTTTCAATTATGGGGAGATTTTTAACTTGGTTCTCAAGAATATAATCATAGTTGAGTATTTGAAATGTTAGTTTTCCTTCAGCCGAAAGTACTTTCCATGCACCTTTAAAGAATTGAAGGATATCCAAATCAGAAAGTAAATGAACCAGTGTATTCCCAAAACAAATCACGGTATCGAAGCATGATTCCGGATAATGTTGATCAATCATACCCATATCCAGTTGCTCGAATACAGGAAACATGGCGTCCTCAGTCTTTGCATTTTGCGCCATGTCAATCATCCTTTCGTCAAAATCAATGGCCCATGTTGGAAATCCAAAATGAGTCAGGGCAAAAGCCAAATCGCCTGTAGCACATCCAACATCCAAAACACGAGCGCCGTTGTATGGCAAAAGATGCTTCAGAAATTCTATTTGTGTCGGATTGAAAGGGAAAATATGTTGATAATAGGGTGCAATACTGGTGTAAAATTGTGATAACATAAATGCGATTTGAAAAATGTATAATTGGATTCAAGTATCATGACACAAGTATCAGGATAAGAAATCTTGATACTTGATACTAGCAGCTTAACTCATTTCGGATATTCGATGCGAATATGATAGATGCTTACCAGCTTTTCGAGTAAAGTGCTTTTCAGAATTCTAATTTCACGCAAAGTCAGATCGGCATCAATCAGCTGGTTCGATTTGATTTTTTGTTCAACTAAATTTTCTATCATCTCGCTAAAAGCGGCTGCCGACTTTTCTTTTAAACTATGTGCCGTTGCCTCAATCCCATCAGTTAGCATCAATACAGCCATTTCCTTGTTATGAGGTAATGGTCCGGGATAAGAGAAAAGATTGCTATCAACTTCCTTCCCTGGATTTTCTAATTGATACTTCTTGTAAAAATAATTTGATTGCGAAGTTCCATGGTGTGTTGTTATAAAAGAAATCAACACTTCCGGTAATTTGTATTTTCGTGCAAGCTGG
>Ga0302296_1002534_pt1 | contig 12266 bp, 12 predicted proteins | sample III_Fen_N3_1_FD_194546 | JGI IMG/M metagenome (GOLD analysis project Ga0302296, IMG submission 194546) | Peat permafrost microbial communities from Stordalen Mire near Abisko, Sweden - III_Fen_N3_1 | ecosystem: Environmental > Terrestrial > Soil > Wetlands > Permafrost | place: Sweden: Abisko... | reverse complement strand
TAGGCGGAAGCGATGCCAAGATGAATTTTAAACCGATCTTCGAAAATGCTAAAAAAGCTGGTATGAAACATTACATTGTTGAAGTGGAAGAATTTAATTCCAAACCCATGGAAGGTATGAAACAATCGCTTGAGTTCCTGCAAAAAGCTGAATATGTGAAGTAATAAGACTTACAGAATCATCAAAAAAAACCGTCCCGGACTTTGATCTGAGACGGTTTTTCTATTTTAGGTCCGTTATGCTTTACCGAACGGTCATAATGATAAACACAAACAAATTGGGCTCTTCTATATTGCTCTTGTTTGTTCTTTCAGAAATCCTTTCAATTCCTCATCAACCAGTGGCTCCAATTCTTCGAAAACCCTTTGATGATAGTTATTTAGCCAGTTGATTTCTTCGGAATTTAGCATACTTTTATCAATGGCATTGGTGTCAATCGGGCAAAGCGTAAGCGTGTCGAATCGTAGAAAATCGCCAAATTCGGTGGATTCGTCTTTCAGACATACCATCATATTTTCAGTCCGCAAACCATATTCACCAAGCCGGTAAAAAGCTGGTTCGTTCGATAAAACCATGTCAGCTTCAATAGCACGGTCGTTAAATTCCTGACGAATCGCCATGGGGCCTTCGTGTACGTTCAGAAAATAACCAACGCCGTGCCCGGTACCGTGTCCATAATTCATTCCGTGTTGCCATAAGTCTTTCCGTGCCAGAATGTCGAGATGATAACCGCGTGTATTGACCGGAAATTTGGCCAGCGTCAGTGAAATCATTCCCTTCAATATCAGCGTAAAATCCGTCTTTTGACGGGTGCTTAGTTCTGATAAAGCCACGGTTCTGGTGATGTCGGTGGTTCCGTCGGAATATTGTCCTCCGGAATCAAAAAGCAGAAATCCATCCTTTTCGATTGGCAAAGCATTCTCTTCCGACACATGGAAATGAACGATTGCTCCGTGTTCTTTGTATCCAACAATCGGGAAGAAGCTGATGCCTTTATAATCAGGTTGTTTCGATCTGAATTCAGTCAGTTTTTCCGCAATTGTATATTCGGTTACCCGAATTTCGCTCAGGTTATTTTCAAGCCAGAATAAAAATTCAACCATAGCAACGCCATCTTTTAGCATCGCCTGCCTGATATTTTTGATTTCGGCATCGGTTTTAATTGCTTTCAGTTTGCATGGAATCGACAAACTTTCAACGACGACGCAACGATCGGGTATATTTCCCCTGATCGCTTGATTGGTGCGGTCCGGATCGATCAGAATCCGTGTATTTTTAGGTAATTGCCGAAGGTAATTTGCCAGATTGTTGTAAGCCATCAGTTGGATGCCTTCCGATTCCAGCTTGCTTTTTAGTTCCTGCTGAAGCTTCCGCTCTTCAACAAACAAGATTGTTTTTTCTCTTGAAATGCTGGCGTAAGCCATGAAAACAGGATTGTATTCCACATCCGTTCCGCGAAGGTTGAAGGTCCATGCCAGATCGTCTAAGGCTGTGATTATTTGCAGATTGGCTCCTGATTTTTCGAGCTCATTACAAATGGTATTTATCTTTTCTTGCCGGTCGGTGCACGAATACCGGAGTTCGTGTTCATAGATTGCTGAATCGGGTAGGGAAGGGCGATCGGTCCACATTTCGTTCAATAGATCACCTGATTCTACCAGGTTGATTCCTGATTGGCCTAAATTACTTTGCAACTGCCTGAATTGACTGACCGAAATACACCATTCGTCGGTGCCAACAGTGGCTCCTTTTTCCAGGTTCATTTTCAGCCATTCAGCCGGTTCAGGGAACCCAGGTGTACGCATTTTAACCAACTCAATCCCGGTTCCGGCCAGTTGTTCTTCGGCCTGAAGAAAGTAGCGCGAATCGGTCCACAGCGCAGCTTTTTTGTGGCTGACGATGACCATTCCGGCGGAACCTGTAAAGCCTGAAATATACGGACGGGTTTGCCAATGGGTTGGTAAATATTCGCTCAAATGCGGATCGGTTCCGTAAATCAGGTATGAATCAAGTCCTTTTTTCTGCATGACTAAACGCAGATTGTTAATCCTGTTTTTGATAAGTTCCTTCACCTTGGATGAGTTTTTTAAGAATGTTTTTCATCGAAATGGAAGGTAATTCTTCCAAATCAACATCTTGCGGTTTATAAAATTCGAACGACGAAATATCGTCCATGGCTGTCATTCGGTGTAAGCTTTCAGTTTTTGCCAGAAAAGCCAGGTCAAGCGTGAAAACCGAATATCCGGAGTAAATATATTCGTTTGGATAGGAGCAGAAGTACTGAAGCGAATGAATCGAAATACCCAGTTCTTCCTGAATCTCGCGGATGGCGGCTTGTTCGCCTGTTTCCATCGGATCGATGAATCCACCCGGCAGATCGAGCTTGCCAAAATGTGGTTCAATGGCACGACGGGTAAATAATAATTCGCCTTTTTCGTTGAAAAGCAGGACAGCCACTGCTGCCGATGAATTTACATAATATTCGAAGGAGCAATCCTCGCATTTGAACGATCGGCTACCGGTTGCCGGGAAATGTGCCGATCCGCAGCGTGGACAAAACTTCAGGACATTAACCGGATGAGTGTTTGAGTACATGGAGAAAAATAAAAGTGTCTAAAGTGTACTAGAGTTGGAAGTGCCTAAAGTTGAAAAACGTTTAATCATCCAACTGTTTGAATATTGATCGTAAAAGAGACTGAAGTACTTGAAGTTTAGAGTGCTTGCTTGTCATTAACTTTAGGCACTCTAAATTTTAGGCACTCCGAACTGCCTTCTATTTGGTGATTCCCATCTGTTTCATCCACTGGGCAAATAAGTTTGGCCACTGATCAACTGGAAGGTTTTTCTTATTCATGCCAAATCCGTGACCCCCGTTTCTGAAAATATGCATTTCGGCGGATATCTTGAATTTCTTGAGCGCCATGTAAAACTCGATTGAATTACGAGGTGGCACTGCATTGTCGTCGTCGGCCAGTATCAGAAAAGTAGGAGGCGTTTGAGACGTCACATGCAATTCGTTTGAATATTTTTCAACCAATTCCCATTTATTTCCGGGACCGATCAGATTGACACGCGAACCGATGTGTCCAAATTCTTCATTCAGGGTAATAACCGGATACAGTAAGAGCATAAAATCGGGACGACAACTGAGTTTTTCAATTGGATCGGTCGAATCAGGATTTCCTAAGTCAAAGTTGGTGCCTGCTGTTGAAGCAAGGTGTCCACCCGCCGATGAACCAGCAATTCCTATTTTTGCAGGATTGATACCCCATTCAGACGCTTTTTGTCGCACCAGTCTCATGGTTCGTTGTGCATCTTCCAGCGGAATCTGATCATGCCCATAAGGAAGGCGATACTTCAGGACTATTCCGGCAACACCCTGTTCTGCAAGCCATTCGGCCAAATCGTAGCCTTCGTGGTCCATGGCTTCGATCATATATCCGCCGCCAGGGCAAATTACAACAGCGGCGCCGCTGTTAATCCCTATTTTGGGTAAATACACATAGATTTCGGCTTCCGAAACATTGCGAACCCGCTTGCCATCAAATGTTTCTTCAGACTGGGCCATTCCGTTGCTGTCGGGCGCGCCATTTGGCCATACCTTTAATTTAAAATCCTGCGACATGGTAGAAAAACTGATGATGACCATTATGAAAATTACTAATATTGCCTTCATAATAATTAAGATTTTGCGCCAACGAAATAGTGATCTTTATCGGCAAAAAGAATGTTGAATGTAGTTAATGATCCGTAAATGCGGGTTATGTATTGCTGCATGTTTACCTTTTCTTCGTCAGACAAGCCCGGATGACTGTTAAGGTTCTGTTCGAGCACCCGAAGGCGGTCGCGAAGCATTACGATCTTGTGAAAAAAGTTTTCGATGGGTATTTCTTTTGGTTTAAGCGAAAGGTTTGCCGGTTGCAGCAGCAAATTTCCACCTTTCCATTTATCGCCTAGCGGTACAATTTCCTGAAGGGCGCTCTGTTCTTCCAGAACAAGGCGCAATACTTTTTCAATTTCAAACAAGGTTAGCGAATCCTTTGGTTTCTCCGCCGGCGCTTCAATAACCTCCAGATCTTCATTGTGTTTTGATATTTCTATCTTTCCGCCCCGTTCAAAAAAAATCTCATACGAGGTTATTTTATTCTTACTAACAATCCCTTCACCATAGCGTGGGTGATCGACGCGGGTTCCAACTGCCAGTTCTTCCATTGGATTATTTTTAGTTTTTTTTTGACGGTTCTAAAAATACGAATTTATGTCAGTTTGCTTTAACGAATGTTAAAATTTTGTCAACCCAAAATGTTGGTTTTGTTTAGTGATAAAATCATTTATTTTTGCGCTATGTTTTTGACAATTTTTGCAAAAGGAATTTTAATAGGCTTATTGGTTTCCATTCCTTTGGGGCCAATGGGAATACTGGTTATTCAGCGGACCGTTAATAAAAGTCGTGTCGCTGGTCTTTTATCCGGGATTGGTGCCGCATTGTCGGATACGCTTTATGCAATTATTGCTGGGTTTAGCCTTACTTTTGCAATTAACTTTATCCGTGAAAATGAGATTCTTTTCCAGTCAATCGGGGCGATGGTATTGTTGGCGATGGGGATTCATATCTTTTTCAAAAACCCGGTAACTGATTTACGTCGAAAACGACTTCGCGGAAATACCCATTTCAAGGATATGATTTCCAGTTTCCTGGTTACCTTTTCAAACCCGTTGAGCGTATTTGTGTTTCTGGCTGTTTTCGCCAGTTCGGGAGTGGCCATCAATCTCGAAAAACCCTACCATGCATTTTTTGTTATCCTCGGAATTTTTGCCGGTGCATTTATTTGGTGGTTTTCATTGTCAGGCATTGTGAGCCTCTTCAGGCATAAAATGAACCTTCGGATCTTGTGGTGGATCAATAAAACGGCTGGAGTTGTGATCGTGATGTTTGTGTTGGTAACTGTTTATGTGATTGTACATAAAGGTCTGACTATTGGCTGAAAAGGTGAAGAACCGGCCGCTGTTTAATTGCTGGTAAGAATTCTCAACGGATCATTAAATTGTCAATAGCTTCGCGTCATTTGGATTCTTCGTTGCTTCCGCCTGGTAGTCGATAGCAGGAAAAGGTCAATAGTTATTGGGAAAAGATTAAACTCGAATTTCCGAATGACTATTGACTTTTTCCCATTTATAATCAGTTAGTTATCGTTTTTTGGTGTAAATATATTTGGACAGGATTGCTAATGATTTTTGCCGCTAATGCGCTAGTCAAAGTTCTTTTTGTTCCATTTTTTCCTGACTTTTTGCCAACGATACCAAGCCGCCCATGGCTCCCAGGTTCATCGACTCCAAAGCCGAACTTGGAACAATCACCATCGAACCTTTTTCTTTTAATCCTTCAAACAGCATATTCATCCCGCGTAAATGAAGCGCAACAGGATTGTTAATGTATTGAAGACTTGCTTCGGCAAATTTTTCTGCAATTTCAGTTTCTGCTGTTCCCAATATGACACGTGCCTGCCGTTCGCGCTGTGCCTGAGCTTGTTTACTCATGGCATCGGCCAGGTTTTTCGGAATAATAATATCCCTAATTCCAACATTTTGACAGGTAATTCCCCATGGATTGGTATGTTCATCAAGAATAATCTGTAATTCTGACGATATCTTTTCCCGATCAGATAGTAAATCAGAAAGTTCGTGTTTTCCAATTGTGTCGCGTAGTCCGGTTTGTGCAATGTAAGCAATTGCTTTTGCATAATCCTGAACTTCAAGAGCAGCTTTTTCGACATCCCAGACAGTCCAGTAAACCACTGCATCAACATTAACCGGAACGGTATCTTTTGTTAAAGTTTCTTCCGCTTTTATGTCGGTTACTCTAACCCGTTGATCAATATATTTCGCAATTCGGTCAACGATAGGGATAATCAGGAAAAATCCAGGCCCTTTTAACCCGATAAACTTTCCCATTCTTAACACGACTGCCTTTTCCCACTGATCGGCAATGTGGATTGAAGAAGCAAGTAAAATAGAGACCAGCATTCCGGCTGAAAGAATCGGAACGTTAATGATTTGGAGATAAAATAAGGCAATACAAACAGCAGAGAAGACAAGAAATAAGGTGACAGAAATCGGATTGAAATAATTGTTAGTTTCCATTGTTTTGGTTTTTAAGTTCAGAAATTAATTCATCAATTGTAAAGCCATAGCTGAAGGTTATGGTTGTAAACTCACGGATAATACTTTGTAGTTTTTGTTTACGTTCTGATTCTACTAATTTACTTTCACTTGCACTTATAAAAGTACCAGTACCTTGTTGCGTTTCTAAAACACTTTGGATTTCAAGCTCTTTATAAGCTTTTGCAACAGTATTCAGGTTGACTTTTAGCTCAACAGCTAAAGCACGTACAGTGGGTAATTGCTCCCCAATTGATAGATTTCCGGATGCGATACCGAATCGGATCTGATCAATGATCTGTCTGTAAAAGGGGATTCCTGTTTTTGGATTAAGAATGAATTTAATCATATTGTGCTGTATTACTAATGTACTATAAGACTAGTACAAAAATACAACATTAATTTGAATTAAGTATCTTTTAAAAGTGATTTTTTAAAATTTTCTGAAATGAAATAAATCTCTGCCAAAATCAAATCCTGCAGAGTTACACGGAACAAAAAATATCAAAAAAAAACAGGGACCGAAGTCCCTGCTCAATATTTTCATCCGATGTAATTTTAAAACTTAATTGCGGCTGGCAAATTTAGAGAGTAACCGAAGCATTTCCATGTACAACCAAATTAAGGTAACCATCAGTCCGAAAGCTCCATACCATTCCATGTATTTGGGGGCATAAGCATTTGCTCCTTGTACAATCATTTCGAAATCGAGAATCAGATTGAGTGCAGCAATTGCAACCACGAACAAACTAAAACCAATTCCAATAAGGCCATTTCCGTACATAAAACCGAGAGGTGCGCCAAACATCCCGGCAATAAAGCTTACGAGGTAAACCAGGGCGATACCACCGGTAGCTGCAAAGATGATTGTTCGGAATTTATCCGTAGCACGGATTGTTCCTGAACGGTACAACAACAACATGATAAAGAATACGCCAAATGTGAGCGAAACCGCGCGCATCACCAGTCCGGGATACATAGCTTCGAACATGGCTGAAATGGCGCCAAGGAATAAACCTTCGAAAACAGCATAAATCGGAGCCGTCATGGCAGCACGGCGTGGGCTGAAAGTTGTAATCAGCGCGGTAATCAACCCGCCAATAGCGCCTACGATAGACCAAACCATAACACCTTGTGGCAAAACGCCGGGGGTAGAAGGATCAATAGCTCCAAAAAATTTGCGCCAGGTAAAAGTGGCTGCAAAAACTACGATCAATAGCATTAAACCAGTTTTGTTTATGGTTCCATTGACGGTCATCACTCCGTCGTCAGTACTGGTAGCCGACTGATTGAATATGTTCTTCCCGAAAACCGGGTTCGATGATTTTGTAATATCCATTGTTTAAAATTTAAATTTCGAGTTTATCTTATAAAAACTGTACCAAAAGTAATCAGACTTGCTGTAATCGCTGCATCGTTTAATTATTCTTAACAAATAATTCTTGTACATATTCGCTGGTAAGTTCATTCAAAATCAGTTCAGCCAAATTATTACTATCCAATGAATCAAGTGTTTTCAAATCTTTTGCAAACGAAATTGCTTCTTCGTTCAGCATTTTGCTCTTCATTCCAAGCAAAATAAACGAGCGGTAATAGACTTGCTTTAGATTTGGATCTTTTGCCAAGGGTGCCAAAACGTCGAAAAATGGTTCAAAAAACTCATCCATGGCAGTTTTTTCGACGAAAGCGAGCCGTCCCATCAAATGAAGACCTGAAAAACGGACCAAATGTTTTTTTCCGCGGCACCATTCGAGCGCTTTGATGAATGCAAATTTGGTTTTCACCCACAGATAGGTATTAAGCATCTCGGCAATTTCAGCAGTTTCAATACTTTTTGTCCAGTAATCCATCTGCTCTTCGGTAACTTCAGCCGGAACGTCGAGCATGGCTGCCAGTATCATGGTTTCGCGCCATTGTTTATTCCAGAGTTTCAAGGCTAAAAGGTGATTCGGCACATGCTGCGACGCAATTTCGCGAAGTGAGATGATCGACACGCCCCAATTTACTTTGTAAATGAGGCCATGTTGCTTCATTTGGTCAACCGTTTCGCCATTTTTCGAAAGACGTATCTGGTTTAAAATCAGGCGAAACTCCTGTTCGCATTTCGGGTCATCAATGATAAAATCCATGCTGAAATCAAGTAAAAAGTAAAAACAAGCAGTCAAAAGTTGCTGTCATTATCTAATAAATCAGGTATTCGACCACGAAATATTCAGCGGTCAAAAGTAATGAATAAAGCAGGTGCTGCTTCAAATTCAAATAATCGGCTATTCTGAAACCACTCATTTTCTTTACAAAAACCATCAATGCCAATTTTTCGAAAAGATAGGCACAAACGGTTCCATAAGCAACGCCAGCCAGTCCCCAGAATTGAACGAACCACAAGCTAAGTGCGACATTCAGAACTATTTCCATAAACGAAGCCCACATTATTGCAGTGTTTTTCTGAAGGCCAATCAGGATGGTTTGCGGAAACAAAAGCCGGCTTACAATCAACAACAAATAAATATTAAATATGGTGGCACTTCCTGTAAAGTTGACATTAAAAATTACCGGAAATGCCCAGTGCGACAAAAGCATCAGCGCTCCGGATAAAGGAAACAACCAGAACCCAAGTTTCTGAGAATTTTGTTTGATTTTTTCCAGATTCGCTTTTAAGTTCAACCGATTGGCAAAGCCTGGCAACATGGATGCGCTGAAAGCATTGGCCAGCAGTAAGACCAACGGAAATTCGCGGGCGCCGTAACGGAAAACAGCAAAGGTGGCATCGTCGAAATAGGCCGTAATTATGAATCCGTCAATATATTGACCCGAACCGCTTAGTAATAATGAAAAGATAAGCGGATAAGCGCTTTTTAGATGTTTCGTTATAAAGGTGGAATCAAAAACCGGGCTGGAATGCCGGAACAGCAAAACGAGGAGCCAACCCAACCGAAAGACAGAACTGACCAGCAGTCCATCCAAACTATATTCGATGCTCAAGCCGAAAACAGGAGGCAGAACGACCAAAAGAAACATCAGGAAGTAAGCTATTCCCCCGTAAACCAACATAGCTTTTCCTTGATTCTTAATCAGATAGATATATTCGACCAAATTGGCAGGCGAAGATATCAGGATATAAATCAGGAGGTAGTTTAGAAACGGAATTTCAGATCCTTTCAGCAAAAATCCGGAAATGGAATGCGCGAAAAGTAAAATAAAGAGCGCGCATAAAACTGAAAATGCTGAAAGAAGATAAAATACGTTGAATAATATTGGCGATTTGCCTGAAGTTGAATGTTCGCCGGAAGAAGGCAGAAAACCTTGAATTAATCCGTTCAGCCAGAAGAAACTTACCGCACCGGCCAAAAATAAAAAGGTTTCGTATTGCCCAATTGCTGAAGTCGATAAGCCTGATTTGGTAAAAACAACCCCAATCAATATCAGGGTCGAAAAGCGGATGAGCTGAAAAATCTGCAAGGCAGAAATCTGGGTTAGCTTAAAGTTCACTGGCAAATTTTAGACAAAGGTGATTCGTTTTGTTTACTCAAAAACACACAACTTCCCAATCGAAGCGGGATGGGGAACCCAGCTTTTGGATATACGTTATGCACTGGGCTTTACTGAGTTTTCCAGCTTTTTTTTTCTGAAATACTCAATGATTTCCTCTTTTGACATTTTGGCAAGTTTTTCACTCAATTTCTCTCGTTGTGCACGCATGAATTTTACTGCGTCAAACGTTTTTTCAGTTGTTGTCTTCATAAGTCATAAAGTCTCTTGGTGACCGTATTTCTAATTCTTTGTACCCATTCTTTATATTGATTGCATTGTATCCCCGAATTCTCTGGATATTCACAATGTGTTTGAAGTTCCAGCTAATCAAATAGTCAGCGTGGTTAATTGTTGCCAAGGCTATATGCAGACAATCAGCAAAACTAGTTTGTCCTACAACTCTCTCTGCAATGTATTGTGATGCCAATTCAACTGCTTCATCATTAGTTTCCATGAATTCTGTGTTTTCTGCTTTCAAACTTCTAACAAGATTTTTTACTCTCTCAGGAGCAGAATTAAGTTCGTCTTGCGTTACAGTCGAAAACAATAACTTAAATTCTCCATTTTGAAGTCGTTCGAAAAGCGGTCTGGTAAATTCAGAAAATTCCTCATCAAAGAAACCTCCAAAAACTGAAGTGTCAATATACAGTCTCTGTTTCATGCAATAAAGATACTGTAAATCTCAATAAATCTGTCAGTATTAATTTAAATCTCCATCAACCTCTTCACCTGCTCGCAATAGCTGAGCCTGAAAGAAGCTTGGGTTGCTTCAATACTTCAAATCCATTGAGCCCGAATGTCAAGAAAAACCAGGTCGGGTTTTTAAAAGTGGCTGCGACTCACTCTTTAGTGGCTATGTGCCATTTCGGAGTAACCCGTTGCCAATCTTTAGTGGCTAATATCCAGTCTTTTATGGCTTCGCGCCATTCTTTAGTGGCTCCGACACACTCTTTAGTGGCTTCGTGCCATTTCGGAGTAACCTGTTGCCATTCCGTAGTGGCTTTCACTCACTCTTTAGTGGCTCCGTGCCATTCCGGAGTGGCAAAGAGCCACTCTGGAATGACCCATTGCCACTTTGAGATGCCTTGCCTTTATTCATTGATATGCTTCATCAGCAACGTTTTTAATTCCGAATTTTCCAGATGACCTAATTCCGGATTGATTACCTTTCCATCTTTGCCAACCAGCACGTAGTGTGGAATTCCTGTGATTTTGAACATGCCGCATATAACGTTCCATTCGTCAGCCGACACGCGGTAATGCTCGCCTTTAATGGCCGGAATCATGTTGTCGTAAGTGGTTTTGGGCGATGTTTGATTGGTGATGTAAACAAAAGCTACATTTTCATCAGCCATTTCGTCTTTTAACGGTTTGATCTGTTCAATTCCCGACCGGCATGGAGTACACCAGGTTGCCCAGAAATCGACATACACCACCTTACCTTTGTATTTTTCCATGATGGCATCAAAAAGCTTATCCGCCGAGGTTTTCGGAACATCGTTTACAATAGACCCTTTCTTCTTTTTACTGGCTTCAATCCTGGCTTTGGTCTCATTGTTTTTCAGTTCAACGTAATTTGCCAGGAAAGGTGTAGTAATCTTTTTCTGAAATGTCCTCAACTTTTCATCTGAAAAAGGAGTCATTTCTACCACAATTGTTCGGCACAATTCCAGCGAGGTCATGATGTCGGTGGCAAAACCGAGCTTAATTCCAAACACTTTTTGAATTTTTTCAGTCCTGTCGGCGATTCGGCTTTCCTGTGACATCCCATTAATGAAGGCACTGTGATCACTTTGAAACTGTCTTATCTGTTTATTGAATTCCATGTAAAACATATTCCTTTTCACAATTAAAGGATTTTCATTGAATTGTTTTGCAGCAGATAAAAAAGTTTTTTCTGCTTCAGTAAGATCAACTTTTTTATCAATCATATATTCCAGCAAAGTGGTAGAAGCATTAACAGATTTTCCCCTTTCTCTCAAATAGCCTTGTATTTGCGACAAATATTTCCGGTCGAAATCTTTGGATTGTTGCTCAAATTTCTGCTGAAATTCATCCTGAACCTTTTTAAATTCAGGCGTATCAACACCTTTCATTTGAATGGTCAATTCTTCTTCCTGGGGTGTCAGTTTATAACCATCTTTATTCATTCCATCAGCAATTTCAGGTAAAGTGAACGATTTGGAATTGACCTTTAGATAATCAAGAAACATAAGCTGCTTGATTAAGAGCGAATAATTTGGCGACAAAACAGCAAGCGGATTATTTACCAGATCACCGGTCAAAAAGGAATAATAAGCACTGTCAGGTTTGGCCAGTTCAAAAGGAATTTCGCGTTGATCTTTTGGAATGTTGTTCTTCTTCCGGTAAGCTTCGTCAATCTCCCTGCTATATCCAATAAGATGAGAATTAAACCAGTAGGTGATTTCCATTTGTTTTATCTGAACTGCCTTGGCGCTTATTGAATGAGTTTTGGAATAGTCAGCCAATGCCGATAATTGCTTTTGCAGCAATTCCTGACAACCTGATTTGTATTGTTCAGGCGAAAAATCCAGAATATTGTAGAACCTTTGGAC
>Ga0302296_1002532_pt1 | contig 12277 bp, 8 predicted proteins | sample III_Fen_N3_1_FD_194546 | JGI IMG/M metagenome (GOLD analysis project Ga0302296, IMG submission 194546) | Peat permafrost microbial communities from Stordalen Mire near Abisko, Sweden - III_Fen_N3_1 | ecosystem: Environmental > Terrestrial > Soil > Wetlands > Permafrost | place: Sweden: Abisko... | reverse complement strand
GTCAACCAACTGGTACCTGCTCCGTTTAGCGACGGATTGCATGATGAAAAATGCAATGCCTTTACTGTTGAAATGCTCGAAAAGATTGTTTCTCTGGGCGATTTAGATCGGTTATTTCAGGAAAATCAGGTGCTGTTTTTTGAGCCACCATCGCTCGACGAGCGTATCGTTAACCAATTCGCCTTATTTTCGGTTATGAATAATCCAACTGCGATTTTGGACGAATGGCTGATTCAGCACCCCGATTTGTACCGAAGAATTATCATACCAAAAGAATTAAAGCTTGAAGTTAGAGATAAACTTGATCAGGCAAATATTACTGAAAGAGTGCTTTTCCCCGGATTGGATGGACTGGCCAAATGGCTGAAGAGACATTACAAACCTGTAAGTTAGTGTTCAATTTATAATGCAAAGATTGAACCAGTATCCCTCTTTTATTTGATTGGAGTTATCCGAATAAAACCGGCAACAGGAACAGCAAAATCGACAGAATTTTTGTTCTTACTTTTCACAATTCCCTTTTCGATCCTTTCTCCTTTGCAGTTGAACATCTCGTAATTATACTGGCTATCGGTCTTACTCAGCAAAAAATGTATATTACCTGTGGCTTTTGAATTAATAACGTCAATGGCTCTATTAAGGCCAATTGGTAAATTAATGGTATAATCTTCACAGACTAAATAAATCATTTTCTGTTCATTATCAACTTTTATTACCGGATAAAATCTCGAAACTTGCATAGGCTCAAAGTTTCCATCAAAAATAACTTTGTAATTCTTTTTCCAGTAATCGAGCCAAAAGCGGATAGTATGTTTAGACGCCTCCGGAAGAGTAGTGACATAGAAAGAAAGGTACGGATTTCCAAACAAAACTGATTGCAGTTTGCGGGCAATATCTTCTGCTGATTCTTTCGGCGTAATGGCTACAACTTCCATAAAAGGAGTATATTTCCCGTATAGCAGGCGGTTATTTACCATTTTCTCGCGAACCACCTGGGTATTTTCAGCGCCCACGAATCCTGTTAAAAAATTCTGGTAACTAACCAGATTTGGCCCAACAACCGAAAACTGTTGTCCCATAAAAATATTGGGCTTAATGGCTTTAAGCCGAGCCTTCATATCAGCATACAATGTATCAACAGCCAAATCAATGGAAACAAAATCCCGCCCCTGATCCTGATCGATAATTGCTCCTTCTTTCGGATAAAAACCTTTCAAAAAATCAAACCAATAGCCGTCGAATTGCCATGCTGACAAAAAATTAGCATACGTACTGACCAAATATTTTCTAACATCAGCATATCGGGGATCAAGCACGTACATTTGACGCGGCGCCCGATAGCGAATGTATTTTCCATCAAATTTCTTTAAAACTACAGGATTACCTCCCACAAAAGGAATTGAATACCACAGGTAAAGAGGAAGTCCCATTTCATCACATTTTTTCTTAAACAGATTCATGATTTTGAAACTATTCTCTTCATAAGAATAGGCTGTATCTACCTTCATTTGAACCAGACTCTGCCAACCATCATCTACTAAAATGGACTTAAAATTGAATGTTTTTAATGAATCAAGTTCTCGCGTTATATTTTCCAGAGGTACATTTCGATGCATGGGGTACCAGGTCGAAAAAACTGGTACATTGGTTGTATCAACACTTGCTACTCCTTTCTTAAAATCATCGGCAAGGAACCAGGAAGAAGCATCGAAAATCGCTTTTGAGAAATGGATATTCCGGAAATCGACAAGCACTTCTGCCTGATAGTCCTGCAAGTTTGAAAGAGGTGGATTATCTTCGAAAAAACTAAGGCCGAACACAATCGAATCAGTCTCTTCAGTAATATTTGAGCTTACAAATTTAGCCTTGTAAGCATCTTTACAGGTAAAGGTAATCTGGTTTTGATCGTTAATTGTTAGACCTGAAATAATTGAAAAATTTGCTGCCGCCCGATCATATGATGGAATTGAAAAATATGACTTGTTTGACCAAGTCTTGGAATTCCATATTTGATTGATCTTATCTTTTGGAAACTTCACTGAAACTTTAAATGATGGAGGTGCCGCAGCGTAAGTTGAATGAAGATAAATATTCAGGATATACTTTTGGAGCCCCTCTTCCTTGATGTCAATATTTGCCTCGAACGGAGACATAACTCCTTCAATATGTATCTTGCTTTTATTAAATACATATAAACCATCAGGTTCGGCTCCCAAAACGTCAACATTACTGAGGAAGTTCTGAAATAAAACCATCAGCAGAATAAACCTAATTCCTTTAGAAATAGTTAGTTTCATCGGTAAGCAGCTTATTTATAATTGTTTATTGTATCCTTCTTAAAGCAAATTATCTTTTGTTTCGTAAAGATAAAAAAACAAGCTTATCAAAATCAAACATGATTATTATATTTTATACTGTTGCACTGCAAGAAAATAGCTTTTGATGAGAAATGTTGTACAATCCTTTTCCAATCAATTCCAGCAAAAATCGAACTGATACCAAACAAAAAACCCCGCTTTTCAGCGAGGTTTCGTATGTTTATTCACCCATTTGGTGATGACCTATTTCACCTTATCAACAACCGCTTTGAAAGCAACAGGATGATTCATTGCTAAATCAGCCAAAACTTTACGATTGATTTCGATATTTGCTTTTTTAAGCAACCCGATGAACTGTGAATAAGATAAATCCTCAGCACGAACGGCAGCATTGATACGCTGAATCCATAAAGCACGGAAATTTCTCTTTTTTGCTTTTCTATCTCTGTAGGCATATTGCAAACCTTTTTCCCAGGTATTTTTTGCAACTGTCCATACATTTTTACGGGCACCGAAGTTACCTCTGGTAAGCTTCAGGATTTTTTTTCTGTGGGCCCGCGATGCTACTGCATTTACTGATCTTGGCATAAAACTGATTTTAGAATGGTTAGCGTTCCTTTCGGAATCTTAAAGCTAATTCATTCGATTAATAACTTAAAAATACTTCTGAAAAGAAAACATTACTAAATAGTCAACATTGCTTTAACGTTTGGAATGTCAGCTTTGTGAACGGTTCCCCAATAAGTCAGGTTACGTTTTTGCTTGGTGCTTTTCTTAGTCAAAATGTGACTTTTGAAGGCATGTTTTCTTTTAATCTTTCCGGTGCCGGTTAATCTAAACCTTTTTTTAGCTCCGGAGATGGTCTTCATTTTTGGCATCTTCCTAAAATTAATGTATGTAAGAAATTTATTTCTTCTTTTTAGGTGAAATAAACATGGTCATTCTTTTTCCTTCGAGTTGTGGCAATTGTTCTACTTTGCCAACTTCCTCCAGCTCCTGAGCAAACTTCAACAGTAAAATCTCGCCTTGCTCTTTAAATAAAATTGATCGGCCCTTAAAAAATACATAGGCCTTTACTTTAGCGCCTTCCTGAAGAAACTTCTCAGCGTGACGCATTTTGAATTGAAAATCGTGTTCGTCGGTGTTCGGACCGAACCGGATTTCCTTAACTACAACTTGTACCGTTTTTGCTTTTATTTCCTTCTGTTTCTTTTTCTGTTGATAAAGAAACTTTTGGTAATCAGTTATTTTACAAACTGGCGGGTCGGCATTTGGAGAGATTTCTACAAGGTCAAGTTCAAGTGCATCAGCCATTTTTAGAGCTTCAAACAGCGAAAAAACACCAGGATTTTCGATGTTATCGCCTACAACACGAACTTGTTGTGCACGAATTTTCTCATTTATTTTGTGCTGAGGAGCAACTTCTGCTCTTCCACCATTGTATGGTCTTTTTACTGCTATGGCCAATTCCTCCTATTATTAGTTAATATTCTTTAGTTGTATAACGATGATAATTGTTCTTTAACTTCAGCTTTTATAAAATCAGCAAACTCCTGATGGTTCATTGATCCTTTATCGCCGTCGCCTTGCTTCCTTACTGAAATAGTTTGATTTTCAGCCTCTTGCTCGCCAACTATCAATAAATAAGGGATACGTTTCAACTCGTTATCCCTGATTTTACGACCAATTTTCTCATTACGGTCGTCAATTATCGTGCGAATATCGGAATTATTTAGAAATTCTGAAACACTTTTTGCATAATCATTGAACTTTTCACTGATTGGTAACACGACGACTTGATCAGGAGTTAGCCAAAGTGGAAATTTTCCGGCGGTATGCTCTATCAAAACTGCCACAAATCGTTCCATCGATCCGAATGGGGCACGGTGAATCATCACCGGGCGGTGGCGCTTATCGTCAGCACCAATGTATTCCAAATCGAACCTCTCCGGAAGATTATAATCAACCTGAATGGTTCCCAGCTGCCAGCTACGTCCAAGGGCATCTTTCACCATAAAATCGAGTTTCGGACCATAAAAAGCGGCTTCGCCTAACACGGTTACAGTATTCAGTCCCTTTTCGGCTGAAGCTTCTATAATGGCCTGTTCTGCCTTGTCCCAATTTTCGGTTGAACCAATATATTTTTCAGGCTTATTCGGATCACGCAACGAGATCTGAGCTGAATAATTTTCAAAGTTCAATGCTTTAAAAATGATGAAAATGATATCGATCACTTTCTTGAATTCGTCTTTAATCTGATCGGGACGACAGAATAAATGAGCATCATCCTGAGTAAATCCGCGAACACGGGTCAAACCGTGCAATTCGCCACTTTGTTCGTAGCGATACACTGTTCCAAATTCGGCATACCGAACAGGAAGATCTTTGTATGAACGTGGTTTAAATTTGTACAATTCGCAGTGATGAGGGCAGTTCATTGGTTTCAGCATATATTCCTCGCCTTCAGCCGGAGTTTTAATGGTCTGAAACGAATCGGCACCGTATTTCTGGAAGTGTCCTGAAGTTTTATATAAATTGATATCTCCGATATGCGGTGTAATCACTTGTTCGTATCCAAATTTTTTCTGAACACGTTTCAGAAAATTCTCCAATTGCTCGCGCAACAATGCTCCTTTGGGCAACCACATGGGTAAACCCTGACCCACATTTTGCGAAAAAGTGAACAATTCCATTTCCTTACCCAATTTGCGATGATCACGTTTTTTGGCTTCTTCAAGCAAAATCAGGTATTCTTCCAGCATTTTTTGTTTCGGGAAAGTGATACCATAAACGCGGGTAAGCATTTTGTTTTTTTCATTGCCTCTCCAATATGCACCGGCAATAGAAGTCAGTTTAACTGCTTTAATAAATCCGGTATTTTGCAAATGAGGTCCGCGGCATAAATCAGTAAAATTCCCTTGATTATAAACGGTAATTGTTCCGTCTTCCAATTCGCTGATCAATTCTTCTTTCAGAGCATCGCCTTTTGCCGAAAACATTTCCAAAGCATCCTTCTTCGAAATTTCCTTCCGAACAATATCGTGTTTTTCGCGAGCCAGCTCAATTACCTTCTTTTCAATTTTTTCAAGGTCTTTTTCAACTAATTGTAAACCCTGAGGCAAATCAATATCGTAGTAATATCCATTATCTACTGTTGGGCCAATTCCAAATTGAGTTCCCGGATAGAAAAACTCAATGGCTTCTGCAGTCAGGTGAGCCGACGAATGCCAGAAGGTTTCCTTCCCTTCCCGATCATCCCATAGAAATAATTTTATGCTGGCATCTTTATTGATTGGTCTGGATAAATCCCAAACTTCTCCTTCAACAGAAATCGATAAAACATCTTTGGCCAGTCTGCTGCTGATTGATTCGGCAATATCATATCCGGTAATTCCACTTTCGAATTCCCTGACACTATTATCGGGTAAAGTAATTTTAATCATTGGTAATTTTGCTTTAAAAAACAGGGTGCAAAGATAAATATTAATAGCTGACATTGATCAATATTTATCTGTTTTTCAAACCTAAAAAACGAGTCAAACTAATCTAAAATAAAACCGGTCATATCATGTCGCGGATTTGGACATGGTATGACCGGTTCAAAAACCAATTTTGTAAGATTATCTGAAACCCAAACTTAGGCCAGCATTGTATGAAGTATACTTTGCTTTGTTAATCGATCCAAAAAGACTAAAAAATGCCAACTTTAACCGGAGACCTGCATCCATGCAAAAATTTTTGGATTCAAATGTAAGGTCAATTGGATCAGTTAAATCGAATATCAGAGCACCTGTGGAAGTTTCAACCTTATATTTACCAAGAAGGTTAATTGTTGTCTCACTTTTACTATGTCCAATGCCACCAAAAACAGTTAAAATGCCAATCTTTTTGGAAAGAACAAGACCATACTTACTCGTCTTTGTTTTAAATTTCAACAACTGATCAGTCGCATTATCAGCTACCAGCCGGACATAACCATCATTAAAGTCTCCCGGGCCAACTGTAATTTCACTTTGAGCCTTCATTTCCGAATAACTTCCAAAAACAGATGCATCAAAAGGTAGTGATTTAAGAACCGGAATCCATTCCTTAAAATTATGCTTCACTCCCAGACCCCAAAATCCAATTTTCATCTGATCACCATTATTATCATATTTCATTTCAGGAACATACCTTCCAATAACATCAGTGTGTGGTAATAACCCGAAACCAAATTGAGCCATCGGCACAGGAACAATATCTAACCCCAATCCGTTAGGTGTATTAAATGATGAAATCGTATTTCCGTTATCATCTTTAACTAAAACGCGAGGTCCTACCTGATCTGGCCCTGCAACGGTTGGAGCAATATGGTTAGCTGCATTTTCCGGACTCAAATTGGTTAACCCAAGTAAATTTAAATCGAATGTCGTTTCACTTTTCGGAACCTGAATAGCACTTACACTGATACTAAAATCAAATCCAAACTGTTTATGGGCTTTTGCTGAATTATACCAACCATTATTTAAGCCATCACCAAGGGCCATAGCATAAGGATTCAAATATGCCTTGGCAAGAACATTGGCATCTTTTTTTCCGGCTTTTAGAACCTGGATTACGTCAGTTTGTGAGTAAACTGTCAAAAATAGAAATCCAGCACAAAAAAGTAAAATCATTTTTTTCATAATCAGTAAAGTTAAAATTAGTAATCCAAGTTGATTTTCCCTTTATCCTTCTTTTTTCACAACAAAGATATAAATTTCAGAGTTTATCATTTTATTGTTATCCAATTATTCCACCTTCATTTTAGAAAAAAGAATGAATTTGAGGTATTCTGCCCGACCTGTTTTTTATGTGGAAAAAAATTCGAAGTTTTAGCATCACAAATATCCATTTAACTCGAAGAATTATGGGCATCAAGAAAAGCTTTTTACTTATCCTTATAAGTATTTCACTGACTGCATTTTCACAAAAAAAAATAGAACTCAACGACGTGGTTGGCCGGCGCTTCTTCGTGCAAAAAAATATTACTGGGTTGCGGTCCATGAACGATGGAATGAATTACACCTCGGTGGAAAATCAAACCACAATTGTGAAATACAATTATAAAACCGGAAATCAGGTCGAAGTTTTATTTGACTTATCCAAAATTGAGAACCCCGGATTTTCCGGATTCAGTGATTATAACTTCAGCAATGATGAAACTAAAATCCTGTTTACGACAAACCAGCATTCGATTTACCGTCATTCGTTTACAGCCGATTACTTCGTTTGGAATCTGACTACAAAAGAAATGACACCACTTTCAACCAATGGAACTCAGCAACTGGCAACTTTTTCACCCGACGGAGAACGTGTTGCATTTGTCCGCAACAACAACATTTTCATTAAAAGTCTGAAGTTTGGAACTGAAAGCCAGGTAACTCGCGACGGCAAAACCAACGAAATTATAAACGGTGCTCCCGATTGGGTTTATGAAGAAGAATTCAGTTTTAACAAGGCCTTTGAATGGTCGCCTGACAGTAAATTCCTGGCATTTATTAAATTCAACGAAACCGAAGTTCCGATGTTTAATATGCCGATGTATCAGGGACAAAAACCGGAGCTGAAAGAAAACCAGCTTTATCCCGGAAGTTATAGTTATAAATACCCAAAAGCTGGCGAGAAGAACTCGGTAGTTAGCGTTCTTGTTTACGATTTAAAATCGAAAAGCAGCGTTACCGCCGAAATTGGTGAAGATCAGGAACAATACATTCCACGAATCAGGTGGACAGCCGATGCTTCTGATTTGGCTATCATGAAACTAAACCGGCTTCAAAACAAGCTGGATATTGTTTTGGCCAATCCATTTACCGGAGATACAAGGGCATTTTTTACCGAAAAAAATAAACGATACATTTCCGAAGACTTTTTCGATAGCTTTATTTTCCTTCCTGACAACAAATACATCGTTCTGAACAGTGAACGAAACGGCTATTCTCATCTTTACCTTTACGATCGTCAGGGATTTGAGGTCAAACAACTGACCAGTGGCAATTTTGATGTGACCGCATTTTATGGTTTCGATCCGGTGAAAAAGATCTTCTATTATCAGGCTGCCAAAGAATCGCCTATGCGCCGCGAAGTTTATTTTGTAAGTCTGGATGGCAAAAAATCAGGAAAATTATCGACTCAAACAGGAACCAATCAGGCTGATTTTAGCTCAGGCTTTCAATATTTTATCAATACATTTACAAATACCGAAACGCCCAATCTCATCACCCTTCATGATCAGACCGGAAAATTGATCCGGACGCTTGAAGAAAACAACGATCTGAAAAAACTCCTGAAAGATTATGCCATCGGCAAAAAAGAATTTTTCAGCTTTAAAACTTCGGAAGGTGTTGACTTAAATGGTTGGATGATTAAACCAGCCAATTTCGATCCGACCAGAAAATATCCGGTTGTGATGACCCAGTACAGCGGACCAAATTCACAGGAAGTACTTGATAAATGGAGCATCAGTTGGAATGATTATCTGGCACAAGAGGGTTTTGTGGTTGCATGTGTCGATCCGCGCGGAACAGGCGCCCGTGGCGAAGAATTCCGGAAAATAACTTATCAGCAACTGGGAAAATTCGAATCTGACGATCAGGTCGAAGCTGCCAAATATCTCGGTACGTTTCCGTATGTTGATAAAAGCAATATTGCCATATGGGGCTGGAGTTATGGTGGTTTTATGGCTGCACTTTGTATGGAAAAAGGTGCCGATGTTTTTAAAGCCGGAATTTCGGTTGCTCCGGTCACCAACTGGCGTTTTTACGACAGTGTTTACACAGAGCGGTATATGAGAACTCCAAAGGAAAACCCGGATGGATACGACGACAACTCGCCTCTTTCGCATGCTGAAAAAATCAAGGGCAATTACCTGATTATTCACGGATCAGCCGATGATAACGTACATCTGCAAAATACCATGGAGTTTACCGAGCGTATGGTTCAGGCTGGAGTTCAGTTCGACATGGCGGTCTATACCAACCGAAATCATGGTATCCGCGGCGGTAATACCAGTATGCACCTCTATACCAAGATGACAAATTACCTGAAAGAAAAGCTACAATAAGAAAAATTAAAATTTGTAAGACAAAGCCGACGGAATTAAACACCTTCGGCTTTTTTTATTACAGCTATTCGAAAACGACGTGTTTGTCAATTCTCAGAATTTGAGACTCAGCAAAAACATAAGAACAGACGAAATTATTCCGATATTCGTACAAAAAAAAGCACTCCTAATGGAAACCACAACAAATAAAATTCTTGTACTATTTCTTTCCGTCATCTTGTTAGCAGGATGCAGCAAAGATGCCCCATCTCAGAATCCTCCTGCAACAGATAATTCATTCGCAAAAGGTGCCGACATAAGCTGGCTGCCCCAAATGGAAGCTACCGGATACAAGTTTTACAACGATAACGGCAAGGAAGAAGATTGTTTTCAGATTTTGAAAGATCATGGAATCAACTCCATCCGGTTACGAACCTTCGTCAATCCTTCGGATGATCGGGCAAGCGGGCATTGCAGTAAAGAAGAGACGGTTGCAATGGCTGTTCGCGCTCAGAAATTTGGGATGAAGGTGATGATCGATTTTCATTACAGCGATACCTGGGCCGATCCGGGCAAACAAGCAAAGCCTAAAGCCTGGGAAGGGCACGACTTCCCCACCCTTTTAAATGATCTTTACACGTATACGTTTGATGTGATGACCGCTTTAAAAACAGCCGGAGTTTCACCCGACTGGGTTCAGGTTGGAAACGAAATTCCCGGTGGAATGGTTTATCCGGAAGGAAGTTCGACGAACTGGCCACAACTGGCACAACTGATCAACAAAGGCTACGATGCCATTAAGGCAGTTAGTCCGCAATCGAAAGTCATTCTGCATGTCGATCAGGGAAACAACAACGACCGATTCCGTTGGTGGTTCGATGCCGCAAAGGCAAACGGCGCCAAATACGACGTAATTGGGTTATCTTATTACCCATACTGGCTGACCGGAAGCCCGGATTACACGCTTTCGATTGATGATTTGGGGAAAAATATGAACGACATAGCCTCGCGTTACGGAAAAGAAGTAATGGTTGTTGAAGTGGGTGGCGAAGATTTAAAAGCACAAAATACATACGACATGCTGATCGCCGTTCAGAAAAAAGTACTCGAAGTACCCGAGAACAAAGGCTTGGGTGTGTTTTACTGGGAACCTGAAGGAGCCCGAAGCTGGAGTCATTATGCATTGAGCGCCTGGGGCGACGATGGAAAACCTACAAAAGCCATGGATGCATTTCTGTGGAACGGCAATTAAACACATCTAAAAATACTGAAAATCCTGATTCTTCCGTTTAATGAACGCATCATCGTGTTTGAGAAAATAGGGTAAAGCACCATAGAAACGGTATAATTGCAGGGCCAATTCAGGAAACTATGAAAACAAAAAACAGATCTATTCAGAAAAACAGAATCGTTGTAATAACCATACTCGTGTTTGTACTTTTAATACTTAACACCGGATTTTTATTTGCACGTGAAAAAAAAGTCAAGGAAAAAAAAGCGACTCCAACGTTTGGCATACTTACCGGTTTTGTGGTCGATGATGAATTTAACGAACCGCTTGAAAAAGCAGTAGTCACCGTTCCCGGAACTTTAATCAGCGTATTAACCGATCAGCAGGGCAAATACACGCTGAAAATGAAAGCCGGAGATTATTTCATGGAAGTGAATTATCCCGGATATTTCAAGAAGCAATACAACATGTCGGTTACCGACGGGATTACTACCCCTATGTTCATCATCAAGTTAAAGGCCAATGCTGTTGGACAAACTTTGCAGCGCAAAATCACCTCGTTCGAAAACAAACACCAATTTCCGCAAAGCCTCGAAAATTTCTCAACCTGGCAAACAACCGAACAAACAGGCCATCAGGAATTCAATGAAATCTTCCGAACGATTCCTTCGGTAAATCTGTTAAGCAACGGCAGCGGGTTCAACGACTCCGGAATTGGCTTCCGGGGAAATGATGCCACACACACTTCGTATACGTTCAATGGCATTTTACTGAATAATCCTGAATCAGGGAAAGTCAGTTCTTCGATGCTTTCGGGCATGACCGACTGGGCCGGGCAAATACAGGTTATCAGCGGGCAAGCATCAGATTTACAAAGCCAAACCAATTCAGGCGGATTGGTCAATGTGCTTTCGCAACTGCCTCACGAAAAAGCTGGCGTCGATATTTTGGCAGTCTATGGGAACGAAGGGTTCCTGAAAACATGGGCTACTGTTCATTCCGGACTATCGAAAAAAGGAACGGCTTCATCCATCCAGATTTCGCGAACTGCCGGAAACGGATTGGCGCAAAATACGGCCTTCGGGCAATATGGATTTTCAGTGAACATTCAGAAAGAATTCAATCAATTTCACACCTTGGCTTTTAACCTGAATACGGTTATTCAGCAGCACGACCGGAATTTTTCGGACTCGATTGGCGCCTATAACCGCTACGGAACAAAATACAATGCGGATTGGGGCTTTCTCGGCAAAAAGCCACTCTCAACCAGCACAAATTACGAGCGGAGCCCGATGTTTAGCCTAACACACGATTGGCGCCCACGCATTAAAACGCATGTCATCACCCAGCTTTATGCTCAATTCGACCGCTCAGCTCAAATCAGGCCCGGAGGTTCTACAAATGTTATTTTGCCAAGAGATACGGTTGGTTTGGTTTTGTTCGATCAGGTTACCGATTGGAATAAAGGTTTAGCCGTTTCAAAAATGGGAACCTCGCGTCTGCCTGATACCAGTGGTAAATTTATCAATTCCGAAACTTCAGGAATATCGGTCCTTTCGGCCATTAACAGTGAAACCCGATTGGGATTGCGCACCATCGTCAACCGAAACATCAATAAGCAAACTGATTTTAGCGGAAGTATTAACTTTGAAGACTACAGAGGTAACC
>Ga0302296_1002529_pt1 | contig 12285 bp, 11 predicted proteins | sample III_Fen_N3_1_FD_194546 | JGI IMG/M metagenome (GOLD analysis project Ga0302296, IMG submission 194546) | Peat permafrost microbial communities from Stordalen Mire near Abisko, Sweden - III_Fen_N3_1 | ecosystem: Environmental > Terrestrial > Soil > Wetlands > Permafrost | place: Sweden: Abisko... | reverse complement strand
TTTACTTTCCAATGATACCTTTTGGATTCTTTCCAACAACCTCTACGTATACTTCAGGTATATTAATCCCTACATACGGGGAAGAACAGACCCGGGGATTTTTCCTTCGTGAGGGTGGTTATTACTGGGCCGCAAACGATTATTTCGATCTGGCTCTCAGGGGTGATATTTACTCAAAGGGATCATGGGCGGCAAAAGTGCATACCAATTACAAAGTGAGATATAGATACAACGGAGGACTTGATTTTAGTTATAACCTGAACAAATACTCTGAGGCTCCACTTCCTGATGCCAGAACGACCAAAGGATTCAGTCTGACATGGTCTCATTCTCAGGATTCAAAAGCCAATCCCAACCGCACATTTTCTGCAAACGTGAATTTGTCTACCAGCTCATTTGATAAAGAAAATTCGTACATGAACAATGCCAATTCGGTTCAGACTTATTTGCAGACTCAAAAATCTTCCAGCATTTCATATACCCGTAAATTCGAGAATAGCCCGTTCAATATGTCAATTAATCTTCGTCATTCCCAGAATTCACGTGACACAACAATTTCTTTGAGTTTGCCTGAATTAACCTTTAACATGTCGAAAGTTAATCCGTTTAAGTTTCTTTCCAAAGGCAAGGTTGGTGCAGCAAAGTGGTACGATAAGATCAGTTTCAGTTACTCTGGTAATTTAAGAAATTCGATAACTGCCAAGGAAAAGGATCTTCTGGATAAATCACTTGTGAAAGACTGGCAAAATGGGATCAAACATTCAATCCCTATTTCTCTGCCATCATTCAATTTATTGAAATTTATTAATGTTAGTCCGAGTTTTCAATATTCAGAGCGCTGGTACACGAACTATATAAATGAACATTTCGATCCCAATTACAATAACCCCAAATCGGGAAAACCATTGCATGTAGTAGTCGATACGGTATATGGATTCCGACGAAATTATGACTATGCCTATAGTCTTAGCACGAATACGAATATCTACGGAATGTATATTATGCGTAATCCAAATTCAAAAATTAAGTCGATCCGTCATAAAATGACTCCATCCCTTAGTTTCAGCTACACTCCTGATTTCGGACAGAAAAAGTTCAAATTCTGGGATTCATACACTGACGGAAACGGGAATGTTGTCTATTATAATCATTTCGAAAGAGGTATTTTTGGCTCTGGGCCTGGTATGGGAGCAAGCGGCGCAATAACATTCAGTCTAAATAATAATCTGGAGGCCAAAGTATTGGATCTTAGTGACAGTATCAAATCAAAAGATGGAAAACCAAAATACAAAAAGGTTAAAATTATTGATAATCTGGGTTTTAGTACATCCTACAACATGATCGCAGATTCTTTTAAACTAAGTAATATTACACTTAATGCTCGTACAACAATCAAGGGAATAAGTGTAAATATGGGTGGCACTTTAAACCCATATGTGGTGGATAATAAAGGCAGGATGCATGATGAATATACATGGAATAAGCTGAGTGGAATTAACAAACTTGGACGCCTGACCAGTGCCAACATGTCGTTCGGGATGAATTTCGAATCCAAGAAAGGTAATAAGCAGGAGGCCGAAAAAGATAAGAAAAAGCCGGAAGTTGAAAAGCCAATAAATACTGGAATGAATGAATATGCTGAATTTAATATACCCTGGAGTTTTAGATTTGATTATACTTTTTTCTATTCAAATTCTTATATACCAAATGCAAATGGAATAGTTAAGCCAAATATTAATCAAGGTCTTAGTATGAGTGGGCAACTCAAATTAACTGAAAATTGGGATGCAAATATGAATACCAATTTTGATATTCAGGCAATGAAATTTTCATTCACCACATTCAATGTTACCAGAAAATTACATTGTTGGAATATGTCATTTAGTTTTGTGCCTTTTGGAGCCAGGAAAAGTTACAGTTTCAATCTTGCGGCAAGCTCAGCCATGTTGCGTGATCTAAAAATATCAAAACAGAATTCCTGGCGCGACAATTCAAACCAATAGGTAATGTTAATGATATGGCAGAATTCAACGGAATGAGTGCACTTGCCCTTAATTAATTCATTCCTTTCGTTAAGCCTTATTGAAAAGTCAGACCTGATCCCTGATCTATTTAAGGTCTGCTGAAAAACCGGATGGCCCCAAATGCCGGTTAAAATTGAAGCGGTATAGAAACCTGAAATTTCAGCCCAGGACCAAAACAAAGGATTATAGGTTGATTGCTTTGAATTAACTTTCTGACGTCCTGGCGTTTAAATTGTTTTTTTGACTTTGAGAACCGCTTCTTATTCCTGGTCCACAAAATTGAGGAATCAGGATTTCATCCTGTCGTTGTAATGATTCCAAAAACAATTGTCTGTTCAAGGTTAAAGTGTTGATTGGTTTTCCCATTTACAGGTCATTTAGCAGGACTTAAGCTTATAGGAAACTTATTCATTGATTATTCGAACCCTATTCGATGATTATTCGTATAAGATTGAACAACCTTCGAATAACCTTCGAATAACCTTCGAATAACGTACGAATAACATACTAGGAAATCAACTCAATTATAGCGATACAACAAGGCAGAAGTACATTGTATTTTTGTTAAGAAGGTTTTTGAATTAGCAGGGCCGGGTGCATTTTACCGCCCGGGAATGAAGGTTGCCGGGTTGACCAGAGGACATCTTGTTGGTATCTTTAATCTGCCCAGGAATGTATTGTGAAAGAATTTACGTTATGCTTGTTATGTCTTATATTTATTATTCTGAAAGTAATTGTTTGTCCCATAAAAGTATGGCAACAAATGTTCCAAAAATATATTTATTCACTTATTCATCTTTTTTTCCAATTAATGATTGAAATTCCAATCATTTGTCTTAATTTTAAAGGATATCCACTTGATATATTATTCTGACAGTGAACCCTGCGGATGATTTCAGATATCAATTATCAAAAATTGAGCAAATGAAACTTCAAAAGAAAATTCTAGTCATTGAGGATGATCAAAATTTAGGTCATACCATTCAGAATATTCTTGCTATTAATCACTATGATGTCTGTTATGCAAATAATGGTGTCTCTGGCATTCAAAAAGCATATGAATATTTGCCTGACTTAGTATTGTGCGATGTAAAAATGTATCCCATTAATGGCTACCAGGTCTACAAAATTCTGGAGGAGAGTTCGATTTTAAATCATATTCCGTTTATTTATATATCAGGAAGTTCTGAAATAGATGAGATAAGATTCGGAATGTCTTTGGGTGCAGATGATTATATCGTAAAACCTTTTAACAATGATGACTTAATTCGTTCGATTGAAAAAAGGCTTGAAAAATTCCAGACTATCAGTAATGAAGCAAAACGGGAATTCAACCGTTTATTTGATCTTTCTCCGTTTGGATTATTTTTGTTCGATGGGAACAGGATTTTTAACGCAAATACGGCATTTTTAAGCCGGATTCAGATAGATGAAACGGTTCCCCAGGTGATTAAAATTAAAGATTTATTTGAGCCTGAGCAGCTTAAACTATTGGAAGAGAATCTGCAAGTGCACAAACCCGATCAAATTGAACTATTTAATGATCATATTACCCTAAAAACATTCAAAGGAGAAATGATAGCTGTAAGGCTGGTCGTCTCCGAATTTGAAAAATATTCGAATTATACCCTTTACCTTGGATTAATATTTGATCAATCAGCTTCAGTTATACCCCTTGTTAACCATGGCTATGCCGACGAAGTAAACAGTTTGCTGCAGCAAGAGCATATAAGGATTTCAGAAGCTCTTAGCGAAAAAATAACCAATATATTTAAGCAGAAATCTTTAAACCTCTATAATCAGAATAAGACATTCTACACGAAAAAGGAAAATCAGGTCCTTTGTTTGGTCATGGAAGGTCTGTCTATTAAAGCTATAGCCGACAGACTTGAAATTTCGGATCGTACAGTGGAGAAACATCGGACCAGACTCATGGAAAAATCCGGTGCAAACAATATGATTGAGGTAATCATATTTGCATTAAAGAATTGCCTGGTTCAAATATAAGAGGATGAAACCTTAAATGAGATACATAAAAATGAAAAAGAGGCAAGTTTCAAATCTGAATCTTGCCTCTTTCTTATTAAAATGGAAGGTCGTTACCCGAATCATCAGCCATTTCGGGTGGAACATCACCAGCAGAAAATTCTGGTGGATATGATCGTGCGGCACCGGCTGCCTCTCCGCGCTCAATTTTCCAGGCATTGATGTTGTGATACCATTTACCATTGAAATCACGCGATTCAAGCGAAAAGAAGACTTCAATTTCTGTTCCCTCAGTAATTCCATCGATTAATGAGATCTTGTCTCCAAAGAGCGTAAAACATACCTTTTTGGGGAATTGCTCATTGGTTTCAATTACAAAATCTTGTTTCTTCCATTCTTTACCAGCTTTACTTACCCCAGATTCAATCTTCAAAATTTGAAGTAAGGTTCCTTTAACTTGCATACTCATATTATTTTCTTGTATTAGTTAGCCTAAACAAATATAAATAAAAAACACTCCTGCATAAGTCCTGCAAGAGTGTTTCTATATATTATAATTCAATTATTTCTTTGCAGCTTCTGGTTTTACAATTTCGAGTAATTCAACTTCGAAAATAAGGGTTGAATTTGGTTTGATATCCTGACCTGCACCTTTTTCGCCATAAGCCAAGGCTGCCGGGATATACAATTCCCATTTTGATCCTACAGGCATCAGCTGTAATGCTTCAGTCCAACCTGGAATCACACGGTTTACAGGAAATACAGCAGGCTCATTACGTTTAACTGAACTGTCAAACACTTTGCCTTCCAGCGTTTTTCCTTCGTAATTACATTTTACCTGATCTTCTGCTTTTGGTTTTACCCCAGTTCCTGCTTTAATAATTTTGTACTGAAGACCACTGGCAAGAGTTACAACTCCATCCTTAGTTTTATTGGCAGCAAGAAATTCTGTTCCAGCTTTTAGGTTCTTTTCACCTTCAACTTTTGAAATCTGGCTAAAGAAAGCCTGAATATTAGCATTTGCTTTTGCTGGTTTAATCTGTACTGAATCCCCTTTAAAAGCATTCAGAAATCCGGCAATTAGGATTTCCTTGTTCAGTTGATCAACGCCTGGGGCGCCTTTCATCTGTTGCTTGTTGTTTTCGCCAATAAGTACACCCAATGAGTAACTTACTGAATCGTTTTTACTTGCAAGTTTTACCTCGCCACTTTTGCTCGAATTCTGGCATCCTGCAACTCCTACAGTCAATACGAGTGCTGATGCATAAATAAAAGATCTTAACTTCATGTTCTTTTTTATATTTAATTAAACAATTTCCAATAATTCAACGTCGAATATTAATGTTGCATTTGGCCCTATTAGTCCTGCCGCTCCCTGATCCCCGTAAGCAAGGTCCGAAGGAATAAACAGACGCCATTTGGCACCAACTTTCATCATTAAGAGAGCCTCTTGCCATCCTTCAACCACTGCATTAACAGGAAAAACAGCTGCCTGCTTGCGCTCTATTGAACTGTCGAACACGTTACCGTTAAGCAGGATCCCATGATAATGGCATTTTATGTGATCATCGATAGTCGGACTTTCCCCATAACCATCTTTTAATATTTTATATTGCAAACCCGATTCTGTTTCCTTAACTCCTTCATTATTAATATTATTTGAAAGATATAAAAGACCTTCCTCCAAATTTCTTACTGCTTCATCCTCATTGTGTGCCAACATGAATTCCTGTATTATCTGATTGGCTTCGTCCATCGAAATTCTTGGCGTATTTCCTGCAAAATTATCCTGAAATCCGGCTAAAAATTGCAATGTATCAATTTTATTAACCCCCGATTGCATGAGATTGGAGGAAATTGTTAATCCCAACGAATAAGAGAACTCTTCCATTGAGTCTTTGAATTGATATTCAGCCATTATTTCATTTTGAAATTCAGGGTACGAATATAGATTAATTTTTAATAGTAGTGAAAAACTTAAATAGTCTTTTTGCCTCTTAAGATTTCTTTTTTTCCAGTTGGCCCCGGAATCCTTTCCATTTGAAACCCGGCATCAGCTAATGCCCTTCTTACTGTCCCTTTTGCACAATAGGTGACCAGAATTCCATTTCTTTTAACTGTTGCCGCAACCCTGTGGAGAATTTCATCCGTCCACATCTCAGGTTGTTTCCCGGGTGCAAAGGCATCATAGTATACCAAATCATATTGCGGAGTGGAATTAAACCGGAAACTCAATAAATCAGCCTGAATCTTCTGAAGTTTAAATTCCGGTGAAATCTCCGCAACTGTATTCCATTCAGCACAATGCATTTGATGAAACACAAACGAAGATTCAGGAAAAATATTATTTGGATAGTTTAACTGTTTATATTCTGTTTTTGATAACGGGTACTTTTCCAAACTTATATAATTAACTGTCAGATTTCTTTCTTTTGCATAACAGTAAGTCAGGTAGGCATTTAACCCGGTTCCAAATCCAATTTCAAGGATTGAAACCGGATTTTCTGTACTCTGAAGCAGTCCCTGTTCAATGTAAATATGTCTGGATTCCTGAATTGCGCCGTGAACCGAATGGTAATGTTCGTCAATTTCAGGAAGATAGATTGTATGTGAGCCATCTTCAGTAATGATAAACTCTTTGTCCATATTTTGTAAATTAGATGAAAACCGTGCCAAAATTACTAATTTTACGTCCGTAAGAAAATGGAAACCAAATGATACTTAAAATATATCCTGAAAACCCAAATCCGAAAGATATCAGGCAGGTTGTTGATATACTGAGAAATGGAGGGATAATTGTCTATCCGACTGATACTGTTTATGGACTGGGTTGCGACATTACCAATGCCAAAGCGGTGGAAAAAATTGCCCGTTACAAGAATGTAACCGTTGAAAAATCAAATTTCTCTTTTATCTGCAGCGATTTAAGCCATTTATCTGATTATTCAAAACCTGTTTCCAATTCTGTTTTTAAACTTTTAAAACGTTATTTGCCGGGTCCGTTTACCTTTATCCTGAATGCAAACAGCAATGTGCCTAAATATTTTAAGGGCAAGAAGAAAACGATAGGCATTCGTATACCTGATAACTCTATCATCATCGAAATCGTCCACTCGCTCGGCAATCCCATCATGTCAACTTCTGTTCATGATGAAGATGAGATTATCGAATATTCTACCGACCCCGAGTTGATTCATGAAAAATTTATAGATATCGCTGATATTGTTATTGATGGCGGTTATGGAGATAACGTTCCATCTACTATTATCGATTGTACCGACGAGATTCCTGTGATTGTACGTCAGGGTAAGGGAGTTTTTGAAGAATGACATAGTTGCTGACTAATCTCGTTTCAGATCTATTTGAAATGCACCTTCCTGTTTGATGTTGATAATATTGTCCTTATACAATCCTGTTTTCCTTAAAGAAACTGTTTTGGGAGCTGATTTTGCATTTGGTTTCCGGGGATAAACCGTTAGTTCAACCTGATCCGGTTCAGATCTGTATTTGGTTGAAGAACTAAGGCTTATCATGCAGTTGGCAAATTGCAAACAATTATCTTTCAAAATTAAATCGTTTAATTTGACTGACCTTGAGGATTCATAAGGAATAAACAGTGTTTTATCCAGTTTCAAGTGAGTTCGCACCCTTTCCAGTGTTGTTTTCTCTGATAAGGTAAGCTTTTCAGAAGCATTTATAATCAAGTAATTGGTTCTGTCATTGATCAAATGAATCATCAGGCTTTTGGAGTTATAAACCATTACCTTATTTTGATTGAACACTTTCCATTTTTCCTGAAGGTCAACGACCTGAAAAAGGAGAATGAGAGTTAGGGTAGTATAAAGCCACACTTTTTTCTTTGAGTAAAAGAAAATGATTACTGCTGAGATACACCCAAATAAGACAAATACCTGTAGTAAATTGATGACAATTCCTTTACTTAAAGCCAGGGGAGATGCATCTATGGCCTTCAGCAGGTATAGCATCAAATGTGTGATTTTCTGAATAAGAATTCCAATAAACATACACAATCCGTGTATCGGTGTAAAGATGAAAAAAGCCAGTGTCAGCCAGATAATTAATGTTGTTATCGGGATTACAACAAAACTGCTGAGCCAGAATAAATTCGGGAATTGATTAAAATAGAAGATACACAACGGGAACGTTATAATTTGGGCTGCAACTGAAACAGTAAACAGACTCCAGCACCATTTTAATATCGGATTGCTTATTTCCAGCAGATCATTCAAAGCCGGCTGAATAATTACGATTCCCAAAACAGCAAGATATGAAAGTTGAAAACCGATATCAAATAGCACATTTGGATTCAGTATGATAAGGAGCAGAACCGAGGCTGATAATGAATTATAGATATTTACCGGTCTGCGTAAGCTGCTCCCGATAATTACGAACGTGAACATGACGGTTGCCCTCTGAACAGCTGGTGAAAAACCTGTCAGGAAGGCATAAATCCAAAGAAATAAAATCATTAGAATATAGAAGACAGCCGATCCTGCTTTTCCTCTTTTCAGGAACGATAGGATAAATCCAAGAAAAAAATAAATCAAGGCAACATGTAATCCTGAAACCGACAAAACGTGCATGGCTCCGGTCGATGCAAAATAGTTCAGTGTTTCCTGATCAATCTCAGACCGGTATCCTAACGTCAGAGCTGATACTACTGAACGCTCTTCCCGTTCGGGAATTGCGGAAGTCAACAGTGAAATAAACCTGTCCCGTGTCTGCTCAGCCAGGTAGACCAAGCTATGGGAATGATTGCCTGTTTTTAGATAGGTGCCTTTAGCAAGGTAAACTGAATACCAAATTCCTCTCTGATGCATGATCTCTTTGTAATCGATCTCATAGGGGTTCCCGGTATTAGTGATTTCCTGAGGTCTGGCTGATAGCACTAACTGATCGCCTGTTGTAATCGTGGAGTCAAAATCTTCCTTATTAAAAAATGCGCTGACTCTTTCAGGTTCTGGCAATGTTAAATTCCTGATCAGCAGTATCGTTTGAAAGGTTTTCGCTTTTTCAGCCGGTTTCTGCATCACTTCCGCTAAAAAATAATCCTTCTTCTCAAACCTTGATAAACTCTTTTCTTGGGGTGAATGAGGATAAATAACGCCTGACAGGAAGATGCAAACAGAAATAAGTCCATTTTGGATTCTGAAAAGGGTATAACTAGGTTGGTCCCTGACAAAAATCAAAACTGAAATCAGCAGTGCTAACAGAAAGCCTAACCACTGTGAAGCAAAATTCAGGTAATTGCTTAATAGCATACCAGCCAGAAAAAGACTGGTTATCCTTATAAAAGGTATTCTTTGGAAATCGTTACCTGAAGCCGGCATCTTTTGATTTTCTGCCGGATACGTTAATAACTGCCAGTTGGTTTTAATTGTATCCCGAAATTTTACTAACGGATTGATTTTTTATACTCTTACGAGTCTGAGTCCTATATAGATTATACTTATTTGCCGGGAACTTTTATCTTGTACTTGGGAATTACTTTTCCTTTTGAAATGGCTGTTAATTTTGTCTTAAGTATTCTTTTTCTCAACGGATTCAGGTAATCAACAAATAAAACACCATCCAAATGGTCGTATTCATGTTGAATAACCCTCGAATTAAAACCACTGAATGTCTCTTCATATTCATTAAAATCTTCATCCATGTATTTAATCCTGATCGATTCAGGTCGCATTACATCTTCGCGTATTTCAGGCAAACTCAGGCAACCTTCATTCATTACCCATGCATCCCCAAATTTTTCAAGAATCTGAGGATTAATGAAAGCCTTTTTAATTCCATCAGGCTCCTCATCGTCGGTGGATGTTGAATCAAGTATGAAAATGCGGATTGCCTGTCCAACCTGGGGTGCAGCCAAACCAACCCCGTCAGAGGCATACATCGTATCGAACATGTTCTGAATAAAACCTTTCAGATCCTTAAAATCTTTTGTAATTGGTTCTGTTTTTTTTCTAAGTATAGGATCGCCAAATACGGTAACCGGGTATATCATTGATTGTATTTTTTTTGTTCTAAATAACTTTGTAATATAATGGTTGCACTCACACCATCAATCGTTCCTTTATTTTGCCGGTCTTTTTTCTTTAACCCGGCATCAATCATGGTTTGAAACGCCATCTTCGAGGTAAATCGCTCATCAACCTGCTCTAAAGGCATATCGGGATAATCCTTCTGAAACTTTTTCAAAAACGGATTAATGTAAATAACCGCTTCCGAGGGCAGATTGTTCAATTGCATGGGATATCCCACAATAACTTTTTCAACCTCTTCCCTGGCGAAATACTCTTTCAGGAAAATCCAGATTTCATGGCTCGCCACTGTCGTCAATCGCGTAGCTATCATCTGAAGAGGATCAGTCACTGCAATTCCAATACGTTTTTTTCCGTAGTCAATAGCTAAAATTCGTCCCACAATTTACAATTTCCGGCAAAAATAACAATAATTAGTCTATATATCGCCTGACATATCATTGTTTTCGCTGACGGTTACAGATGATAGCATTTCATAAGTAATTATGTCCTATTGACAAACTTTTCCGCAGGGAATGTTTCTTATCCCTGTCTTACCTCTGTCTTACCATTGTCTTATTTAATTCGTATCTAATTCGATTCATATTCGAATATAATTCGTATTTATACGAATAATATTCGAATTATATTTGTATTAATTTCGAATTATATTCGAATTATATAAAAGTATGGTAAGACTGAGATAAGATAGAGGTAAGACAGAGGTAAAATGAAAACAAATGGTAAAGCGTAATCAATTCATCACCGGAGCAGAAGAAAGTGCAAACGGATGATTTAGTAATCTGTATCGGAAAAAAGTTATGAAGTATTCAGCAAAAGCACAAATCTGTTATTGATTGATTTACTGAATATTGGAAAGTTGTATTCAGGATTTACTGAAGGGCGTATAAATTTTTGCTTCTGGTTTTCACATTTTGGCACAAGCTTTGTTTTATACCAATCAAACTACCGGTATAGTTCTTAAAAAGGTTGAAACATTCTAAAAATTAAAGCCATGAAAACAATAGATAAAATAAAGGAATTTTTCCCGGTTGCAATACTTTCTTTGGTACTGGTTGCTTCAACGATTGGTGCTAATGCCCAGGAACGGCGTAATGAAGACAGAAGAGGCAATGATCACAAACAATCCAGAAAAGAATACCGGTCACCTGGAAGGGATGAGAGACGAACCGCTCATAATGATCTAAGGGTAGGCGGAGAAAGAAATTATCAAAGACAGAACTGGAACAGTCATAATGAACAAAGAGGTTACAGACCGCAGTATTCAGGGAATTATAACCGCGGCAATCGCGACTATTACGATCATCAAAGATATGGACGGGTGTACCAGAGATTTGATCGTGACCCCTATGTATTTAATTCCGATCGCGGTAATTACTACTATTATGGAAATCATTTTTATAACTACCGCAGAGGAATTGGATATTGCATGATTGATCCTCCCAGAAACATTTACTTCAGGCAACTTCCTTTTGATTGCGAGCGGATAGATATGGACGGAGAGGTATTTTTCAGAAACGGAGACCTATTCTTCCAGCTTTCACCCAGAGGATATGTGATTGTCCCTTCACCAGTAGGGATTAGTATTTCAGCAGGATTCTAATATTAATAGATTAAATAATGAAAAGGCTGCCATTAGCAAGATTGGCAGCCTTTCTTTTTAGAGATTGTTTAAATTTCCCTGAGGGAAAATATATGGGTATAAAAATTGCCATTAACACTCTTATATTGTTCCGTACGAGACAAAAGATCATTGAAAATCATTCTTTTTCTACCCGTATTTTGTTCCTAACGCAGCGATAGAATAAAATTTAAACAGTTTTTATAAGGTTTTCAGAAAATTCTGAATATTGGTTTCAATTCTTTCCTGAATGTTGGATAAGTCTGATTTAATAAACTTATCCCCAGTAATATTTTCGTAAAGTTCAATGTATCGCTCCGAAACAGATAATACAAAGGCTTCATTCATTTCAGGCACCACCTGTCCTTCATGACCCTGAAATCCATTCTCGATGAGCCATTGACGCACAAATTCCTTCGAAAGTTGTTTCTGATTTTCACCTTTAGCCAGACGTTCTTCGTAGCCCTTTGCATAGAAGTAGCGCGATGAATCGGGGGTATGAATTTCATCAATCAGATAGATCTGACCATCATTTTTGCCAAATTCATACTTCGTATCTACCAGGATCAACCCTTTTTCGCCAGCGATAACAGTC
>Ga0302296_1002524_pt1 | contig 12303 bp, 6 predicted proteins | sample III_Fen_N3_1_FD_194546 | JGI IMG/M metagenome (GOLD analysis project Ga0302296, IMG submission 194546) | Peat permafrost microbial communities from Stordalen Mire near Abisko, Sweden - III_Fen_N3_1 | ecosystem: Environmental > Terrestrial > Soil > Wetlands > Permafrost | place: Sweden: Abisko... | reverse complement strand
CAGAACAGATTGGGCGCGAATTTTTGGAAATGCTACCCACAAAAACGCTACTTGTCGCCCACGCCAAAGAATTACTGGATTACCTTTACCCCAAATACCCCCTCACCATTATTTCAAATGGATTTATAGAAGTTCAATACAAGAAACTACGAAGCTCCAATCTGGAGCACTACTTCACCCACATCGTCCTTTCCGAGGGTGCTAAGGCACTGAAACCCGACAAACGCATCTACGAGTACGCCATGCAACTTAACAATGCCACCGCCTCCGAATGCCTAATGATTGGCGACAGCTACGAAGCCGATATCGTGGGCGCACGAAATGCGGGGATAGATCAGGTATGGTTCAATCCACACAGAGAGGAGAAGAAGAGAGAAGCGACATACAACGCTAAATCATTATTAGATATATTTGAAATACTTTAAAAACTACTCTAAGCAGCAAATCGTGCAAAAAAAAAGAAACAGCTCACTTGAGCTGTTTCTTTTTTTTCAATAATCCAATGATTATTTATCCCACCAAACATGGTCGGTAATTTTAATTCCTGTCGGCATATTAACACCATTATATAATCTCTCATCCGATGGATAAGGTAATCTACGAGGAATCTCAGAAGTAAAGGCACCTGCAGCAAGTCCTAATGTTGGAAATCCAGTCCGTCTCCAATCATTAAATACTTCCAACTGAAGGAATGAACTCAAATATTTTTGACTTATAATTTTCTGCAATGTAATAGTTCCAGCTGTAATTGAGTTGGCAGCAAACCAATCCGCATCGTATACCCCTTCTCGTTCCAACGAAGCTTTCAGACCAGCATTATATGCAAGTACTGCTTCAGGAATCTTACTTGTCTTAAAATCTGCCTCCGCTTCTATAAACTTCACTTCCACATACGACATCAAATAAACAGGACTTGCGGACGAAGCATAACTAGATCCAATAGGCGACGCACCCGAATTTAACTCACCTGGTGCAGAACCGACATAAGCTAATTTTTCAACTCCAGTCACTGTCGAAGTATCAGTCAATTCATAATAAGTAGTCAACCTTGGATCATTAGTAGCTTGAAGCATATCTAAATATGTTGTATTCCCACCTACATATCCACCACGTTCTTGAGAAAATTGAAACATTGGATTTGAATTGTTATATGCTGAACCAAACTTGAATTTCAAATCATCAGCATTGCTGGTATAAGCACTTGCTAGAGCCGCTAACACATCCGCATACGTAGCATTACCGCTCTTAACCAAATGAAGTTTATACCTGGCTATTAACGCATAAGCGGTTTTTTTCCACGCTTTCAAATCGCCTCCATAAATCAAATCTTCAGCCCCTGGTTCAATTGTGACTGTAGTTGATTGCAGATCTGTTATTGCACTATTTAGTAACGAAAAAATTGTCGTATAAATCATCTGCTGTGTATCATACTTCGATTTTGTTTGACCGTTAGCAGCATTGAAAGCATCAGAATAAGGTATATCACCCCAAAGATCAGTCGTTACACCCAATTGATAAGCCATAAGTATTTTGGCAATACCTCCATAATGTGGAGAGTTTTGACTTACAGCTTTCGCCATAAGTATTTTAGTATTATACATTCCCGGATTATAAAGATTATAACTCCATGAATTATTTACATCGGACTCACTAATATTATACACATCATTATCTCCCGACTGACTTTGCAGACCTGCAATTTGCTGCATCCATACCGAAGTTGTTCTAGTTAAATCACCTCCGACAACATAAGCAAGATTAGCTTCAATTGGTGCTATAATTGATGACATTGATACATCCGATGGATTATTTGGATCTGTATTAATCGAAGAATCAATCCAACTCGAACACGAGCTTAATAATGCCATTATCGACAATATTGAAATAAATTTTATTTTCATAATGAATAATTTTTAAAAATTACAATTCAAGTTTTAATCCAAAAACCATAGACTTAGTACCCGGTGAATTGAAATAGTCAAGGCCTTGAGCATTACTTGCTCCCATTAAACTGGTTTCAGGATCTACGCCTGTATAAGGTGTGGATAGCCATAAATTTCTACCCGTAGCATAAACCTTCAATCGTTTAAAGAATGCATCTTTAAACACTCTTCCAAGCTCATACGAAATCGTTACTTCTCTTAGTCGCACCCAATCAGTCTTTTCCACAAATTGCTCTTGAGATGGGTTAGAACCACCACCAATATTTTGATAGTAATATTGACTATAAGTCGTTTGAATAGTATTAGAAGCCCCCGTGCTAACAAGATTACCATCAGCGTCAAGATGACCCATAACTCCATCAAAAACAACAGATTGCCCTCTATTCTCAGTTAACTTCGACGTTCCAAAACCATTCATTCTTGATTTTGTACCATTCCACATCAGACCACCATGCTTAATTTCAAGAAGAAAAGACAAAGCCGCTCCTTTATAACTAACCTCATTTGTAATACCCAGAGTCCATTTAGGAGCCACACTTCCCAATGCTTTCATGGTATTATCTTTGATAGGATAGCCATATCCATCTGTACCAACTTTATCATTAATAACAACAGCTCCATTAGCATCCTTTACAAACCCTGTACTATAAATAGTTCCGTAAGCTTGTCCTGCTACAGCATCTACTTCAATACCAGTGAATCCTCCTAAAAAGATATTGTCGACTCCGTCAGCCAGCGATAGAACTTTATTTGTATTTTTAGTAAAGTTGAATATACAATTCCAACTTAAATCTTTCGTCCTAATAGGCATAACACTTGCCATAATTTCAATACCCTTATTTTCCATAGTCGCGGCATTTCTATATGTTGCATTGTAGCCACTTGTTCCACTTACAGGAACATTTAATAACAAGTTCTTATTTTGGTTATTATAGTATGTAAAATCAACATTCACACGACTATCCAATAATTTGAGTTCAACTCCAATCTCACGAGACAACAAGGTTTCCGGTTTTAGAGAGGCATTGGCAAGAGTATTAGATGTAATGAAACCGCCAACTCCATTAAAAGGGAAAGATATTCCCGAAGTCCAACCATCAGCAGCCTTCGCTAAATTATAAACATTCTGAACATTGTAAGGTGTCGGAGCATTGGCGATCTGAGCATAAGATGCTCTTACTTTACCATAATTCAGAATCTTATTTCCTTTCAACGCTGGCAATTCTGTAAAAAGGAATCCTAAACTTACAGAAGGATAAAAGAAATTATTATTTGCCTTAGGAAGCGTTGTAGACCATTCATTTCTTCCGGTCAAACCCAAATATAACATATTTTTATACGAAAACTGCAAATCAGCATACAAAGCTGCAGTTCTGTATTCATAAGTAGATTCTCGAACTAACTGAGAGGTTGTATTTGAGATATGATAAAAATCAGGTCCAATATAAGTATCACCTTGTGCATACAATTGTTGAGAAGATGATTGATACATATTCTGACCTATAGTAATATTTGCATTAAAATCAGTAAATAGCTCTTTATTGAAATTAGCAGTCAGATCAGAATTTAAATCATTATTATAATGTTGATCTAATTGCTGCTGACCCGCTGGTTGCGTATTTGAGTTTATAGCAACATGACCCTTACGTCTGTCATTATACAAATCATCTCCAATCTTATATGCAAGTGTTATTTCTGAAGTTGGTTTATAAACCAAAGCCAAATTTCCAATTAGTCGATCCACCCGACTATCAAAAAGATTCTGATTTACAGTCCAATAAGGATTGTCATAATAAGGATAATAGCTGCGTTGTGATCCATCGGCAGCATACATGTAAGCATCCTGATATTTATAACCATCTTTACCATGACCATTACTGTTATCAAAAGAAGTTGCACCACGTAGCAATCCTAACATTACACCCGATGTATTTGAACCCTGCTGCACTGCATTACCGCCTGATCGCACATAATTTGCGGTTCCGGAAACTGTTACCTTCGAACCCAATTTAGTTTCTCCAGATAATTTTATAGATGTTTTTTCAAATGTATTCTTAGGAATAACTCCTTTGGTTGTAGTATTACCTATTGACACGTAGAAATTACTAATTTTATCACCTCCTGATAATGACAAAGTATTATCTATTGTTGTTCCTGTTTGAAAAAAGTTTCCAACATTATCATATGCTTGCGCAACGCTACTAGCTACTGCAGTCGGAGCTGTGGCAAGTACTAATCCTCCATTAGCATTATAACGCATATCCGATAATTTAGGACCAAAAGATGCATTACTAGAAGTTTTATAGATTCCTCCAGAACCTTGAGCATACATACTTTGAGTAGCCGGTAGCTGACTTACATTATCGAAACCAATAGACGATGACAAACTTACTTTCATTTTCCCGTTATTATTTGCCCCTTTTTTAGTTGTAACAAGAACAACTCCGTTACCGGCTTTCATTCCATAAAGAGCTGTTGCAGCACCACCCTTTAACACTGAGATAGTTTCAATATCATCTGGATTTAAATCAATGGCACGATTTGAATAACTTACTCCTCCCAATAAATTATTATTTAGATCATCAGGATTACCTGAATAACTCATTGAATTATCTATAGGTATACCATCCACAACAAAAAGAGGTTGATTATTGCCATTAATAGAATTCTGTCCACGAATGGTAATAAAAGAGGATGCACCAGCCGTACCAGCAGAACTAGTAATATTAACACCAGCCATCTTTCCTGTCATAGCTGACAAAACATTTCCAGTCGATGCATTATTGATATCATCACCCTTTACATCTTGAACTGCATAACCCAGAGATTTCTTTACTCTAGAAATACCTAAAGCAGTCACAACTACTTCGTCAATCATTTTCGAATCCGACTGAAGTTTTATCGTCATGCCATTCTGCGCCAAAACATCGGCCGAAGTCATTCCTACGTAAGAAACAACTAAATTTTTTGCATCACCCTGCAAACTAATTTTAAATTCACCACTTACATTGGTAATTGTACCAGCCGAGGTACCTTTTACCTTTACAGTAGCCCCAATAATTGGCTGCCCATCCTCTGCGGAAAGAACTTTTCCCGAAATGGATTTAGATTGAGCGTTAACCAAACCTACACCTACTAGAAATAAGCAGGTCAATAAGAACGTTAGTTTTCTCATAAATTTCACATTTGTTTATTAATCTTCTTTAAATTGCATCTAAACGAAATTACCTCATTCAATTGCTTTGCAAAAATAGACTATAATAATTTAAAAAACAAGTGTTTTTACTAACGAACAGTAATTTTATGTATATTTTCTCTATCAATATGTAGGTTTTGTGCCTATTTTTTATTAAAAACTCGTTATTAGAAATATATTTAACCTGCGAATATTCAAATATATATTGCTATATGTGAGACAGTTACATAGTATAATATTTTGACCCTTCACATATTTATTCATATTATAAATACACAACAACAAATCGAAAGTATTTATTGCAAATTGTCATATTTAACTGCAACATTACCCATAAAACATCCAAAAAAGTCATATTTTGTACCATAATTTACCATTAAAAGCAAAACCACTTACAGTTTGACTACCAATTTAAGCGTAAATAAAACAAAAAAGAGATAAAAAAATGGCAAACAAGAAAACGAAACATGAAAGCTGCAAAACAAAACGCCTCGGAATAAAACTAAAAAACATATAAAATAACATGAGTTCGATATGTTGTAATTGAGTCAGCTTAACAAACTCACGTTTCAAAAAAAACTACCCCAAAATAATATTTTTAAGGACACAATAGAAACACTCTAATGCATGCATTAAAGTATCTTTATCATATTTATTAGAACCTCTCTATTATAGGCGATAGAGAGGTTCTAATCTGCACATAAGAAAAACGCTCATGCCCATGCAGAAATAGTTTATACACAAACATGAGAGTTAATAATCCAAAAAGGCTTAAACCTTATACTACAAGAGTCATTACAAAAGCAGGAATTTTAGATTGGCTTAGCAAATTGCCTCCATAGTATTGTGTCACCACTATCCGAAACATTATGGTGCATAATATAAGGTGTAGTGCACCATAATCAAACATTGAAAAACAAATCTCATTTTTCAGCAATCCTTAAGAAAACTTCTTAGGTATATATAAGAAAAACTCTCATGCTTATGCAAGAGCAATTCTTACACAGACATGAGAGTCATTCTTAAGGTCAAATAGTATTATGACGCCACAACAAGTGACTTTTCAAAAACAGTGACTTTTGGCGATTTCAACAAATTACTTCCCGAGTATTGTGTCACCACTCTCAGAGTATATGATCCGGCAGGTAATGCCGGTATAATGGCAATAATAATGGACGGTTTATTTTGTACAATAACCTGCGCTTTTACCGACTCCCCCGATTCAGGCACAAACCACAAACCGCAGTCGGGATTATCGCCTGCTATTTTAATGCTATTCCCAAATAATTCAACAACACCATTCGGAGTCAGCACTTCATTCACTTTGCCCGACACACTATCTTTTACTTCCAATATCAGTGGTTGGGGACTTACTGCTGATGTTTTTTCAAAAGCAATCTTTGCTTCCAGATCGCGTAGCAAAGTACCTTTCGATACGTTCACATTTAGTTTATGACGATTCCCGTCGAAGGTATCCAATGGACCTTCAAATACACCCGAGATAGAAAACGAAGTACAAACCAGGGGCGTATTTACAGTGCCACCATCTTTGGTAATATCCACTACCGTTTCCTCTATGCCATTCAGCACAGCTAGAACATCAGTGCGTGTGAGCGATGTTCCCCTCCTAAGCAAAGCTGCAATAACAGCCTCTTTATCATAGCTACTAACCGGCTGTACCACGGCCGTATAATCATCGGTACGTTCTGTAAGCAAATTTTCAATTAACGAATACTTCAACATAGAATTAAGTTTTTATAGTTTAATATTTGAGAATTATTGATTGCAAATATATTTGAAATAATTTAGTAAAACAAGAAAACTGCTGTAAAACACAAAAATAACAACATTCCAAAATTCACACAAAAGAAAATTCTAAATAAGTCAGCTATGCATGATGCAAAAAGGCTGGTTCAAACAAATTTGAACCAGCCTTTCTTATCATTTCAAAGAATCATTTCTAATAGATAGCCAATAGTTACTTAACCTTTATTGAAAAAGAAACTGATTTATCTTTAACCTGACCAATTCTTACTGATGCACCATCAACTGCAACGGCAGATTTAATCGTAACGGTATACAGATCATCTTTTATAGCATTTGCTGGAATAACAAATTGAGCTGCCTGAATCTTCTTAAATCTCAGAAGTTTGACAACAACATCTTGTGTAAAACTATTTTTGCCTGCTACACTACATGTAACTGTTACATCGCCATTCGAAAAAGCCTCACGAGAAACTATTGAAAAAGGAACCGTAGCACCTGGTACATCAGCTACTTGAGCCACACTACTAAATTGCACATAGCTTGGAACTGAATTGGTAAAATCGTAAGTATCTCCTATCGATTCGCTGCATCCGAATAAAAAGACTCCAGAAACAGCAACCATTATTGATATTAATATTTTTTTCATATTTATTCTTTTTATAATTGACAACTTGATATAATTACTTATCAAACCACATTTTTGTATAATACTTCACATCTTTAGGAGTATTAGGATTCGCTGTTGCTTCGTCAGGAGAATACTCATAACGACGGAAAAGTGGACCTGATCTAGCTCCTTCAGGCAAGGTCAACGCAGGTACCTCACTACCATCAACACCTGATCTTCTCCATTGAGTAAAAGCTTCAAGCGGTCTATCCATAAGATCTACCCATTGTTGCAAGTGAATATCTTTCACAGGATCTGCTGAAGTAGTAAGATTTGGTAATTTAGTAGCCACGAACGTCGCAGCAGCAGAAGTCGTAACACCATAGTAAGCCATTGCTGCGTTAATTGCTGCAACAAAAGTATCATTAGCTTTAACTAGATCTTTCGTCACTCCAAGTCCTCTCGCATAAGCTTCTGCAACAAGAAACAGTTGTTCTTGATATGAGAAAATTAGGTCCGGAGCATCTGCCCTGTAAATATACATGCTAACCGCCGCATTAAGATCCACATCCCCTTCTTCATTAGTTCCTAATCCAATATAAGCACCTGCTGCATTTTTACCAGGAGTAAAATAAACAGCCAATCTTGGGTCATTCAAAGGCTTCATAATATCAAGAACAGTATTATTCGCAAAAAAGGCTGCATTTTTACCACCATAATATTGCTTCAAGACCTTAAACTTAGGGTTTTCTTTACCTGCAGTAGTCAAGTATGGAATTTGATAATTCCCAGCGGCAGAATTTATCATCTTATCAGCCTCTATCAAGGTCTTAATCAAAGCAGTCTTACTAGGATCAGCATCAACCATCACCATAGCCATTCTCAATTTTAATGAGTTCGCAAACCTTATCCACTTATCCATGTTACCGGCATAAGCTAAATCGGATGTAGTAATTTCACCTGTAGCAGGATCAGAAGCCTGCACAATTGCTTCATCTAATAACGAAAGTAGACTATTGAGAATCGATTGTTGCGAATCAAATTTCGGATAACTAATGGCATCATTCCAAGATTCAGAATATGGAATATCACCATAAAGCATAGTTGCTTCGTACATTACTGCAGCAAACTGAATTTTACACTGAGCAGCAACGTGAGGCTGAGCCGGACTTGAGGTTTCAGCAAGTTTTATTGCCGCTTTCAAATTCGTTCCACTAGATGCATAATATGATTTCCAAGTATTGCCTAACGAATATGGACTTAATGTATAATAGTCATCACTACCCCAACCGGCATTACCTGCAGTAGAAGTCGTCTGAGCTGCAAATATCAGTGGAATATACAAATCCCCTCCGCATCTGTTTCCAGACCAAGACATAGTTGAATATCCAAATAACACACTTGGATCTACAGAAGTAGCTACATTTGGACTTTGATTGATATCCAACCAATTACTACACGAAGGCGTAATGACCAATATAGCACTAATAAATATTAAATATATTACCTTTTTCATTGTCATAATAATTAAAATTTCAACTTAAGATTAAAACCTATCGATTTTGTCGAAGGAACCCCATTAAACTCAACACCCTCGGCTGCAGAATTCGAACCGTACATATTAGATTCCGGATCAATATGTGGTACATGATCCTTTATTATCCAAAGATTTCTTGCTTCAACGCCAAATTCAACTCCTTGTATATTTAATTTTTTCACTAATTTAGAAGGGAGAGAATAAGAAAAAGATATTTCACGCAACTTTATATAAGAGGCATCAAATACAGATCCTTCGGTGTTAGATGAAGCAGAGTACTGACCCCAGAAGTCTTGCATCGACTGAACAGGAATATCATTTGCTCTGTAGGTACCATCACCATTAGCAATCACACCTTTATCAATAAATATACTGCCTCTGTTTGCTAGAGTTTCTTCAGCCAATCCACCAGACCTTAAAGAGGCTGCTGTACTTGAGTAAATCACTCCACCTTGTCTAATATCTATCAAGAAACTAAGATTAAATCCTTTGTAGTTAAAAGAATTAGCAATACCCATCGTCCAATCAGGATAAATACTTCCAATAAACTTACCAGTTTCAACTTCTCTTAACCCAGTATTAGCATTTATGATAAACTCACCATCTGGATTTCTCTTCCACTTTGTTCCATATAATCCAAATGACTCACCCGCTTTAGCCTGTATCTGCAAACCAGACCAGCCACTTGCCAAGTTATAAATCAGGTCAGGCTTGTCTTTTACAAGCTCCTCAACAACCTGCTTGTTCTTTGAAAAGTTCACATCTAAATTCCATGTAAAATCTTTAGTTTTAATTGGGACGATTCCCAATGAAACCTCAATACCTTTATTTGATACCGCTCCAATATTTACCTTTTTTGAAAAATAGCCAGTAGACAAAGGAACGTCTAATGAAATAATTTGATCAGAAGTCAACATATCATAATATGTAAAGTCAACTGTCAAACGATTGCCAAGGAATTTCATATTAGAACCAATCTCAAACGATCTTTGATTTTGAGGTTTTAAATTAGGGTTTGGAAATATTCGTGGAGCCGAAAAAGCTGTTCCTATACCAGCATGTGGGAATGTTCCTGACAGAGAGTATTGAACATAATAAGTCGATGCAGGAGTATAAGCATAGTCTAACTGATAGGGAGACTCATCGCTACCCACATTCGCCCAGTTCAATCTCAGATTTCCGAAATTTAGTATATTATTCTTTGGTAACAATTGCGAAAACACGAAACTACTACTTACAGATGGATAGAAATAAGACCGATTGTTCACAGGAAGTGTTGAACTCCAGTCATTTCTCCCCGTCACATTCACATACAAATAATCTTTGTAAGCAACTCCAAAATCTCCAAACACACCGAAGATTCTTTTCTTCTCTGTATAGCTAGAGGGTACTGTAGAGCTTGCATTGCTAGGCACGTACAGATCTTTAACGGTCAAATCTGTTGCTATTAAACCGTTTGTCTCATATGACTTTTGATTAACATTATTCCCTAAAATTAATTTAAATTCTAAGTCCGAATTTACTTTCTTTGTTGCAGTAATCAACAAGTCATTGTTTATAACTTGATTATAGTATTGATTTTTGGTATATTTACCTTTCAAAAGCCCGAAGGTTCCAACACTAGTAACTTGCTTTCTACTTTCATTTGAATAATCCAACCCAAACGTATTTGAAACATTCAACCAAGATGTAGCATCATAGCTCAAATTTTCAGAAAGTATTATACGCTCTAAAGAACCTGTAGTTTTATTTTTATTTACAATCCAAAAAGGGTTATTACCCGTTTTATCTGTAGTAAGCGCAATCTGCTCTTTTGTTGTTGAATTTATCCAATTATCTCTCAATAATCCCATATCCACAGTTCTAGGCATTGAATTAATAGCACTTGTCAAAACATTAGGATCATTTGAGCTTTGTGCAGGTCTACCTTCTGAAGTTGTATTATAATAATTAACAATTGTTCGTGACTTAAATTTAGGCGAAAATTGATAACCAGCATTCAAAGACAACGTATATTTATCCAACTTCATCCCAGGCACAATACCAGTTTGATTCAAAGCGGTTACTCCAACACGATAATCAGAAATATTATTTCCACCAGCAACCGAAACACTATTCATATAAGTCTGCCCAACATCGTAAAAATTCTTCACATTGTCAGGATAAGCTTGCAAAGTACCGCTTTGCCCTAAAAAGTTATTATACTTAATATCTTGTACATCAGAAATTTTAGGACCCCAACCATTTGAATATTTTAGGTCGTAAACACCATAATTACCTTGAGCGTATTCATTTTGAAGTGAGGGCAACCTAAGAGGCGTATCAAATCTTATAGATGAATTCACCTCAACAGATGGCTTCTGATTCTTGTTTCCCTTTTTTGTAGTGATTACTACAGCGCCACTCTTTGCCCTAGAACCATACAGCGCAGTTGCCGCTGCACCTTTTAAGATTGACATACTTTCTATATCATCACCGTTAATATCTCCAGCTCTATTTCCATAATCAGCACCTCCAGCAATTACATTGGTAGTAGCATTTCCTGCAGAACTATTATCTACTGGCACACCATCAATAATAAAAAGAGGTTGATTATTCCCATCCAATGAGTTTGCTCCACGAATAATAATACGCGAAGATCCACCCAAAGTTCCAGAGGCAGAACTAACTCTAACACCTGCTACCTTACCAGCTAATGAATTGATTACATTGGCATCTCTAGCCTTTGATAGCGATTCTGATTTGACAGTGCCGACCGAATAACCCAGCGATTTATCTTTTCTTGAGATACCGATTGCAGTCACAACCACTTCATCGATCATCTTAGCATCAGCATGAAGTCTAACAGTTATACCATCTACAGCCTGAACCTCAGCAGTAGTCATACCTACGTATGACACAACTAAATTTTTTGCATCAGCCTGCAAACTAATTTTAAATTCACCATCCACATTGGTAATTGTACCTGCGGTGGTACCTTTTACCTTTATAGTAGCCCCAATAATTGGTTGCCCATCCTCCGCGGAAAGAACTTTCCCCGAAATGGATTTGGATTGAGCGTTAACCAAACCTACACCCACTAGAAATAAGCAGGTCAATAAGAACGTTAGTTTTCTCATAAATTTCACATTTTATTTATTAATCTTCTTTAAATTGTATTTAAACGAATTACCTCATTCAATCACTTTGCAAAAATAGACTATAATAATTTAAAAAACAAGTCTTTTTGCTAACGAATAGAAAAATTCTGCAT
>Ga0302296_1002523_pt1 | contig 12307 bp, 17 predicted proteins | sample III_Fen_N3_1_FD_194546 | JGI IMG/M metagenome (GOLD analysis project Ga0302296, IMG submission 194546) | Peat permafrost microbial communities from Stordalen Mire near Abisko, Sweden - III_Fen_N3_1 | ecosystem: Environmental > Terrestrial > Soil > Wetlands > Permafrost | place: Sweden: Abisko... | reverse complement strand
CCCCTATCTGTTTATCTCGTAATCTAAGCGTTTATAGAGATGCAAGAATTAAATGCATTAACTTGATTATTGTATTGTGTTATTTTTGTTTTGATTTCAGAAATTAATTCGTTGTAGTCAGATATTTTAAAATTATAAATATCTATTTGTTCAGAAGTGGTCTTCCCTTCATAAATAGTCCCTTTATCGATATTTGCACGCAATGTAGACAATTCACTACTTAGAGCCTTTGCTTTGTCTTGATTGAAGTTAATTATCTGATGTAAGCCCTCATCTATAGAAGGACAAGCACTCTTAGGTAGTCCAAAGTGCTGAACAGCAATCCAAACTTCTTTTCCTTCATATTGACCCTTAGCAACAGCAACACCTATCTCTGTGTATCTTTTATTTAAAATATTTGCACGGTGACCAGGACTTGCCATCCATGCATCAACGAGTGCTTTATCATCCTTGAAGTTACCTAGGGCAAGATTTTCACCTATTATGATGTAATCATAGCCTACCTGAGTACCTAAATCTCCTACTCCAATACCATCTGGAGATGTATGTTCAAAGTATTGTTTAGTAAACATATCTTGAACTTTTTTTTCTGCAGAAAAATCTAATTTAGAATTTTCCGCAAGAGCAGAGAGATCACCATTTTCTTTTCTATTTTGATTGGTAATATTTATTATGTTTTCCTTAGATAGTTTTATTTCACTATTATTAGATATAAGATTATTGATTACTTTCAATGGACCAGAAACATAAACATTTTTTATATTTGAAGCCTTAATCTTATTATTTGATTCACTAGTTGATGATAAGTCTATAGTATTATTCATCAACTTATCTTTAAAATTAAAAACTAATTCAATTCCCTTATTTATTGATAAGTAACTATTGTTATAAGCATCTTTTAAATTATTTCTTAATAAAAATATTAAGATTAAAATAAATAAAGCTATACCAATTTTATAAATAATTTTCATATATACTATTTGCAACTTGTTGATAATTTATATCCCATTTCTTCTGCTTCTTGTGATGATTTGAACCAGACGCGATTTTTGTCTGCTATTCTTTTTGCCCCACTACAAGAGATAGGATAATATAGTTTACCATTTTTTGAAGCAACATACTCACCCGTTTGAGTTGTATTATTATTGTTAATATCTGATTTTATAGTAGTATTTGATGGTAAGTCTACAATATCACTAGTTTTAACAATAGAGACCTCTGTAGCCTTGATCTGGTTACTTTCTACAGACAATCTACCCAATAAGAAAGAAGAAACCCCTACCCCGATAATTACGAAAAGATACATAATAGTAATATTGTCAATAGCGTATTTACCCTTGATTTTATTAAAAAAATTGTTTATAATCATACAAGTTAAATTATAAATCATTTGTGAGCAGTTTACACCTATATTCTATAAACTACTTACTATCAAATCAATATGGCACATAGAAAAGCTGGAGGTTCAGCGAAAAACTTAACAGATTCAAATCCAAAGTACCTAGGTACTAAGCTTTACGATGGTGAAGTTGCTAAAGCAGGATCAATCATCGTTCGTCAACGTGGTACTAAAATTCTCCCTGGAACAAATGTTGGACTAGGTAAAGATCATACCCTCTTTGCACTAAAGCCTGGAACAGTTAAATTTGGTTCAAAAAGAAAACAAAATTTCAATCGTTCAGCAGGAGTAAAGAAAACAGTAAGTATTATATAAATAAAAAATCCGACATTATATGTCGGATTTTTTATTATTTAATATTTAACCTTTAACAAGTATCTGACACTCCCCTTTCTTATCTCCTTTTTTAATCAAAACCTTATAAGTTCCAACTTCTTTAATATGATCTAGTATTAAAGTATTTTCATCTATATCAACACCAGATGCTTCTTTGATTACTTGTACAACATCACGAGCACTGACTGCTTTAAATAGATGACCCTTATCATTAGCTTTAGCATTTAAAGTAATAACCTTATTATTTACAGAAGATATTAATTCACTAAAAATTTTCATCTCTTCTTCTTTCTTTTTTTCTATTTGTGCTTTTCTAGCTGATAGATGTGCAAGTGCTTGAGGTGTAGCTAATTCTGCTAATCCTTTTGAAAGGAGAACATTTTGAGCATATCCTTCCTTAAAATCTTTTACATCGTATTTATTACCAACCTTAGGTATGTCTGTAAGTAAGATAACTTTCATAATATTTTTATTGTTTAGCTTGTAATATTTCGACTGCTTTATTCATTTGAGGATCATTATCTGTATCTGCATCTTTTTGTGTAAATGGAACTTTAATATCAGGTTCAAGTCCTTGTAGAGATATAGATTTACCATTTGGTGTAAGCCATTTTGCAACAGTTACCTTTAATGATGTTTTGTCTGTAATATCTATAAGCTCCTGTACTGAACCTTTTCCAAATGTTTTTGTACCAACCAAAGTAGCAACTCCGTATTCTTGTAATGCTCCAGCTAAAATCTCTGCTGCTGATGCAGAACCTCCATCAACTAGAACTATAAATTGTAATTTGTCAGTAAATATTCTTGGTCCATGACTTCTGTAATTAATAGTCTTATCATTACCTTCAAAGTCTTCACTAACAATAACTTTTCCTTCATCAATAAACCAAGAACCGATATTTACAGCAGAGTCCAGATATCCTCCTGGATTACCACGCATATCAAGAACAAGCTTGTGAGAACCAGAATCTATAAATTTCTTTAATGCATCCTTAAATAAGTCAGCAGAATTTTGAGAGAAACTATAAAACTTAATAACAAAGATATTATCAGCTCTGAGTTCTGTATCTATAACAGGAACATCTATCTTGTCTCTAGTGACTTTTATCTCTCTTGTTTCTTTTTCTCCATCACGCAAAACAGTAAGAGTTACAACAGTACCATGAGCACCGCGAATCAAAGTTAGAGCTTTTTCTACAGTTATATCAGTAGTTAAACTAGAATCTATTTTTATTATTTTATCTCCAGCTTTTAACCCAGCCTTCCAAGAAGGAGAATCTTTTAATGGAGAAATAATTATCAAAGTCTTATCTTTAATTCCAATCTCTGCACCTATACCATCAAATGAACCTTGTATTTCATCATTAAATAGCTTATTTTCTTCTGGTGGAAAAAATACTGTATAAGGATCACCTAGTGATGAAGTCATACCTTTTATTGCTCCCCATACACGATCTTGGTCAGAAACTTTTTTAGCATAAATAGATTTTTTATTTAAAATATTCCAAGCCTTCCAGAAAGGACTGAAGTCAGCTGGTGTTTGTGGTTGTACTTGAGGTTCTTTACTGACTACAGAAATAACTTTTTCAACTTCTGGTCTATTTGAATATCCAGTGTAAGCTCCCAAAAAGAAAACTCCAGCTAAAATAATTATTGCCAATACAATAAAAATTATTTTCTTAAGATGTTTTTTTATATTTATTTTAATGTTCATAATAAGTTTATATTATCTCAAAATTATTGTTTAGGTTCAAGTTCCAATGCGCTAGGTGTATATTTATTTGCTGGGTCCCATAGCATCCATGAGTTTACTCCATTATCATAAGAAGCTTTCATCTGAGCTCTTACCATTTCTTTTGTATAAACAGCACCGAGATTAAAATCTTGCAACCATGGACGAATCTTGGCTATATTTTGATTTGCAGCTTTTGTTTTAGAAACTGCTCCGATTATTGCTTTATTTACAATTTCAAATGGATGCATACTTGGATTACTATATCCACTTTGACTAGAAGAATAATGTGATGGATAAACCATAGGACAAAGATAATCAAAATATGGCAAAGCTTTCTCCCAGACTTGTCCTATTCCCATATCATCAGTCTTTGCACTTTCTGTAGTTAAACCAAATAAGTCAGCTGACATAGGAATATTTTGGTCTTTTTTAATATCCAAAGAAAGATTTTTGAAAAATTCTTCTATATTATCTGCACGAGTTTTACCATCTTTTAAACTATAATTAATATCTTTCATATTACCATCAGATGGATAGCGAATATAGTCGAAGTTTATTTCATCAAAACCATTACTGTATGCTTCTTTTGCAACAGCTACTATATAGTCACGAACTTCTTTTTTAGCTGGGTCCAAGAAAGATAATCCTTTTCTATCTTTCCAAACTTTTCCATCACTTTTTCTTGTTATAGCCCACTCTGGTTTATTTTTTGTTAAGTATGGATCCTGAAATACTGCAACGCGTCCTATTATATAAATATTTTTTTGATGAAGTAGTGTAGTTAGTGCACGAACATCTGGTATACGCTTTTCAGCTGCACCATATTTTTTTAACTCTGGGTCAGAAACACTAAAACTTATTCTTCCTGTAGAATCTTTTACATCAATAACAATAGCATTGAGCTCTGTTGTATCTATCATTTTAATAATAGGATCAATGTATTTTTTTGAACCAGCAACCCAAGCTGATGAATATACAGCTTTTACATGTTCTGGTGTTTGAATATGAGTTACAGGTATTTCTGTAAGAGGAGTTGTAGTTACTGCTGGTATATTTTCAACTTTGGGACCATCAATACTCTCTCCGCTTACAGTTCCATCTGGAGAATTAGTATAATGTATTTTATTTAAAAATGGAGATAGTAAATACCAAGCAGAAAAACCACAGATTATAAGTATTAGACTAACAATTAAAACTTTTTTTATATTTTTTTTAGACACAAATTATTTTATTATTCCACTCTATCAATATTATCTACAAATGTTTTGCTTCTATTCTCATTCTTAGAAATACGACTCTTGGCTTGCTGATAATATATATATGAAAGGTAGACAAGCATAAAACCCGTAATTATAAAAAATATCTTACGCCAAGTATCAGGAAAACCTAAAAAAGGCAGGATTATAATCCATATCCCAATAATAAACAGTGTTTTTTCTTTTCTCATTATTGTATTATACCGTATTTATTTAGGCTCCACAATCACTACAAATTCCCCTCTTTGCTTGTCTGTATTTGCATTAAAATAGTCCAAAACTTCTTTTGGTGTACCTGAAACGAACTCCTCAAACTGCTTTGTCATCTCACGAGCTATCATAATATTAAAAGTTGGAGCATATAAATCCAAAGATGCGAGAGTCTTTAGTATACGATGAGTTGATTCATAAAAAACATTTACCCTTTTTGAATTTGCGATTTCCTTAAATAAAGTCTCTCTACCCTTTTTATGTGGCAAAAAACCTAAAAAGATAAACTCGGCAGAAGATATTCCACTTGCAGAAAGCGCAGATACAAGAGCAGAAGGTCCTGGAATAGGAACAATAGAAACATTATTACCGAATTCTTTACGAGCATTAGCAACTAAAAGTACACCCGGATCAGAAATAGTAGGAGTTCCAGCATCAGATACCAATGCTAGATTTTTCCCTTCTCTTAGCATTTCAATAATTACAGACTCCTTTGCGTCAGTACTGTGAGCATGATAACTTATTGTTTTTGTTTTAATATCATATTTATTTAATAGCACTCTTGTTGTTCTAGTATCTTCACATAAAATAACATCAACTTCTTTAAGTATCCGAATAGCACGAAGAGTTATATCCTCTAGATTACCTATAGGAGTTGCGACTATATATAAAGTTCCTAAATCGATTTGTTTCATTTTTTGATTATAGCGTATTTTTCAATATAACAACAAGCGATAAGCATAACAATAAACACCAATATATTGTATATAACATAAAAAAATAGTGTAGTTTTGCTTTGCAAAACTACACTATTATAATTTTTTTTGAAATTAATTCAAAGGTTCCATTTTTGTATCTGGAAAATATCTATCAGATACTTTGGAAATTCTTTTGAAAGTTCCAACAAATCTGGCGGCTAAAACACTAAGGACGAATATTGATATAACAATAAACAATACAAGCATAGATAGTGATTCAGCATCCACAGAAGCTAAAAATAAAATAGAAAATAGTATGATTATAGATAACACAACATCTGTAATTATAATAATCGCTTTTCTATTTCTAAATACGAGTGATAAAGATTTATTAGTCTTCATAATGTACAATTTTAAGTGATTTTTAATTAGTTAGTTTAAATAAAAGACAAACCTTATCTCCTATTTAAACTAACCAATAAGCCTCAACCTCTTAGACACATTATATCACTTTAAACACATATTGTCAATACTACAATACCCACAATAAGCCTTTATTTTCAAGCTTTTTAAATAACTATTTGTTTTATTGTATCATTTTAGACCTTAAAATGCACTATTTTATTAGTTCGTAATTTCGTCAAAAGTACTACCCTTTTTATACAAAATCAAATCATATGCAGATGTATTCCATGCTTTTTGTAGAGAATCCAATATTCTCCAAGTTTCAAGAACTTCTTCATTTGAAGAGAATAAACTATGGTCCCCATTTATTGCATTAAAGATTACTTGTTCATATGCTTCTGGTAGTGCAGTATAATGATCTTTAAAATTAAAACTCAAAGCATGGCGACTAACTTGTCTCTCGTATCCTGGACGCTTTGCCCAAACAGAAAAAGATATTCCCTCGTCTGGTTGAAGTCTTAGTATCAGTTCATTGGATTCATTATCGTGATCTTTTTTATACAATATCTTAATAGATGTCATTTTATCTTTCATTGCTTTACCTGTTGAAAGATTAATCTTTACACCTTTCCAATTTGGGTCCTGTGATTCTAAATCAATAGAAGCAAAAGTTTCCACCATACTATTTGGATTTCCAACTTCTTCACGATAACCCTTATACTGACCACGCTTTGCATAACTTGCCAATGATAACTCTTGAGGTATATTTATTTTTTTCAGTGCTTCATAACGAAGAATTGAAACTTCACTCAAATGACCCTCTTCTGGTATTTCCATAAGAGTAAGAGCAAGTAGCTGAAGCAGATGACTTTGTATCAAGTCTCTGAGAGCTCCAGTTTGTTCGTAAAAATTTGCTCTACCAGCTATTCCTATTTCTTCACTAACAGTGATTTCTATTTTCTCAATAAAGTCTTTATTCCAAGTTCTTCTAAAAAGAGAGTTCCCTTCTCTAAACACAATAATATTCTGAGCTGTTTCTTTAGCTAGATAGTGGTCAATACGATAAACTTGTTTTTCTTTAAAGTATGTATTTATATAGTCGACTAATTCTGTCGCACTATTTAAGTCAGTACCAAAAGGCTTCTCTAATAGAAGCTTAGTATTTTCTCTTTCTGCGAGACCTGACTTCCCTATTAGTTTAATAATAGATTTTGAAACATTCGGAGGAACAGAAAGATAAAATAAAAATTGAGTAGGAACACTAAATTCTTTTTCTATTTTTTCTAAGTGAGATCCAAGTCTTTTATAATCTTCTTCATCATCTAAATCCATTTCAAATAATTCTGTATTATCTATAATAAAATTTTTATTTGATGTATAAGCAAGAAGACTATCTAATTCTATGTTTGATTTTCTAGTAACACCGATAATCTTAAATTGATCAGGTGCCATACCTGTCGCTGCTATCTGTCCTATTGCAGGCAAAAGCTTTCTCTTGGATAAGTCACCAGAGATTCCGACTATAACTATAACTGTTGGTTTATTTGTATTATTCATAAATAAATTAAAATTTATAATCAGTAAATATTGTTAACAATGAAACCTTTTTGAGTAATTGAGCAGGCTCTTCTTCTATTGATAAATCTTTTTTGAGATTTTCTAGAGACAGATGCTTTGACTCACCCATAGCATAGAGTATAGCTTCATCTAACATATAAATAACCTTAGGAGTAACCGTAATACGATTATATAATTCTGTATTATAATTGCAAACAAAAGTTGAATCGTTTAGGGCCTTACTTTTTGGTAGTATCCCTGCAGTGTGACCATCAGCTCCAATACCAAACACTCCAATATTATAGTCTGATTTAATTAACTCATATTTCAATATCTCTTCCATATCTATCGTTGTTTCATTGATATCTTTATTACCAAGAAATGGTATAAGCTTCGCTCCTTTTACATTAAAACCTAGATTATTTAAAATAAACCAATTTGAATCAGGGTGGCCAACTTCTCCATATCTTTCATCTGCCAGTGTTATGACAAGCTTACTAGCCAAACTTTCTTTAATCTTTTTAGATATCAATACTTCAGTTTCTATAACAGAGCCACCGGAAACAAACCAGAGGACATTTTTCCCTGCTTGTAATTCCCTATTTATAGAAGAAGCGACAAAGTCTGAAATCTCTTCAATATCTTTAGTGTTTTTTATATTAAGATTCATAAATATTTTACCTAATACCATTATACTATTTTATTTATGAAATCTATATGAACAAAAAAAGAGGAAATGTATAAATACATTTCCTCTGAAGTTAAAAATTGATTTTGTTAAAACTCAGAAATTAATCCCAAGACAAGAGCGAGAAATAATCCAAAAAGCATAAAAGCTATCATACCTAATGCCGCATCGGATGGTGAAAGAGTAAAACAAGTTAATGAACTTACAATCAAACCAAACAATGAAAAAAACAAAAAAATCCAAAGACCAAATTTAAGACCTGAATTTTTGTGAGATTTTAGTTCTTTAAAAGTAGAAACCGTAAATAGGATTAAAAGATAAAAAAGCAAAAAAACTAAAAATACAGACCCAGAGCTAATCAAGAAATTCTTAAATGAATTTATTAATAACGGCTTGTTAAATTCAACATTGCTGTATATAACAACAAACAACATTAAACCCGAAATAAGAGCACGGATTAAGGAATCCATTGATCTTTTACTCATTCTAATCACTTCCATAATTATTAAAAATTTAAATTTGAAGAACTTACTATTTCCCCAAAGATACCACCAATAGCCATATTTGTCAAAGGATTATACACTTCATTAAATCTTCATAATAGAGTACTATTATAAAAAGGAGGTCATTTTATTAAATAATTAATTTTAAAAAATATGAAAAAAACATTAGGTTTATTTGCAATCGCATTATCTTTAGTAGCTGGAGCACCAGCATTTGCAGCAACAGACAATACTGTAGCAATCGCTTGTGTTGGGACAGCTGTTAATGCAAGAGAAACTGCTATAGGAACTGCTATAACTACACACACTCAAGTTATAAATGCAGCATATACAGCAAGAGCTGCAGCATTACAACAAGCATATACAGGAACAACACAAACACAAGTTAGAGCATCTGTAAAAACAGCTTGGACTTCATTTAGAACAGCAAAAGCATCTGCAAATGCAGCTTGGAAGAAATCAAAAGACAGTGCTTGGACAACTTTTAAAAATGCAGCCAGAGCATGTAAGGCTCCAGCAAGTATAAGTGACGCATTAAATATTTCATCTGAAATAGCTAATCAATAATATCTATCAAATAAAAAACTACCCATAATGGGTAGTTTTTTATTTGACAAATTGCTCATTAAACTGTAATGTAAAACAAAAGTTTTCTATATATAAACAGAGCTTAGCTCCTTAAAATCCATCCAAATGATAAACGGTAATGATCTTTTTAATTCGTACAAAAATCTAATTGTACATTCCAGTAAATACATAACAGTAGATGATATCTCTTACTCTCGTGCCCAATACTACAAGGAAGTTTTCTTTTGTAAGGAGTATCCTTCTTTTATAAAGAAATATCCCAAAGCGGTAGAAAAACTAAGACCTGAAGAGTTCTACAGTGTTGATGTATTCTTTATTCCTGATATTGAACTTATCACAACAGAAGATTGTCTAAAGTTTGCCGAACAGTATTCTGGTTTATTAGTTGGAGTACAAGGTGTTTCAGGTTATTTTGAAAAAATTGAAGAAAGTAAAAAATCTACTATTTGGCTAGATCCAAACAATAATTTTTGGTCTCCTAAAATTTTTGATAATCCTGGAAATAGTTTTGAATTCAATCTCGGTTCTTTCAATTTTGATAGAGATGATGATAATTTATTAATTATCTTTTATCAAATAGATTAAAAAACAAAAGTTAGAATAGTCGTAATACTTCAAGTATTACGACTATTTTTATATTATTTTATTTATTGACAAATACTCAAATAAGTTGTATTATAAGCACAAAACAGAGCTTAGCTCATTAAAATCGACAAATATGATAGTAAAGAATAATGAATCTTTTATTTTAGTAAAGAAACTAACTGTTCACTCAAAGATATACCCGAGTGTATCTAGAGTCCCCTCTGATCGCAGAGACCATAACAGGCAATTATTTTTCTGTAAAGAATATGATTCCTTTATGAAGAATTTTCCAAAGGCTGTCGACGAATTAAAACCAGAAGAGTTTTATGATGTTGATATATTCCTTATACCCGGAGGAAAGTCAGTAAGCAGTAGTGGATGTATGGAATTTGCAAAACAATATACAAACTCATTAGTTGGTATACAAGGCATTTCCGGAGAATGGAAAAGCACCAAAGAAGACCCAGAAGACCCTACCACTTGGATAGATTCTAATGATGATTTTTGGTCCCCACAAATTTTTACGAGTTCAGAAAAAGAATTTGAATTCAACCTCGGTTGCTTTCACTTTCATCCAGACGCTCCAAATTATTTGATTATTTTTTATCTATTAGACTAACTAGCAAAGCGCTACTTTAAAAATTGATTCGTAATATTTATATATCTGAATCAGGGAAAATAAAAGTAGATAGCACTAGCGTAAATCCCTCGCAATATTACATTGTGAGGGATTTTTCTATACATCTCTAGTTTTATAAATAAGTGCTAAAATATACAATATGAAACAGAAATTAATGCCAGTTTTATTCATTGGTCATGGCAGCCCTATGAATGCAATAGAAAATAATGAATTTACCCAAAACTTTATTAAAATAGCAAAAGAAATAGATAGACCCAAAGCTATCGTATGTATCTCAGCACATTGGTTTACAAATGGGACAAAAATAACTTCTATGGATAAGCCAAAGACCATACATGATTTTTATGGATTCCCTGAAGAATTATATAACATAGACTACCCTGCTATTGGAGATGCAAAGCTCGCAAAAGAAGTAAAAGAATTACTAGGCGGAATAAAAGTAGAACTAGACACAGAATGGGGTCTAGATCACGGAGCTTGGTCTGTATTGATACATATGTACCCAAATGCAGATATACCCGTCATACAGCTAAGTATCAACTACAATGAGCCTGCTTCATACCACTATGCTCTAGCAAAGAAGCTATTATCCCTCAGAGAAAAAGGAGTGCTTATATTAGGCAGTGGAAATATTGTTCACAACTTAAATATAATAGACTTTAGACATATAGATACTAGAGACTATGGATATGAATGGGCCAGAAAAGCAAAAGATATAATAAATAAAAGTATTATAAATGGAGATTTTGATTCTCTTGTAAATTATAAAGATAATCGTGATTTGGATTTAGCTATCCCCACACCCGAGCATTTCCTACCATTGATTTATATACTGGGACTAAAACAAGAAGATGAAAAAATAGAATTTTTTAACGACATATTAGTTGGCGGATCATTGAGTATGACTTCAGTGAGGATTGGGTAGGAAATTAAAATACACACAACATAAATTGTTGTGTGTATTTTTTTAAACAGAGATATATTATATTACTTCTTCATCCAATGGTTCTACAGATTTTTTTCCCTTAGGTCTAGTATTTTCTTCTATTTGTTCTAGGAGTTCTACTATTTTATTAAGTTTCCAATACCAAGTTACTAATTCTCTAAGAACTACAAATAATACTATTATTATAATTAAAACAACCAATGTACTTAATATTGTATCTGACATAATTTATATAATACCATGTATAATAATTTTATAAAAAATGATTTAATCAAATATCTATACTTCCCTATCTTGTCAAAATGAGAAATATAAGGTAATGTGGAGAAAAATCATTCACATAAAAAACAATAAATATGAAGAAAATCTTAATATTGGATTTTGATGGAGTTGTTGCTATGACGGAAGATATTGAACTTGGATACATAAACAAAAGATATTGTATTAATTCAAAAATTTCTGATTACGATAATACAATCTCCTCCGAAAAAAATGTAAGTATTTTGACGAATACTGATATAAGTTTTGAAGAATTCTATTATGACTTCACTAGAAACTACGCAATGTCAAAAGAATTACATAAAGATGTAATATTGCTACCTTATGCAAAAAAAGTTATCGAGGAATTATCAAAAGAGTATTATTTATTTATATCTACAGCCAGGAATTCACTTGGAATAGATGTAATAAAATATGTTCTTAAAAATAATGGAATTTTACAATATTTTAATGGTTTTCACTTTGTTTATTATTTTGATGAC
>Ga0302296_1002522_pt1 | contig 12308 bp, 6 predicted proteins | sample III_Fen_N3_1_FD_194546 | JGI IMG/M metagenome (GOLD analysis project Ga0302296, IMG submission 194546) | Peat permafrost microbial communities from Stordalen Mire near Abisko, Sweden - III_Fen_N3_1 | ecosystem: Environmental > Terrestrial > Soil > Wetlands > Permafrost | place: Sweden: Abisko... | reverse complement strand
CCTCCGACAACGAAGTGGATACCCAACTGTCGGTTATCTATTCGGCAGCCCTCCGCTATCAAGGCGAATTACAACAGTATGGCGTAACACCCAATAAACTGCCCGAACTAAAAACATCCATAGATGCCTTCAAAGCAGTTATAGGTACCCCAAAAAACGGAACAATAGGACGTAAACAAATTACCGATCGGTTGGCAACTCTTTTTGCGGATGAAATGGTGATTATCGATAAAATAGATTTATTGATCGAAACACTGAAATTCAGCAATCCGACTCTATACACCGAGTATCAGGACAACCGCAAGATCAACTATTTCGGCTCATCACTTATGGTCAACAGTGCCATTACCGATGCCGAAACAGGACTAGGACTACCGGGCGTAGTGATGACGTTTATACTGGATGGCGTAACCGTACTCGAAAAAACTACCGGTGACAATGGCGGAACAAATATCAAATCCATCAGCCCCGGCGTATATAGCGTCAACCTCTCCAAACCGGCCTACGCCACCCAAACCATCACCGTCAGCATTCCCGGCGACGACCTGATCACCATAACCGCCGCCATGGTAAAAGAAACCACCGTAAAAGAAAGCCGATAAACAGTAACCGCTGACACAATAACCTGCACCAAGAGAGAGTTGAAAAGTATTCGGCTCTCTCTTGATGTTTCGTCGTTTCGACTCCGCTCAACGACCATTGCTCCCTGAGCTGCCCCTTGAGCCTGTCGAAAGGAAGCCGAAGGGAGATTGTCGAAAGGTAGTCTAAACAAAATAATTTAATAAAATATACCGGAGTTAAAAAAGGATTGTGTAACTTTGGACTTTATTTTTTTTAAAAGAAAAAAGATGGAAAAGGAAACCTTCCTTTAAGCAGGGCGACAGAAATATAGATTTATGATAGACATTAAAGATTTAGAGAAAACATTGTGGAGTGCTGCCGATAAAATGCGCAGCAATATGGATGCGGCGGAGTATAAACACGTGGTGCTGGGGTTGATTTTCCTGAAATATATTTCGGATGCTTTCAACGAACTGCACGACGCCTTGCTCGAAGGAAAAGGCGAACACGAAGGTGCTAATGCCGAAGATGCTGACGAATACCTGGCCCAGAATGTTTTCTTTGTCCCCGAAACAGCCCGTTGGAAGTTCTTACAGGATAAAGCCAAACAACCCGAGATAGGTAAACTTATCGACGAGGCCATGGATGCCATCGAACGCATCAACCCCAACCTGAAAGGTGTATTACCCAAGATATATGCCGACCCCGATCTGAACAAACAACGTCTGGGTGAACTGATCGACCTGATAGGAACGATAGGTTTTAATCAGGAAGGGCACGAAGCCAAAGATTTGCTGGGGCGTGTGTACGAATATTTCCTCGGACAGTTTGCCGATGCCGAAGGCAAGAGCGGTGGACAATTTTATACCCCTGCCAGCATTGTAAAACTATTGGTAGGGATGCTCCAACCCTACACAGGGCGGGTGTACGACGGCTGCTGCGGAAGCGGTGGAATGTTTGTGCAGAGCGAAAAGTTTGTAAAAGAACATCAGGGCAATATTAAAGACCTGTCTATCTACGGACAAGAAAGTAACCCAACGACACTGCGACTGGCCAAGATGAACCTTGCTATACGCGGGATTGATGCCCGCATAGAATTAGGTGATACCTTTCTGCACGACAAGCACAAAGACCTGAAAGCTGATTATATTATGGCTAATCCGCCGTTTAATATCAGCGACTGGAGCGGCGAGCAACTGCGCGACGATGCCCGATGGAAATACGGCTTGCCACCCGTGGGCAATGCCAACTACGCCTGGCTGCAACATTTTATCTCCAAACTCAGCAACAACGGAACAGCCGGAATAGTACTGGCCAACGGAAGCATGAACAGCAACTCGGGCGGCGAAGGCGATATACGCAAAAGCATTATAGAGGCCGGACTGGTAGACTGCATGGTGGCACTACCCGCACAACTGTTTTACAATACCATGATACCCGCCTGTCTGTGGTTTCTTTCAAAAGACCGTACCAACCACAATTTTAGGAATCGTAGTAATGAGATTCTGTTTATCGATGCCCGCAAACTGGGTACGATGGTAAACCGACGAAATAAAGAACTGACGGACGATGATTTGGCACTGATAGAAAATACCTATCATGCATGGCGGTCTGGAAATAATACAACACCGGATAATGGTGGTGACAAACTGCCTACTAGTAGAGGCGCACAACTGTGCGCCTCTACGGAGATACAATACGCCGATATTGCCGGTTTCTGCAAAGCAGCCACTATCGACGAGGTGCGCCAAAACAATTATGTATTGATGCCCGGACGCTATGTAGGCACCGAAGAAGAAGAAATAGACCTGATTCCCTTCGAAGATAAAATGAAAACGCTCACCGATAAACTGGCGGAACAATTTGCACAAGGCGAAAAATTACAACAAACCATTCGTAAGAACTTAAAAGGAATTGGATATGAGTTTTAAGGAGTGGAAGACATATAGGCTTTGTGAAATACCTTTAGAAATAATCGATGGAGATAGGGGCAAGAATTATCCAAAACAGGATGAGTTCTCTTCTAATGGATATTGCTTATTTCTAAATACAGGGAATGTATCTTTAAACGGTTTTAATTTCTCAAAAACCCAATTTATTACAAAATCAAAGGATACTGTTTTAAATAAAGGAAAACTCAAAAGAGATGACGTTGTTTTAACTACGAGAGGAACACTTGGTAATATTGGATATTTTAGTTCGGAAATACCCTTTGATAATATTAGGATAAACTCAGGAATGGTTATCTTAAGGAATAGAGATGAGAATGAACTAAATACAAAGTATTTATATCAATATCTAAAGTCTAGTTTATTTAAAGATCAGGTAATCTCATTTTCTTCTGGAAGTGCTCAACCTCAACTACCAATTAAAGATTTACGGGAAATCGAAATTACATTACCAACAGTCAAAATCCAACAAAACATAGCCTCTATTCTTTCTTCATTAGATGATAAAATAGAACTAAACCGCCAAACTAACCAAACACTGGAAGGGATAGCACAAACACTGTTTCAGGAAATGTGCGTGCCGAAAGGGGAAGAATTGCCGGAGGAATGGAGAAAATGTATAATTTCAAATTTATTTGAAGTAAAAGATGGGACTCATGATTCTCCAAAGCAGAAATTAGAAGGTAAGTATTTGATAACCTCAAAACATTTATTGAAAGATGGAACTATTGACTTTAATAGTGCATATAAAATTTCTGTTGAAGATTTTAATGAAATAAATAAAAGAAGTAAAGTAGACAATTTTGACATCTTATATTCCATGATTGGTACCATCGGGAATACCCTACTTGTAAATGAAGATATAGTAGACTTTTCAATTAAAAATATGGGATTATTCAAAACATCACAAAAGCAGGATTTAGCAAGTTTTATCTATCTGTTTTTAAAATCAGAATTTGCCATTCAATATATGAAAGAAAGATATTCCGGTTCTACACAACAATATGTAACTCTTAAAACTTTACGAGAAATTCCCATTAATTTACCTAATCAAAAAACTATAACTGAATTTAATAAAATAGCAGTTCCAGTTTTTGAACAAATAAAGAATAATATTCAAGAAAACCAAACCCTGATTGCTTTACGTGATAGTTTATTGCCGAAGTTAATGAAGGGGGAGATAGAGATAGAAATATAAATACCTAAAATAATACTTTTATGAATAAAATCACTAAAATAGAAGGTTTTGAAATGAATAAGTTTCAGGGCGTTCTAAGTCAACTACTAAAAAATCTTGACTATACTGAAATTGAAATAGTTGAAAATTACCTTACTGCTATAAAGAAAAGCCCTTTAAGCGTTGAAAAGTATGTTTTCATAATATTCCCATTCCAATTAAGTGGTCAGGTAGATGTCCAGAAAATTAGTGATATCATTCAGAAAGTTCAAATAAAGGCCACTGCAAACACAGTATTTGTAGTTTCTAAATATCATATTTCAAATGGCTTTGAGAAAGCGATTATTAGTGAATTAACAACAATTCTGCTAAATTTTCTTGGAAGAGATAGGTTGATCAAGTTAATAGATGTACATTATTGTGATTTGTGGAAACATGATGATACAAATTTATTAGAATATGAAAAGCAGTTTCTTGTAAGTGTTAGTCAAGACACAGAATTAAGGCAGCTAAAATTATCTAACGATAAATGTCAAAAGTTATTAGATATTTACATCGAACCAAAGTTACAGCATTTTTATGAGGATAAAAAAACAAATACACCTACAAGAAAAAGAGTTGAAACGGCAGATGTAATTAACGATAAAAAGTCGATTGTTATTTCAGGTCGAGCAGGAGCAGGAAAATCAACCCTACTGAAAAAAATAGGAAAGCTTTTGATCGAAAAAAATATTGAAAATCAGGACAAAAAGAACTTGCCGATATACCTAACTACGTCTGAAATATACAATTCAAATTATAGTATTAATCAAATAGTAAATGAAAAATTAAGCTTATCCTTCAACGATGAATTATCTACAGTAATCCAAAGTTACAATATCAATATATTAATTGATAGCATCGATGAATTTGAAGAAGATGTTCAGAAAAAATTCTTGAGGGACATTCAAAATTATTCTGAAACAAACTCAATTAAATACATTATTGGAACACGAAACTCAGATAAAGTAATTTCTCTCTCTGGTCATGAGAAACTAAATACATATCGAATTGATAGATTTAATGCTGATCAAGTTAAGAAGTTTGTATCCTCTTTTTTCCTTGGAGATGAATATAAAGCTAATAACTTGTTAGATGCTCTTCGTGAAAATAAGATTATAGATAGATTGCCAATAACACCATTAACACTTTCTTTAATATCTATCTTGTATGAAGAAAATAATTTTGAAATACCAGCAACCATTACAGATATATATGACAATTTCAATGCGTTGATTATTGGAAAAGCTGTTGTTTCAAATAAAATTGAGTTCATAGATATATCGTTTAAAGAAAGAATAATATCTCTATATGCCCTAAAACTATTAGAAATACCACAGCATACTCCATTGACAAAAGACGATTTTCTTCAATATTTTAAGGAGTATTTTGCTGAAAAAACCATACCGATAAAGAAAGGAACATTGGAAGATGTATTATTGTATTTGGTTCAAAATACTGGCGTATTGTATTTAAAGGATAATATTTGGGTTAATTTTAGTCATGATTCATATATGGAGTATTATGCGGCTTTAGAAATCTTCAAGCATCAACGAGAAAAGGAACAACTTTTGGTTGACAATTTTTTTGACTCAAATTGGCAAAATGCTGCAGTATTTTATGTTGGCAAATCGAAAGATATGCCTGTTTTCACAACGAAAATAAAAGAAAAACTATCTTCTGCTAGACATGTTAATGAGTTTCTGTCTGGCATACTTGGAAGTGGCTATCTACTTCAAGCTTTGTATCAGACCGACAATAAATTGAGAAAAGATGTAGTGTTGGAAGCATTGGAATTGATTGTAAAAACAAATGAAGTTTTTATGAAATTGGCATCTGATGATACACCAATGTTTAAGAATTACAAATTACCTATTTTGCAGTTGATGAATTTATTTTTCTTTTATGAATCATTTAATTCAATCACTGTAAAAGAACCTTTAAAGATTTCATTTAAAGAATTAATGACCCAGTACAAAGAAACACATTCTCCAACTATTGGCTATAAATTAATTCAATTGGCTTTTACACTAGATTCAAAAAGAATAAATGAGTCTGCAGAACTGGAAGAGGTAGTTGATAATAGTGACATTTTGAAAGACCCAATTTTATTCCTTCTGACAGACTTTTCAATTGATTGTTTTGGTAAAGAAAAGTACAAGGATTATAAAGCTGAGCTAAAAAAGAAGTATAATACATTGAAGTTACCATTGAAGGAATTATCTGAAAAATCTGCAGCTAAGTTAAGGTTTACAAATTTAGATGTTATTTCGGCGGCCAAGTCTGTAACTATTGTTGTTGAAGGTAAAACAGATGCTGAAATAATAGAGCATGCATATTATGTCTTAACTAAAGGACAACCTCCTTACTGGAAAATCAGAACATCTGGAAATACAGATAGTGGCTGTGCTACTGAAGTTGCAAAAACATTGTTGAGTTCATATCCTGTTGTGGATGAAAAACACACGGTCATTGGATTATTTGATCATGATTCAAAAGGGTTACATGAATTTAGAAGATTATCTTCGGATGTTTTTGAGTTTGTTGTAAATAATACAATCAGAAAACATAAAAAGGCAAATATATATGCTCTTTGTTTACCAATTCCAGGCGAAATGGATATCTACCTACAAGAAAAACAAGAGTTTAATTTCTTTGAAATCGAACATTACTTTGGTTTTGAATTTTTGAACTCAAAAGATATGCTAAAAGCTACTGCAATACCAGACATATATGAGATAAGCGACAAAAGAAGTGCAAAATCAACTTTTTCTTCCGAGATTAGAAAATATACAGATCCTGAATTATTTAAGTATTTTATAAGTTTATTTAAATATATAGATAAGATAACTAAAGTAGAAATCGAATATTCGATTTAATTTTGAAATTGCTTTAAAGACTAGATGAGGAAACAACATGAAACACATCACCGAATCCGAAATAGAACAAATAGCGTTAGATATTCTCAACGAGGAGTTAGGATACACGGTGTTGTATGGTCCCGATCTGGCAGACGGAGCGCACAAAGAGCGGGAGTTTGGGGATGTGGTGTTGAATAAACGGCTACGGCATGCCATCGATAAACTAAACCCTGGCATTCCGGCAGAAGCGCGCGAAGAAGCTTTAAAAAAAGTGTTGCGTACCACGTCGGTAAATGCGCTGGATAATAACGAGCACTTCCACCGCATGCTTACCGAGGGTATTGATGTAAAGTTCGGAACAGGTGATGGAAAATCGAAAACGGATAAAGTATGGTTGCTGGATTACAGCCGTCCGCAGAACAATGAGTTTCTGGCCATAAACCAGTTGACCATCGTAGAGAACCACGTCAATAAACGCCCCGATATTGTTTTGTTCGTCAACGGCTTGCCATTGGTAGTGATAGAACTGAAAAATGCAGTGGATGAAAACGCGGGGGTACCCGATGCATACAACCAACTGCAAACCTACAAACAAGTGATCCCGTCGCTTTTTACCTACAATGCTTTTATGATAGCCAGCGATGGATGGTTTGCCAAAGCGGGTACAATGAGCTCTGACTATAACCGCTTTATGGAGTGGAAAACGGCAGACGGCATCACCATAATAGATACCGAAACACAACCCGAAATGGAGCCCATGATGCTGGGGCTGCTGAATAAAAACACGCTGTTGGATGTGTTGCGCCATTTCATAGTGTACGAAAAGACCAAAGAGAAAACCATCAAGAAAATGGCGGCCTATCACCAGTACTATGCGGTGAACAAAGCCATTGAAAATACGGTAAGAGCTTCGGCGGTGAACCATGTGCTAAGCGCACCGCCCGAACAATTCGGACTAGCCAATGCCAGGCATCAGGCAAAAGGCGACAAACGCGCGGGGGTGGTATGGCATACGCAAGGCAGCGGCAAGAGCCTGAGCATGGTGTTTTACACCGGCAAGTTGGTGTTGTCCGACGAAATGAATAACCCCACCATCGTGGTACTTACCGACCGCAACGACTTAGATCAGCAACTCTTCGAAACCTTCGGCAGTTGCGAACAACTAATACGGCAGAAACCCAAACAAGCCGAAAGCAGGGATGACCTGAAAGAAAAACTATCGGTAGCTTCGGGTGGCGTGGTGTTTACCACCATTCAGAAGTTTATGCCCGAAACGGCGGTAGAAACCTATCCTAAATTATCGGACCGACGAAACATCGTGGTAATGGCGGATGAAGCGCATCGCAGCCAGTACGATTTTATCGACGGATATGCCAAACACATGCGGGATGCATTGCCCAATGCTACCTTTATCGGTTTCACGGGTACGCCCATCGAAAAAGAAGACCGCAACACACAAGCCGTGTTCGGCGATTACATCGATGTATATGATATTCAGCAAGCCGTGGAAGATGGTGCTACCGTGCGCATCTACTACGAAAGTCGGTTGGCAAAGATAGCCTTAAGCGAAGCCGACCAAAAGCTGATGGATGAGCGTGTGGAAGAAGTGACCGAGGATGACGAACTCACCGACAAACAAAAACGCTTTGCCCGCTGGGCAAGCAAAGAAGCCATAGTCGGTAGCGAACAACGACTAAAACAAGTGGCGTTGGACTTAGTGACGCACTTCGAAAACCGCACCTCGGCGGTGGAAGGTAAAGGGATGATAGTAGGCATGAGTAGGCGAAACTGCGTAAGTTTGCACCGGGAAATTATCAAGCTTCGGCCCCACTGGTACCATGCCGACGACGATAAAGGAATAATAAAAGTTATCATGACCGGCTCGGCCAGCGATCCGCTGGACTGGCAGGAACATATCCGCAATAAATCCAAACGCAAAGCCATTGGCGATCGGTTGAAAGACCCAAAAGATCCCTTGCAACTGGTCATCGTGCGCGATATGTGGCTCACGGGATTTGATGCACCTTGTCTGCATACGCTTTACATCGATAAACCCATGAACGGGCATAACCTGATGCAAGCCATTGCACGGGTAAACCGGGTATTTGGCGATAAGGAAGGCGGACTGGTGGTAGATTATATCGGCATAGCACAGGATTTGAAAAATGCACTGGCTATCTATACCGAAAGCAGCGGCAAGGGACAACTTACCTTCGACCAGGCGGATGCCGTAGCCAAGATGCTGGATTTCTACGATATCGTAGTGGATATGTTCGGAAGCTTCGACTATAAACGCTACTTCAGCTCACCACCAAAAGAAAGACTCAACTTTATATTGGATGCGTCCAACTATATACTGGGGCTAAAAGATGAGAACGGCCGCAACGGCAAGCAACGCTTCAAAGACCATGTTACTAAGCTGCAAAAAGCATTCGGCATATCAGTTCCACACCCTAAAGCATTTGAGATTCGGGATGATCTGGCATTCTTTCAGGCTATCAAAGCCCGCTTTGCCAAGTTCGACGAAACAAAGAAAAAACGCACCGCCGAGGAAATAGAAACGGCTATCCGTCAAATCATCAACGATGCCATTATCTCTACCGAAGTGGTGGATATATTTGATGCAGCGGGTATAGCCAAACCCAGCATTGAAATTCTGACCGATGAATTTCTTGCACAGATAAAAGGATTACCCCGCAAGAACCTGGCGTTGGAATTACTCAAACGCCTGTTGAACGATGAAATAAAGAAACGTTCGGGCATCAACATAATACAAGGGAAGAAGTTTTCTGAAATGCTTGCCGATGCGGTAAAACGCTACCAAAATGGGTTAATAGAGGCTGCACAGATTATTGATGAACTGATAAAACTGGCGCAGGAAATAAAAGAAGCCGACAAGCGGGGCGAAAAACTAAACCTGCGACAGGATGAATTAGCTTTCTATGATGCGTTGGCCGATAACCCGAATGCCGAAACGATACTGGGTGATGATATTCTGAAACACATAGCCCACGAATTGGTAGAAAGCGTGCGCCGCAATACTTCCATCGACTGGCAGTTGAAAGAAAGCGTACAAGCAAAACTTCGGGTAATGGTGAAACGCATCCTGCGGAAATACAAATACCCGCCAGATGATCCGAAGACAGGAGAATATACCGTATCTGTCACCAAAGTACTGGAACAAGCAGAGCAATTGGCCGATTATTGGACAAGAGAAATTGATTAAATATTCATCGGGTGACTGTGCTGATATTCTCGGCTACGCTCATGGAGATGGTGTCGCGATGGTTGAGCGTAGTCGAAACCAGATATTAAATACAAGAAATGCTGCTCCCTGAGCGAAGCCGAAGGGAGCAATCAAAAAGAAATTAGATGCTAAAAATATAATCGGATTATTCTATGAAATTCTCAGAACGATATGGGTATTTAAAACCTTCTGAAGTTATTATCAGAGAACAAATAACTCCTGAAATACAGAATGTAATATGTAATTGTTTACACGTTTTTTCTAGAAAATTATTGCATGATCGTTACAAGATATTAGAACGATATATTTGGTGTTATTTTCTAAATCAAAGGTTGGACTCCTTTCAGTCAAATACTAATTTGATTAAGAATTATATTCAAAACAATAGAATTGATTGGTATTCGAAATTAGATATTATTGAAACAATACTTTCATTTGATTTTGAAGATTACAATTCAGATGCGGTAAATACCTTTACCGATCATCTCAATTATGAATTCGAAAGATTAAAGTTTGGGTATCGGGTAGTTGAAAATCAAATTGTAGAAATTACGTCTGAAGAAGAAATCAAAGCGATAGAAACGGCTATAGATGAAAACAAAGAGAATGTGAAACTACATCTGAATAATGCACTAAAGCTGTATGCTCAACGACCGGAGGCTGATTATCGCAATTCTATCAAAGAATCAATTTCAGCAGTAGAAGCCCTGAGTAGAGAAATCACAGGGGACAAAGGTTTAAGTTTTGCTAAAATGGAAGCTGCCGGTTATAAGATACCTCACGTTCTTCGTAAAAGTTTTGAAATGCTATATGGCTACACCAATAACCCTACAACTGGCATTCGTCATGCTTTAATGAATGAAACAGCTGAATACCTTCCCGGTGCTGATGAAGCATTGTTTATGTTGGTTTCGTGTAGTGCGTTTATCAATTATTTGAATAGTAAAAGTCACTAATTAGTAAATTGTGAGCAGGAAGCATACGATAATAATAGCAATATTGATAGCACTCACGGTAGTTGCAGCCCGGGCTATTGATAAAAACAGCTATATCGGGGCTACACGGTCGTATTACAAAGAAGCTTATCAAGATAGCAAACCGGCTAAGGTGGTAAGTTCATGGTTGGTGCCATTTGACACCCCAAATCGGTACGATATACGCAGCATTCGGGTGGTAAGTGTGTTTGGCGATCATCGGGAGTCGTACCTGAAAGGGCATATTCATACAGCTACAGATCTGATTGCAGCCAATAAGTCGGCAATAACCTATATTTATCCGATGGCCGTGGGAGTGGTTTGCTCCATTCACCTCAGTCATCCGCACAAAACAATCGTTATCCGGCATCTGTTGGCAAACGGAAAGACCATATACACATCGTACAAGCATTTACAGGAAATATATGTGAGCGTGGGTACACAAGTTGATCAAAACACCAAAATAGCTCGCTTGTACACACGTGAGGAAACTAAAAAGTACAAAGGGAATTACGACCATCTCCACCTCGAAATCCGTAAATCGTTCTACGATTATGGATGTGCCAGTTGGCTAACAATGAATAAAAATGATCTGAATGAACTGTTCTATAATCCAATGGTATTTATGAAAAGTAATTTGGGAGCAGGGCAGCAGGCAGATTAAAAAACGCCTATAACTTGTAATTGGTAACTGATAACTGATAACAACCCTTCGTCCTCCTGCGTCGGACACTTCCCTTAGAAAGGGAAGATCATCCGAAGAAGTACATTCGCTAAACCAAAGTGGGGATGCTTAAACAAAAAAGACTAATTTTACCATCGGAGAACTACTCACACTCTCGCAACCCCTCACAACAGTTGTGAAAGTCATAAGAGTTCCCTGAAAAAAGAATAAAACTAAAACAAAAAACAAGATTATGGCTTTAAATTTCAAGATGGATGATAACAATATCCAATCAAGTTTTTCAACTATCGCTTCGGAGATAATGAATAAATGGGTACTTAAGGCCGGCGATAGCTCCTATCGAATCTGCGAACTGGAATTCTATTATAAAAGCAAGTCGCATCAAGATCCGTATATACACGGACATGATCTACAAAAAGAAATGGGGAAATGGTATTTTCACGGTTCAGGCTTGGATATGACATTCGGAAGTGAGAAATGTCCGGGGAGTATCCTTATCCGCGCTATTTACAATTTGGCCGAACCGCACAACTATACCTACGGACCTATTAAAACAGTGACGGAGTTATTCGCTAATCTCCCTGATATTTATAACGGAGATTTCTCCTTGCGATTAGAGGCGGATGATAAAGGATTGATCAAAAAAGAAGACAAACGCATATTTGATGCTCCACGGGTAGGTCTAAATCCCGACAAAGATTTAAACGGATCGTTCTGTCTGAAGAAGTACCGCTTCTTTGTAATGCCCAGCGAACAGCATGTAGGAATAGAAAATGCACTCAGAGGTTCAAAACTAAGCAATAAAGAAGTAAATG
>Ga0302296_1002521_pt1 | contig 12309 bp, 18 predicted proteins | sample III_Fen_N3_1_FD_194546 | JGI IMG/M metagenome (GOLD analysis project Ga0302296, IMG submission 194546) | Peat permafrost microbial communities from Stordalen Mire near Abisko, Sweden - III_Fen_N3_1 | ecosystem: Environmental > Terrestrial > Soil > Wetlands > Permafrost | place: Sweden: Abisko... | reverse complement strand
AATTTTCAGTTACGGGAATTAAATTTTCATCACAACCAAATACTCCTAATTGGATTGGATGGACATCGGGTAGTATTACAGATCAAACTCCACGAACATGGACTATACCATCGGGAGAATTTATACCAACTGCTGATACTTATTATTGTTATTTTAAATGTCCTGTTGATTCTTCTATTTTATCAGGAGAGATTATATTTTCTGAAACTCAATATAAAACTAAAGGAACTGATTTTTACTATTACTTAATAGGAACTTTAGGTTCTGTAGTAGATAACATGCGGCAGTTCTACACTTCTTATGGATTTACTTTTATAAACGGCAATACGATAACTACAGGTAGAATACAAGGTAATGGTGCGTATGTTGATTTAGATAATGGAGAGATAGGGGGTAGGATTAATTTTGTAGATGGATTAATATCAGGATATATTTCTATAAAAAATGCAGAAGGAATAGAGCGTGCATGGTTAAATGGATCGTCAACTCCCGAAGATGATATTATACTTGGTATAGGCGGAACAAAAGAGATAAATAACCCACCGTTTAAAGTGCTTGAAGATGGAGAGATGCATGCTGCAAGCGGTAATCTTATAGCTAAAGCAGATGGTACTGGTCAAATAGCCGGAGGCGCTATAAAATGGGAATTAATTTCATCTTTATTGAAGCTAATAATTAGTACTGATAATTTTAGTATAGACGCCGATGGGAATGTAGTAATATCTGGATTATTTAAAACTGGAGATGCTGGGAAAAGGATAATTATAGACCCAACCACCCAGTCTATAAAAATGTATGACAGTTTAAATAGAATAATATTTTCTATGGATAATTATACTACAGATGGCTCTTACGGTGGTATTCTTATATATAAATATACAGGATCAAGTACAACTCCTGATTTCACGCCATCTTGGCTTAGTGGTACGCAAGTAGCTACACATATAGGTACTTTTGATGAATTAGCAGTGCCAACAATGCAAGTAGCTAGTGGAGGAGCTCTATACAAAGTCTACTGGGATTCGGTATCAGGGAAATTAGTAAGATCAAGTTTATCTGGGACATAATTAAAAAACTATAAATATTTCGCATTTATAATTAAATTCATTATATTTGTGGAACTAAAAATAAAAATTATCATGGCAAACGAACCCGACAAGATTCCTCCTATTATTCCTGATCCAGAACCGCATCCAAAAGCATGAAAAAAAGATGGATTGTAGAAATTATACGGTATTTACCTATAATAGTTAGCATTCATGTTATTATTGTCGGCTTGTCTATATTATGTAATTTTTATAATCCATTGTACTGCACTCTATTCACTGGACTTTTTAGTATTGGTGGAGTTATTACAGAGTGGCTTCTTTCTATTCTGTCAAAAGAATTAAAGTTTTGCGTAATTCATAGATTAATTATATATAATTTAATGTTCATATCGTTTTTGTATTATTTAGAATCTAATAAAATAGAAATTAACTATGGAATTTATTTTATGATAATACCAACTACAATATTATTAGTAGCTTACGCAATAAAATCTTTCAATAATGGATTACACAAGAAAAAAGAAGTTAGTTGAGATATTGAGGAGGATAGCCAAATCTGTCGAAAATGGGATGTGTGATAGCATGGACGTTAGCGAATACGATATTCTTATCGACTCTCTTAGAAATTTGCAGCAATTAGAAGTAAAATATAATATAAAACCTAAAAAGTCATGGATATTCTCAAAATAGTTGAATCGGTATTAGCCTTTATCCTTCATATACTTCCGTATTTAGCTGGTATATCAGCTTTTGTTTTTGGAATACTTTTCTTTAAACAAAAAAGATATGCCGGAGAAATAGACAACATTAAGGAGTTGATGGAGGCTTATCGCAAAGAGCGTAACGATTTACTTGAGAGAATAGACAAACAGGATAAACGTATTCAGCAACTTGAAGAACGAGATAACGAACACCGTTATGAAATAGTTAAAAAAGACATGGAGATTGTCGACCTTGAAGGCTTGCTCGTTCAAAATAAAAGAGTGCTTAATTACGGTTGTGAAAACTGGGATACTACTTGCCCTATTGGAATGAAATATAGAGAGCTTTTATCTAAAATGGAAACGAAATGAACGTAATAAAAAACTTTCAAACTAAACACGGATTAGTTCCAGATGGTATTATAGGAAAAAATACTCTTCTTAAAATAAAGGAAATATTTAATATTCAATCTAACGAAATGTTGGCTCATTTTATGGGTCAATGCCATGTAGAAAGCGCCGGATTTACTGCTGTAATGGAAAATTTAAACTACTCATCACAAGGATTGCTTGGGACTTTCCCTAAGTACTTTAATAAAGATTCTGCACCATTATATCAACGTAATCCAGAAAAAATAGCCAACAAGGTTTATGCTAACCGTATGGGCAATGGAAACGAGTTATCGGGAGATGGTTGGAAACATAGAGGTGTAGGATTGATTCAATTAACAGGAAAAGATAATCAAGACTTATTCTCTAATTATATTAAAGACCCTGCTATAAAAAGCGACCCATCTATCATCGCTACAAAATACCCATTTGAATCAGCAAAATTTTACTTTGACAATAGACACTTATGGAGCTTGTGTACTGAAGTAAATGAAAAATCAATAACCACTTTATCGTACCGGGTTAATGGCGGAACGAATGGACTACAAGAAAGAATTGAATTGACTAATCATTATTATAATATACTAAAATGAAGAAACTATTTATCACATGGCTTGCCATATTAAAGGCTAAAACCCCTTTATTTTGGGTCGTTATTCGTAACTTATCAATTGGTATAATTGCTGCTGTAGGAGTTATTAATACTACGGCATCAACAGCTATTGCTCCTACATGGTACACAGAATACCAATGGTATATTTTAGCGGGATCGGCAGTACTTGGATTCTTCGCTCAATCACATCAAAAGCCTAATACTCCAGTAACATGAAAACGATATATTTAATCATAATCGGAGTAGTGATATTAGTTGCTGGCTTTTTTGTTGGGAGGAGTACTTTATCAAATAAAAAGATTGATAATCTGATAACTACTACTCAACTACAAACGGCATTGCTGAATCAAAAAGACTATTTAGATACTCAGTATTCATGGAAATTAATTGATTCGTCTAAAGTAATTCAATCTTTACACAAAAAAATAAGTGATGGTTTAAAACCTATTATTACTCACTACCATCAATCTGCTAATGCAGCAACACAAGCATCAGATAAAGATACCGCTTCTGCGTCTCTTTGCAGGAATGCATTAACCGCACAGGAGCAATTAGTCTACCATATGGGTATTAAGTCCTATAATGACTCGATACAGCTTTATGAATGCAATAAACAAGGAAAGTATATCGGTGATTTAGTAGCAAAGAAAGATTCTACCATTAAAGCATGGAATGACACTTACAATAAAATGGTATCTACTATTAAAAAAGCAACTGGAGAAAAAACCTTTACTCCGTTTATAAACGCTTCATATAATTCGTTCGGTTATTATGGTGCTGGAGCGGGAATTTACATAAAAAATATAGGAGTTGGTGCAAAATATATAACTAATTTCAGCCAACAAGGTTACGAGGTTAGTTTGGGAATTAAATTTTAAGATTTGGCTTTTTCATAATTGGTTTGATTTGAAAATCCCCAACAGCTCGAGATGAGTAGTTGGGGATTAGTTTTTCATTCAGCTTTAAAAAGCACATTTAACTGCTCGATAGTTGTAAAATTATCCATTGGATAGCAAGTTTTCTCCCAGAGTATAAATTCAACTTCTTCATCTGTTGCATCAGGTTTATAATATCTGATAATTTCGCCCCACGTCTTATTATCTAAATCTTCAAGTCTTAGCGGTTTCATAACCAAATGATTTGCTGTTTAAAAATAAACTTTGAAAAGAAATACTCTATGAGAGCTTCTCTTGAATGAATCCAATTAGGTTGCATTGCTATATGCGTACATTTTTTAAGTTGATACAAATCTGCCGCCATATGAAATAACCACTTCTTAATTCCGAAAATAGGGGCAATGTCAAGTGGGTTAATCCATTCACCACCATATTTGTGGTTAATAATATCTTGGCACTCATAGAAGTTATATTTAAATTCGGCTACTTCTAAACCTGCTATTTGTCCGCTAATATATGTTTTCATTCAGAAGCCTCCATTAATTGCTCATAAGTAAAAGTAATTTCTTTTCCGTTCGGATAGTAAAGTTTAGGAAGCAACTCATTAATTTTATCAAAGTCGATATTTTCTTTAATGACTTTTTCTATCTTGTCATATTCTAATCCGTCTTCCGATTGTCTATCCTCCCACTTATCCATAAGTAGTTCGGTCAATAAATCAACTGATAATACTCCTATCGGCTCTAAATCGCAATCTTCCACTGTGATGGTGTCGCCTGCTTTGAGCATGTCTAAATCAATATCCGCTACTAAGTCGGATAATTCGTGATAAAAATTTTCGTTGTAATACATGGTGCTTATTTTATTTATTAATATAAAGGAATATCAAATCCCTGCTGAATTAAATACTTAAATACGTTTATCCTTAAATACTGGCTATGATGCCTTTGCATTTTGTGATAAACCTCATAATTTTTTGTGTAGTGAAAACTAAAATCTCTAAATGTTAAGAAAAATGTATAATAATTGCTTTCTCTTCCATCTTCTATCCTTGTACTATGATAGTCAATAACAACCGTATCACTAAACGTTTCTTTATCAAAATCGGTTATTATTGGCTTATTCCAAAAATCAAGACACGGACATGCTCCGATAAGAAGAACTATATCCATTACGTTTTCTGCTGTGATCTCTGATAGCGGTTTATTTCCTATTGCTATTTTATTTTGTGAAATTACCGTTTCGTATTCATCATTGCTTAATTTATCAATTGTTTTCATCTAAACATATAATATTAAATTATTAATACTACTAAAATTAAAAGTGCTACACAATCATCTTTAAAATTATTGTGCTTTTGCTGTAAGGAGCGACCTTGTTCGGTTATATGCATTTTTCCAAAATTTTATACGCTTTATGATATTTCTTAACTCTCTCAATATCTTTGTCCGTTATCTCAATTAATCTGGTTAAATCCATATTATCTCGCAATTCTGATAGTTTTATTCGAGATGCGAGTTTATTCTCGGATATTCTTTGTATATAACTTTCTAAATAATTTTCGTTTTTTACTTTCGTTAGAATAATAACTAAGTTTAAAACCTCTTTAGGGAAAATATACGAAAGTGATTTTTCGTTCCACTCTTCGCAATCCTCTAATATATCATGCAGTACGGCGGCAGACTCTACTATTATTGATTCATAGACAGGAATGCATACCTCTCCAACATAGCAGCCTCTTGACACTCTAAATAAGTGGTCAACGTATGGCTTTCCAGTTTTGTCTATCTTGTCCCTGAACGCATATTTAGCTAATTCAAAAGCCTTACTACAAACATTTTTTAATTCTTCCTCTTTTGTCATATCTATATTTCTTTTAAAGTGATTTTTTGTCCTCTAATACTCTCAAATTCATATAATCCGGGAAAGAAGTACTGGCAGAACCTTCGTTTACCTTCGCATATTGCATCGTACTGAATTACTGTGCTGTTTTCTTCCTGAATGACGTGGATGTTTTGGGGAAGAGGGTTGAGGTGTTTGGTCATAATTCTGTACGTTTAATTATATCTTTAATATCGCAGATTTTATCATATGATAATTTATTGTAGTCAAAATTTACTACAAAGCCTATTACAGATTGCTTTTTAAAGTCTAAAACATCGGTTTCATTTGGGACAAAATACCACGCAGAACTAAACGTAGAAGGAATTATTGATACCGACTTAGAGTCTTCGTTATAATCTCTTCTGAATTTTACCGAATTGCCAATATATGCAATATTATTTGTCACTCTATCAATCATACCGACCATTTCTATTTTTGAGTAGTGTCTTTTAAATATAACGCTACCTACCTCTAATTTTTTCATAATTCTTATAAATTTATATCTGTTTCTGTCATTAATTCAATGTGATAACTTTTAATATATGTATTCATTATTAGCCTTGTTTCGGGCTCAAATCCCATACTACCCAAAATATCCTGAATATGTGTAAGGTCTGTATTTACTCTTGCATATCCAGCATAAAAAGCTATGCCTTTTGAAATTTGAGTTAGTGTAAGTGTCTTATTTGGATTGTCAATTGGTGCTCTGAAATTCTCTGCTAAGATTTGCTCTTCAAGTACGCTTACCTTGTAAAGTAAATTACGCTCTTCACGTCTTTGTCTTTCCTCTATTGTCAAATCCCATTCAAAATACTCGCTGTGATACTTGTGCCATGCTTGTTCCCAAAGTCTATGAATATCCAATTCCTTGAATAAATTCATATCAAGCATTTTTACTTTAAATATAATCCATCGGGTATTAAGATCATCCTTTAAAAACTCTGTCCTGTTTGAACTTCCAAAGAATGAACACCTACGATACATCTTAACTTTTTGTTCTCCATAAGGTAATCGGACATTTACCGAATACTTTGCCAAGGTGCTTTTCAATTTACCTAATCCTCCAACCTTATCAAAATCATCAAGGTCATCAAGGTTATAGATAAATGTTTCCGTTAAAGTGATTTGCGTGTCCTTGTCGCCTGTTAATGTCTCTTCTGTGTAATAGTTGTCACCAAATGGATTTAAGTACCGTATAAAGCGGGATTTGCCTGTTTCCTGTGCTCTATTCTCGAATACCATAACTACACGATTATAAAAGCTATCATCTAAGGCGCATTTGATGGCTCTAACAAATTGTTTTTCCATCATTGTTACAAAGAATTGCCTATCATCAGTAACTACATAATCAGCCAACAACTCGAAGTAATTCACTCCATCCCACTTAGCAAGAGAATTAAAGTACGCTTCAAATGGATTATAATCCGGAACGTATCGTGAACCTATTAAACACTTGATTGCATCCTTGCGAAAATCAATACCGTTATGCTGGAGGTCAAGATATAAGTTATTCGATTCGCATAACTCCCAATCGTTTAAACTTTCTTTCGGTTTATACTCGATTTTATGAGTTATTACATCTCTACGAAAATCATATAGTGAGTCCAAAAAGTTCATTGCGTAATCAATTCTCGGAATCTTCTTTTGAGTTTTTTCTTCTCCCGTAATCCTTGAATCAATGTTCTTTATCTTATTCTCTGTTTCAAGAATAAAGTTCGGTATGTTTACGTTATCATCTTTCATCTCTGGTTTTATAGGTGGAAATTCAACTCGCTTAATAGTTTTCATTATCTCTCTCGGTTCTTTGTACGTACCCTCTTCTTTTGCAAGTTCAATAACCGATTGAGTATAATCTCCGGCATAAGCCAATGTAGTACGAACCGCTAATGGTGTATAACCTCGATTCTCTTCAAAAGGATGTGCATTGGAGCTAAACACATAAAATTGAGGTATTCCTGCCCGTGACACAACCTTACCTAATGTAGCGGATATTCCATCGGATAATTTTTTATCGGGTCTTGCGCAGTTTACGCCGTCCTTAGCGAATGTCCAACCGTTTTGAATTAATAGCTGCCTACATTCATTGACTGCATGAGACGATGAATTATATCTGTCACCTACTTTGTCTCCTACACCATAGTTATTTGTTTCAGTAACTCTTGCTGGCTGTTCATACTCTTTCTCAATTATCTCATTATACTTTTGGCATTCAGCGATAATAAAATCACGTTCCTCTTTAGTAATAACTGGCATCTCGGAAAAAGAACCAGCCTGCATTATATAATTATCGGATGGATTGACAATAGTATAACCGCCTTCACCTTTCGTTTCAATTAGTGCGGTAGGTCTACCTGCCACAGGATCATAAGCCATTGCTAATTTCCTACTGCCTTCGATAGGTTCTTCACATCGATAAAAAACGTGGAAGCCACCGCTTCGGGTAGTCTCGTATGGTAAGTTAAAGGTATCAATTATTGACTTAAAGGTAGAAAATAGATTTGATGCATTACCAAGGTGATTATCAAAGTCTAAACACTCTAAATTTCCTGATACTTTGCCAAAAATAATTGCGATATTAAAGTCGCCATCGAATGCTCTGTCAACCTCCTCTGACGTGAGTATAAAGCTCTGAAGTCTTTTCCAAGATTCTATTGATGGTCGCTTTTTCTCTTTGTTGATTGGTAAGACGGCGTAGCCGAGAGAAATATAGTATTTGGCTGTTGCGATTAAGTTTGGCATAATGATTTGATTTAAAGTCCGATTCTTTCTTTTGCTATTTCAAAATACTTTTCATCCATTTCAATTCCAATAAAAGAACGGTTAAGATTCTTACAAGCTACCCCAGTTGTTCCGCTTCCCATCGTATTATCTAACACCACATCCAATTCATCGGTATATGTTTTTATAAGGTACTCTAAAAGTAGTACAGGCTTTTGAGTAGGATGATGAAACTTTCCAGTTTCGTGTTCTTTTGGTATTGATATTATTGAAGTAGGAAAATTTTCATCTGATACGATTGTTGGAGTCTCAACAAAACTACCGTAGCAGCTATTCTTTTGTGGGTTCAACATATTTCCCTTACTGTGATTTCTTTTATGAGGTTCACATTTTACCATTTGAGGATTATATGTTGGTAGTGATTTATAGAATATGCAAATATCCTCATGTTGTCTAAGTTGCATTCTTTTTGAATTTAAGAACCCAGTTTTGGCGACCTTATCCCATACTAAATTATACCTCCATAATTTTTTATTACTTATTAATAGGTCTGCAGTAAACATCCCTTGACCAAATAAAACTATGATTCCATTATCTTTAATAATTCGTTCATAGCTACTCCATAATTTATCAAAAGGAATTACAGAATCCCATTTAGCCGAGCTATTTCCTTTATTTAATACTCCATATGGCAAGTCACAAATAATAGCATCAATACTTTTATCAGGTATATTTTGCATCTCAATTAGGCAATCTCCTTTAATTAGTTGTATCATAATTTTTTTAGTTTTAGTTTCTTATCCCCTGCGCCTTATATCGAGCCATAACGACGTACGGCCAATTAGCTGCTAAATTATGCATCTTTTGATATTCAATCAACCCATCCTTTCCATATTTAATAAACACCTGCCTAAATAGCCAATTTTTTGAATACCCTTTCGCTTCCGAGTAAATTTCATAATCTTTAATCGATTCAAGTTTTTTTACCGCTTCCGAATAACTTACTTCGACTAAATCTACTATTTTTTGTTCGTGAGTGATTGGGAAAACATAGCCGCAGTATTTACATATTCGAGATGAAGCGTGAATTAAAGCTCCGCATTTTGGACAATCTTTTACTGCACCGACACCTTGACCTGTCGATTTTGACTCCTCGTGAGTTAATGACCATTCTCTTTGTTGTCTATAATATCCAAGTCTTGAACAATTATCGCCAAAGTCTAATAAGTTAAAGTGAGTTTTGTTTTTAAAGATTCTCGATCCCCTGACTATCATTTGGTGACAAAGGTTTTCGGACATTGTAGCCCGATCAAGTATTATTGTTTGGATAGGAGGAAAATCAAAACCAGTAGTGGCTATGCCAGAGTTTATCAAAACGCAAAACTCACCATCCTCCCATTGTTTAATCACGTCTTTTCTTTTACCGGAAAAGAGCTCGAAGTTAGTAATATAATTTTCATATTCAAACTTTTTAATGTTATATTTTGCAATATCTCCTTTAGAAGCATTTTCTTTTAACTCTTTTGGCTTTGCAACATTAGAAACTATGAACTTAGCTTTTATTCCCGCATCGTTAAAAGACTTACATGTATTAATTGAATGCTGGATGTTACAACAGAAAACTAACGTTATAGTATTTGGACATATTCGATTCCAATTGTCAATAACTCCCGAATATAATTCTTGTTTGTTATACCTATCAAACATTTGAGAGGCATCGAACTCCCCTTTAACTACCGAAACTCCTTTCATATCAACAGGTATTGAATAGTACTTATCCGGTACTAAATAGCCCATATTAATGAGCTGCTGGACGTCTAAGCCCATTACCATATCTTCGTAGTCATTAGCAAGCTGTCTTTGTTTCCCAGACCTACTTGGGGTTGCAGAGAAACCTAAAATAAATTTATCTTTCGTTGATGAGAAATCAAATAATCGGTTAAACTCCTGCATATGACATTCATCATTTACAATTAGATCAATTGACTTAAACCATTCAATCCATTCTGGCTTATCAAGTCTATTTATTACAGTTTCGACCATTCCTACATGTATTTTTCCGGTCGGAGGATGTTTAATTCCATCAGCCAGTATGGATGGGGTTATTCCGAACTTAACCAAAGTACCGTTAGTTTGAGATAAAAGTTCCTCTCTATGAGTAAGTATTAAAACGTTAGAACCTTTTTGATTCGACTGTTTAGCCATATAACTAAACATTACAGTTTTACCGCTACCTCCCGGAGAACAGACAACTAACCTTTTCTTTTTATCTGACCACTTACTTTTAACTTCATTAATTATATCGGTTTGATAATCTCGAAGCTGGATCATAATATATTAGTTATTTTTGATAATGCGTTTTGATAAGCATTATGAGCATCTATCTCATTGACGAATCCACCTAAATACTTAGATATTCCTTCTATCTGTATTTGAGACCTCCATATCTTTGCATCTTTATTCCAATAAACACCCGCATAACTGGACGAATAGTTTTCACTGTTTTTTCTAAAGCAAGTAGAGCCGTTTTCTCTATTCGAAACTATTCTAAGATTTGACTTCGAATTATTGTTCTTGTTCCCATCTATATGGTCTACTACTAATTTCATTCCGCACGGATTATGATTCAAGAACGAAATAGATACCATTTTATGTACCTTTATTCTTTTTGATTTTCTAAACTTGCTTAAACAACATGATAAATATCCGTATGCGTCTGGCGATGACTTTAAAAATTTTTCTGATACTGTTTTTGAGTTTGAGTTTTTATAATATACTATCCTTTCCAAACTTTTTATTCTGCCAAAACTACTAACTTGATACAAACCCTTATATTCAGGTATGTCTCTCCAAATTTCTATTTCTTCCATAATAAGAATAAAAAAAAAAGGCCCTTAACAAAATCTGTAGGGGTCGAAGTCTACATCATCCGAAAAGGGCTTAAAAGGTAAATTGCTCTGTTTCGACCCGCAATTATGTAAGCACAAAGATAGTAAAATTATTTGATGTTTGCTACTATTTTCCTACAATTAACTACACTATGGTTAAGGCTGCCATCCACCTTACATTTAACGAGAAAATTTTTTATTTCTCCACCGTTTGGGCAGTCTTTGCAATAGGTTATTCCGATTGATTTTGCCATTCTTCGTAAGTTTTGTCATTACCAATAGTTTCTAAATGACATTCAGCAAGTTTCTTTTTGATTAGAATTTGATTTTCTTTCGACATGATCATATCATAATAAAGATAATCGCCAACAAAATTAATCTTTTCAACACAAGGTTTGCATCTGATAATTTTAACCATCAAGATGACCGGATAGCGGTTACATTGATCAATTAACTCACGTAGAATACACACTTTCTGATATGAAATTGCATCTGAATTTTCAAAGCGTGGTAATGATTCTAATTCGTACAGTTCTTTTTTGTATTGTTTACGAATGCTTGCACGTTCTTTTATCCTTGACTTCCAATCAGTGGAAATTGCTTGTTTGCCTGTAATTTTATAAATTACGTGGTCAATATCAAGGTCGAGTAGTTTAGCGATAGATTGAGGGCTTAGTTTCATGATGGTTTAAATTTACCCCGAACCATTACGATTCGGGGATTGATTAATTATTTAGTGAATACATCAATAATACGAGTCTCGGTAACTCCAACTACAACCCAATCAGCCATTGACTTTTTAAGCTGTAACATCACGAACTCTTCTGCATCATTCACATCTACCGCCCTAACATAAATTAATACAGGAATCCGCTTTTCTTTACCGTTATCAGCCTCGACAACAATTGCAAGCCTGCATGCGTACCACTTACCTTCTACATCTCGTTGAAATAATTCAGCAATTTTTGTTTCACGTACATTGCATACTTTAAAATTGCCGGTACTAAAAGGTTGTACTTCTGTTATACCGATTGCTTCCGCTTCTGTACAGCTTAAAGCATCCACTAAAAACGATTCAGTTACTTTTTTTGGCTGACCATCTTCCCCAAGTTTATTATATTGGGTTTTAATTTCGTAGTACATAGTTAATAGGTGTTAAAAAGGGATATC
>Ga0302296_1002520_pt1 | contig 12309 bp, 6 predicted proteins | sample III_Fen_N3_1_FD_194546 | JGI IMG/M metagenome (GOLD analysis project Ga0302296, IMG submission 194546) | Peat permafrost microbial communities from Stordalen Mire near Abisko, Sweden - III_Fen_N3_1 | ecosystem: Environmental > Terrestrial > Soil > Wetlands > Permafrost | place: Sweden: Abisko... | reverse complement strand
AAGATCATGGAAGTAATACAGCTAATTCTAATCAGACTTGGTTTATAGCACTTGGTCCCGACACCCCTGCGATAGGTGAAATAAAAGAAGGACAATATTATAATAATCAATATGCTAAAACCATAGCAGCATTGGTAGGATTCGACTATAAAACAGAAAATCCTGTTGGAGCTGTAATTGATCTAGTTCTGGGGAAGAAAGTTGGAGAAAAGTAATAGTCTGCAATGCAGTCATATACATTAAATAAAAATAATATTCTCCTGATTCACATTATCAATTGTTCCTATGCTAGGATCTCCATTATTGGATGAAAGCCATTTACAATCTCGTGAATCTCGGATTATGATATTTTTCTTGTACCTGGATTAACATTCAAGCAACAGAAGTATTTATTTTACTTCCCCCAAAAAAATTCATATTGATAATTATAGTTTGATTTTTTTGTCAATTACAAGAATTCTGCCAACAAGATCCGTACTAACCAGATCATATCTCATAGTTCGCAGAACCAATAGTTCAAAAACTATTGGTTTTGCGAACATCTTACATGAAAGATAACCGCAATGTGATACATCAGCTCACCCATCAGGATGTTATATAACTTGGGGCAGATTTAAATTTGAATTACTATATAAAATAATGATGGAACAGCTCCAAAGAGCAAAAAAGGCTTGTCCCGTTGATTCCGGTCGGTTATTGAATCAAGATGGCGAGTATCATACTTATTGAAAGCTACTTTCACACTTCAAGAACGGCACCGCCGACTGTCCGGTAATCGTAATGGCATAAACAACAATACGTCAGAATATTGTGGGACTTCCACAGATTCGATTTTTTAGCCACATAGGCCGGCATCACATATAGAACCACACGAATTTTCGACTGATATATACAAGTTGAAATTGTCGACACCTAGTCAACAATTCCTTAATCTTTATAGTCCGGGCTACAACAAGATCAAATTGCCAAATCAACGGGTAAAAACTCAGTTATGGCAGAAGAGACCGTAAAAAAATAAAAGATATTCTGAGCATTTTATTCATAATGACATCATGTGAAATCTGGAAAATGATAAAGACTTGTCATTCCAGATAAGAACCTGCTTTATGGCGTATTAGCTATCTTAACATCAAAGACTACATTAACATATTGATGGATTTATTCGTTAAAATAAGTACTATTTCATATTTTTAAACAATAGTATATGAATAATTGTTACTTTTGTTTTTAAAATCTAGTATTAAATGGACGATTCTGAAAAAATCAATCAACTGATTCTTGGTATTCAGAAAGACGATTCCGAATCATTTGAGTCGTTATATCATCTTTATCATAAACGGGTTTATGCATTTGCATTGAGCCTTTTAAACTCTACATCGGATGCAGAAGAAATAGTTCAGAATGTATTTCTGGCTCTTTGGATTCAACGGAACAGTTTAGATATCTCCAGTTCTTTCACCTCCTATCTTTTCGGTATTGTGCGCTACAAAGTATATGACTTTATCCGCCAAAAAATCAACCACGAAGCGTACGTAAAATATACTTTTGAGCATAACCATGAATATTCATTTATAACTGAAGATGAAATTTCGTATAAAGAGCTTGAAAAATCATTTCAACAGGCTATACAGAAACTACCCGAACGTCGCCGCGAGATATTTCTATTAAGCAGAATAGAAAAACTGAGCTACAAAGAAATTTCCGAAAAGTTAGGAATCAGTGAAAATACGGTAGATACGCAAATACGCAATGCTCTCAATTTCCTTCGACTACAAATGGGCGATTACCTTGTTGTAATTTTAAGTCTTATCTCTTTAAAACAAAAGTAAAGGGAGCTTATATACTTAAATGAGCAAACTCCCCTTCGCGTTTTGTAATTTAATATTGACCGTTGTACTCAGTCATCTATACATTTAACTTGGTGAATTGTAAGTTCATTCGGTTATTTCATCCATTCGTGGAATGTCCACCCAATTAACAACTCTCCATCTGAAATTAAAATAAGACATTTTATTTTCAAAAAAATGCATTTTTACTTCACGGAACTTTTTTTTCAAACACACTATACTAATAGAACAAAAAATATGGAAAAGCAAAAGAACATAAAAAATCTGTTGATTAAGTTTTCAAAAAGGGAATTGACGCCTTCTGAAGCTAAAGAATTGGCATTGCTCGTAAAGCAAGGCGATGAAAATAAAGATTTAAAAAAAATTATCACTGATTATTGGGATAAATCAGAGCATACAGATATTGAAGCACCTACCTATCAACTATTAGAAAGATTAGAAGCCCGGGTAAGCGACACGGTAACAAAAGAAAAAGATGTGATTTCCACAGGCAGAAAGACTATCTATAACCTGATGAAATATGCGGCAGTTATAGTAATCACTTTTGGAATGACCTGGTTTGCCAAAGATTATACTTCAAGCAGTGTTTCCACCCCGACATTATTGACAAGCAATGAAACAAATGAAACATTACATGCTAACGAAGTATCGGTTTTATATGGTTCAAAATCAAAAGTCACTTTGCCGGACGGCTCCGTGGTTAATCTGAATTCAGGCAGTATTCTGAGTTACCCGGCACGCTTCGATACTAAAAGTAGAAATGTAAATATTCAGGGAGAAGCCTATTTCAACGTAAAAAAAGATGCTATGCATCCCTTTTATGTAAAGACAAACGGGATCACCATTCGTGTTCTGGGAACTAAATTTAATGTCAAATCATATCCCGACGAAAAAACAGTTGAAACTACCCTGGTAACAGGAAAAATAGAATTATATGCTAACAATCTAAAAATAAACGATAAAAACAGATTATTAGTTCTCAGCCCCCATCAACAGGCAATTTTTGAAGTTAATAAAGGTGCGAAAGATTCCATCATAAGCATGGTATATAATCAAAATGTGGATGTAAACCCGATTACTTCGTGGAAAGACAACCGGCTTATGTTTAGGAATGAAAAATTCATTGATTTAGCTAAGAAATTAAAACGTTGGTATAATGTTGATATTGAAATCAATGATCGAACATTACAGGCAACAGCATTTTCCGGAGTATTTGTAAAAGAAACAGTTGAACAATCGTTGAATGCGTTGAAATTGGCTTCACCATTTAGATATAAGATGGAGAAAAATAAAATTATTATTTCAAAAAAATAGTTTTAGTTACCGTTTTATCGGACCTGTGTTCTGACAGATATGGACGTTGATTTATCTTACAAAATAATTACGGTGATTTAGAATTTCTGAAACAACTCAATATTTTAACTGTACAAAAGCAAAAAAACTATCGATTTGATTAACTGAGAAGAGCACAACTCTTTTCATTGACTGATTGAAGTTTTTAATGCTCATTCAGGCAAACAATTAATATATTAAAAACGGAACAATAAACTAATTCTAAAATAATATGCCTATGAAGTAACCATTTTTTTTGTTATAAAAAATAAAGTGTATTAAACACATTTATTTAAAACTTCCTATTAAATTTAAATCACAAATCCTTAAATTAAAAATCAATGAAAAAAGAACTAATGAAAATTAGGGCTATCCGTGACTATTTGCAAAAAAAAGCAATTATTCTATTACTGGCTCTTCTATTTATAAGCACGGCTGCATTCTCTCAGAATGAGCATTTCACTATCAAAGCTGATAGAATTCAATTAAGAGATCTACTTGATAAAATCGAAAAACAAAGTAGTTATAAATTTGTGTATCAGTACGATGTAATAAACAACCAGTTTATTAAGATAAATGTTAAAGGGGCATCGCTCCAGGAAGTATTGTCCATAGCCCTCGACAATTCAAATTTCACATACAAAGCACTGGACGACAAACTCATAGTTGTTAGCACAAAAGAAACAATCAATTCACGGGAAAAACAAAAAGTAAGCGGAACGATAACAGACTCATCAACCGGTGAAACCTTGATTGGTGTCAGCATAAATGTAAAAGGAACATCTACAGGTTCAATATCCGATATAAATGGGAAATTCGAAGTTGAAGCTCCGACAAATTCAGTACTATCCATTTCATCTATCGGATACCAGACTCAAAACATACTATTTACTCACCAAAGTGTACTTAATGTAAAGTTAAGCCAGAATGAACGAAGATTAGATGAAGTTGTAGTAATTGGCTATGGTACGCAGAAAAAGGGCGATGTAACCAGTTCAATAGCAACTATAAAATCTGATAACTTTGTAAAAGGAAGTGTTACTGATGCAGGACAATTAATACAAGGTAAAGTGGCGGGTTTAGCTGTAATTTCACCTAATGGAGATCCTACCGGTTCTACACAAATTTTATTACGTGGTAATACTACTTTAATGGGTGCTAACCAAAATCCACTTGTACTTATTGATGGGATACCCGGTGATATGAATACTGTGACTCCACAAGACATTGAATCTATTGATGTTTTAAAGGATGGTTCTGCTGCAGCTATTTATGGAACTCGTGGTACAAATGGAGTAATTCTTATTACTACAAAAGGAGCAAGTAGTGGTAAGGAAAGAAGTTCGGTAGAATATAGTACATATTTTAGTATGCAAACCGTTGCCCGAAGCCTTAATATATCCACAGCAGCCGACTTTAGGGCACAATTAGCAGCCGGTCTTCGCCCTGCAGCAGCTATGCCCGATTATGGATTTAGTACAAATTGGGTGAAAGAGATCTCACAAAATAATCCGGTGTCTCAATCCCACAATTTGACTTTTAGGGGAGGAAATAATGTTACAAATTATCTGCTCAGCTTAAACTATAACAATAATCAGGGGATGTTTCTGAAGTCTTATAAACAAGTGTTCTCAGGACGTGCGGATATTAACCACAATATGTTTAATAATAAATTGAAGATCAATATTAATTTATTAAACTCTTCTGAAAAATGGAATGGTTTTAGCCAAAATGATTACAGGCAAGCCTTAATGCAAAATCCAACTGCTCCAGTTAAAAACTCTGATGGAACATGGTTTCAAGAACTCACTAAATTTGATTACCAAAGTCCGGTTTCTGACTTACACGAGAGTGACGGGCAAACCAATGAGTTAAATTCAAGGTATAAAGGCTCTATAGCATATACACCTATTACAGGGCTGAAGTTTTCAGGTGTATTCTCTTTTGGTAAAAGAGTCAGAGAAAATGGATATTCTGAAACAAAGCAAAATGCGAGCACCTTACGCGATAATAAAAATGGCTATGCTAATACCGGAGGTGAAGAATCAATTGACAGATTAGCTGAACTTACAGGTGAATACGGAAAAACTATTGGTGACCACAACTTTAAGATTCTTGCCGGATATAGCTACACCGAAAATGAGTATAATAATTATTATATGCAAAACTGGGATTTCCCAACCGATAAATTCGGATATAATGATATAGGTCTTGGTCAGGCTATCAGCAGCGGTAAATACGATAACATGATCAGTAGTTATAAAAGTGCAACAAATCTGGTTGGATTTTTTAGCAGATTAACTTATAACTATAATGATAAATACCTTTTTATGGCAAGTGTTCGTCGTGAAGAAGCCAGCCAGTTATGGGGAACAAAAAATCCATGGGGTACCTTTCCGGCAGCTTCTATTGGTTGGAGAATTACCAAAGAATCATTTATGAAGAATCAAACTCTCTTTAATGATATCAAACTAAGAGCAGGTTATGGAGTAACAGGCTCACAACCATCAGACATTTTCAAAGCTGTAGGAATGATTAGTTACATAAATCCAACCACAAATACCCCTAATTATGTATATTCCAACGGGCAATGGATAAAAACACTTACTCCATCTCAAAATGCAAATCCTGATTTAAAATGGGAAGAAAAACGTGAAACAGATTTTGGTATCGACTTTAGTATGTTGAACGACCGCATTAGTGGTAGTATCGATTATTATAACCGTCAGATTCACAATCTTCTTTCTATTTATGCAGTGCCAAGTCCACCTAACCTTTTTAATAGCACGTTAGCGAATGTGGGTACTATGGAAAATAAAGGAGTGGAAGTAATGCTTAACTTTGTTCCTGTAAAAACAAAGGATGTGATTTGGAATACAAGTGTCAGCTTTTCTACCAATTCCAATAAACTATTAAGTTTGTCTAACGATATTTATAAAACTTCGACCGATTACCTACAGGTTGGGGCCATCTTTCCTCCAATTCAAACGTTCTCTCATCTCTTGAAAGTTGGTGGACCTGTGGGTGATTTCTACGGATTTAAGGTAATAGATATTGGTAATGATCCTAATGATAAAGCAAATTATGGTCAATGGGTATATGAAGGAGCGGACGGCAAGCCTGTCAAATATTCAGATTTTAAACACTCATTCGAAGATAAAAAAGTAATTGGTAACGGTATACCTAAATTTTATTTGGGTTGGAATAATAATTTCCGCTATAAAAAATGGGACTTGAGCATTACACAACGTGGTGCATTTAAATTTCAAGTTGCAAACTTACAACGTATGATGTTCGAAAACCCAACTGAAAGCCAATACAATGTTCTTACAACTGCATATGATAAAGTATTTGGAAAAACGCAGTTACAATCACCTGTAGAATTCAATAGTTATTATATAGAGAACGGAGATTATTGGAAAATTGATAATATCACCATTGGTTATACATTAAATAATACAAAAATCAAAGGAATTCAATCAATACGTATTTATGGATCTATACTTAATGCACTTATCATTACGAGTTATAAAGGGATAGACCCAGAAGTAAGTTTAAGGAATGGTGTATCAACGGCTCAATCAGGTGTTGCGCAAGTTCCAACATCCGGACTAGACCCCGGAATGGACTCACCGTATAAATATCCTACTACACGTACGTTTTCCCTTGGTCTTAATATAACATTTTAATTACTAATTGAGATAGAAAAATGAAAAAATTAAAATATATTACATATACTAAAATAGCTGTTATTGCTATTTTTATGATTGGAATTTCTTCCTGTACTGATTTGAAAGATACCAGTTATAATCAGGTTATTTCAAGTGAATTTGTTCCAACATCCTCAGATATTCCTGCTTTGACAGGTGCACCTTACGTAGATTGGCGTGGATTATTACTGCAATGGAATACACTTTACAGGGCTCAGGAAGTTTCTGGTGATGAAATGCTGACTCCGGCTCGTCCCAATGGTTGGGTGGATGGTGGCGTGTATCGTAGAATTCATGAACACACATGGACTACCGATGATGACATCGTGATAAATGTATGGACCCGTGCATACCAGGGTATTACAAACTGTAATCGCATCATTTACCAGGTGCAGACCAAGTCTATTCCAGTAGCAGCAAAGGACACAACTTCACTGATAGCCGAAATGAAATTGTTAAGAGCTTCGTATTATTGGGTTTTGTGTGATATGTATGGCAATGTACCAATAGTTGACAGATTTGATGTACCAATAGGATATTTGCCAAAGCAAAATACACGGAAAGAAGTATATAATTTTATAGTAACTGAAATTCTTGCTAATGCAAACAAGGTAAGTTCTAAGAATGATCAAACTACTTACGGTAAATTCAATAAATGGGCAGGACTAACCTTGTTAGCCAAAATGTATCTCAATGCTGAAGTCTATTCAGGAACTCCGGCTTATGATAAATGTATTGCTATTTGCGATACAATAATTAATGCAAAAGGAACTACCAAAATTGATTTGGAATCGAATCAAAGGAATGTATTTATAACTGAGAATCAAAACTCAAAAGAAATCATCTTTGCCTTACCGTTCGATTCTAAATATGTATCTGACTGGAATTCTTTTGATGTTCATATGCAAACACTTGAACCGGAAAATCAGGCGACTTATAATCTTGAATCTTCTCCATGGGGAGGCGTGTGTGCTGTTCCCCAGTTTATCAGCACATTTGATCTGGAAGACAGCCGTTATCAGGATAATTACATAAAAGGGCAACAGTTCAAAGCAAACGGTGATAGTATCTTTGGAACTATGGGCGTATTTACAGGAAAACCATTAGCATATCGCAACTATCTTCCCGGTGTTGATATATCAGATGAAGTAGATGGTTTTAGACTTGGTAAATTTGAAATTGCAATGGGAGCGACAAATCGATTAAGTAATGACTGGCCGCTTTTCAGATATGCAGATGTATTGATGATGAAAGCCGAGAGTATGCTTCGTACGGGAGATGCAGATGGTGCAGCTGTAATAGTATCTCAGGTTCGTCAAAGAAACTTCAAATCAAATCCGGCTAAAGCTGTTGTTACAGGTGCTGATTTACTCAAAGGGAGTAGCTTTGATTATGGATTAAGAAATCATCTGGTTACTACTGAAGAAGGTGGAGCTGACATTAAATATGGTCGCTTTCTGGATGAGCTGGGTTGGGAGTTTAATCAAGAAGCCCGTCGTAGGTCGGACATGATTCGGTTTGGAGTCTTTACTAAAAAGTCATGGTTGTCACATTCACCAAATGGAGATTATCGTGCACTCTACCCAATTCCAAGAACTGAGATAGCCAAAAACACAAATTTAGTTCAAAATACAGGATATTAATTTGTTATAATCAATAAAGTCCTTCCTTCTCACTGTGTAATGAGTGGGTGGGAAGGACTTCATTTACTATCAACTCGTTGTTAATCAGTTAAACAATGGAATCAAACTTAATGACGCAAAATGCCTGTAATTTAATCCGTTCCGTTAAAATAAAGAAAGCCTTGCCAATTCTTTTGGATAACAGTTATAATATATCAGAGATAGCCTTTAGGGTTGGTTATAATGACCCCAAGTATTTCACCAAGTGTTTTAGAAAGGAACTTGGTTTATCACCAACAAAGTATCGTAAGTTTGTTGGTCTGGGTTTAAAGCTTAGCGTTTCGGATAATAATTTTGTTGCCAATGCAATGAATCTGATTGAAAATGATTTGGCTAATGATTCAATGAATATTGGACAGTTTGCTTCAAATATGAATGTTTCCAAATCTACGCTCGGTCGTAAAATTAAATTACTTACCGGTCTGTCAACCATTCAATTTATACAAAATATAAGAATCAGAAAGGCTGAAAAGTTGCTATTAAAAAACAATTGTAAAATATCGGAAGTAGCTTACGACGTTGGTTTTAGTGATCCAAAGTATTTTAGTCGCTGCTTTAAAATCGAATACGGTGTGGCTCCTTCTGAATTTCAGGATTCACATAGATGTAGTAGATGTGAAATTGTTTAGAGGCTAGTTGGAGCTGTTGTCCTAATTCCTACCATTATCCACTTTTTTGCAATTCTTATCCACTTTTTTGATTAATAATATTTATATCTTTGAAAACTTGAAAAGTCCTGATTGAATATACTATCCTTAAACAAACGCTAATTATTATAATTAAAATTCATGAAAAAAGTCCAAGCTTATTTTCTATTGTGTTGCTTTTTCATCTCGACACAATTAATCGCACAGTCCTACAAAAAAACCAATTTGGGAATTAAAGCCACTACTCAATCCATGACGGTTGAGATTCAGTTTTATAGTCCTACTATCGTTCGTGTGCTCAAAGTACCCGAAGGGGTTCCTTCAACCAAAACAAGTCTTTCAGTAATTAAGTCACCTGAAAAGACCGATTTAAAAATTACCGACGATGGCAAAATTGTAACAATAAGCAGTAATTCAATAAAAGTTTCTTATGATCTTGCAACCGGGAAAGTAAGTTATTCCGACTTGAAAGACAATGCACTGTTTACTGAAAAAGATTATGGTGCACAGTTTACACCCACACTCGATGTAGCAAAATCCTCATTTCTGGTTCGTCAGGCTTTTATGCTCGACAAAGATGAAGCTATTTACGGACTTGGTCAACAGCAAAACGGGAAACTCAATCAACGTGGGCAACGCATCGAATTGAAAAACGGGAACACGAAAATCAGCATACCTTTTATTCAATCCATCAAGGGCTACGGTATCTTTTGGGACAACTATGCCTCAACGACTTTTACCGATAATCTTCAGGAAACATCTTTTGAATCGTTGGGTGATAACTCCGATTATTATTTTATGTTTGGGGTAAATGCTGCAGGCGTGGTAGCACAAATGCGTGACCTTACCGGACAAGTCCCGATGATTCCGTTATGGGGATTTGGATATCTGCAATCGCGTGAACGCTATAAAAATCAGGATGAAACAGTAGGTGTAGTTGAAAAATACCGCGCTTTGAAAGTGCCTATCGACGGTATTATTCAGGATTGGCAATATTGGGGTAAAGACAGCGTGTGGAATGCTATGAGTTTTGAGAAAACTACTTTCCCTGATCCACAGGGAATGGTGAATAAGATTCATGACCTAAAAGCTCATTTAATGATAGTGGCCTGGCCTGGTTTTGGACCTAAAACCAATCAATACAAAGAGTTTAAGTCAAAAAAGATGATGATCAATTTTGACACATGGCCACCAGAGTCGGGGACAAAACCGTATGATCCGTACAACCCTTCTGCTCGCGAAATTTATTGGGACTATCTGAATAAAGGAGTATTCTCGTTCAATACTGATGCGTGGTGGCTGGACTCATCAGAGCCAGACCATATCAACGTGAAGGATGCGGACTTTGATCAACCTACATATCTGGGTTCTTATCGTTCGGTGGTAAATGCATTTCCCCTACAACACATCAAGGGTGTTTACGAAAACCAACGAAAAACCACTTCTGATAAACGTGTATTTATTCTTACCCGCTCAGCATTTGCAGGACAACAACGTTACGGTGCCAATTCCTGGTCGGGTGATATCGTTTCGAGCTGGAAAACGCTGCAAAAACAAGTTCCTGCGGCACTCAATTTCTCACTCACTGGTTTGCCGTACTGGAATGCCGACATAGGTGGATTCTTCCTTTGGGAATTCAGTGGATCAGATCCTCTTAAACAGAAATCATATCAGGAACTATACGTGCGGTGGTTACAGTTTGGAGCCTTTACACCAATGATGCGCTCGCACGGAACTGATGCTCCGCGTGAAATTTATCAATTTGGACAACGTGGTGACTGGACATTTGATGCTATTGAAAAGTACATCAATATTCGTTACCAACTTCTGCCTTATATTTATTCTACCTCATGGGATGTTACCTCGAAATCTGAAAGCTTTATGCGTGCTTTGGTGATGGATTTTGCCGCTGATAAAAAAACGACAGACATCAATAACGAATATATGTTCGGTCAATCATTACTTGTCGCTCCTGTGCTTGAATCAATGTATGTAAATAAGACAGATGACGGACAGTCAACTATTGATTTCTCCACAGTAAAATCACGTGCAGTATATTTGCCAGCTGGAACAGAGTGGTATGATTTCTGGACAGGTGAAAAGATGAAAGGTGGGCAGGAAGTTCAGAAGTCTGCACCAATAGATGTAATGCCATTATACGTAAAAGCTGGCTCTATTTTGCCCTGGGCACCCAAAGTCCAATATGCTACTGAGAAGAAATGGGATAATCTTGAAATTCGCATTTATCCGGGAGCTAACGGGGAATTTACTTTGTACGAAGATGAAGATGATAATTATAACTATGAAAAAGACTTGAATTCAACTATATCAATGAAATGGGATAACCAAACTAAAACCCTGACTATTGGCGAACGCAAAGGAACCTTTGCCGGAATGTTGACAAACCGTAAATTCAATTTCGTATTGGTTCAGAAAGGCAATGGTGCAGGTGTAGCTCAGGGAAAAACAACCAGAGCAATAATTTATAACGGTAAATCAGCAAGCATCAAATTTTAATTCAGAAATAAATAATTTTCAATTTTATAGATAAATGAAAAAGATACTTTTATCCCTTACGATAACTCTTTTTACGGGATCATTGGCTGCGCAATCCACCGATTATCCTTATCAGGGAGTTACGTTTAATCAGGTTAAGCTCAATGATGCATTCTGGCTTCCGCGTGTTGAAACCAATCGTACGGCTACTATTCCGGCTTCGTTCAAAAAGTGCGAAGAGACCGGACGGGTACAAAATTTTGTGAATGCTGCCGGGCATACCGGAAAATTTCTTACTACTTTCCCTTTTGATGATACTGATATTTACAAAACGATTGAAGGTGCATCCTTTTCTATGGCTGTTCATCCTGATGTAAAGCTGAGTAGATATGTAGATAGTTTAATCAACATTGTTTCGAAAGCTCAGGAGCCGGATGGGTACTTATACACTGCCCGCACTATCGACCCCACGCATCCTCACAGTTGGTCGGGAAAAGATCGTTGGGTAACCGAGTCGAACATGAGTCATGAATTGTATAATTCCGGTCACTTGTTCGAAGCTGCGGCTGCACATTATTTGGCCACAGGTAAACGG
>Ga0302296_1002516_pt1 | contig 12328 bp, 5 predicted proteins | sample III_Fen_N3_1_FD_194546 | JGI IMG/M metagenome (GOLD analysis project Ga0302296, IMG submission 194546) | Peat permafrost microbial communities from Stordalen Mire near Abisko, Sweden - III_Fen_N3_1 | ecosystem: Environmental > Terrestrial > Soil > Wetlands > Permafrost | place: Sweden: Abisko... | reverse complement strand
TATAAGTGGTACGATTTAAGTACAAACACGAACCAAAACAATAATAGTTTAACCTTAAGTCCCACAGGCACAAAAACCTATGGATTAACGGTAACAGATTCGGCATCAGGACTAGCCTGTAATCAAGTAATGCGCAATCGAGTAATTACCCAATATGCCTTACCAAGTTATACAATAACAGGCGGAACGACCTATTGTTATGGTGATACGAAGAGTAAAATATGCGCAACTATAACAGGGGGCATATTTCCATGGAATGTAACCTATAAAGATGGAGCAGGTTCCACACATAACGTCTCGGTAACAGGAACAAGTCCACAAACCTATTGTTTTAATGAAACGGTAGATGGCACCTATCAATTAGTATCCCTCTTATCGGGCGATCCCAAAGCATGTCCAGCAGTGATTGATCCAGCCAAGATAGCGGTCATTTATACCAATCCACAAATAACGGTAAACCCTGTAACCCAAACGCCATTCTGTGCTACAGCCACAGCAGGCACGGTTGCACTGTCGAGTTTGTTTAGCTTTTCAACAGGCGGTACGGTAACGTATGCCTGCTCAAATGCATCAGCAATAAATACGACGAACTTTATCAATACTCATATAGCAGGGACCTATACGGTAACAGCCACCAATACAATTGGAGCATGTAAGGCCACCGGCACAAATACTATCACGGTATATCCAAACCCAACGGTAAGTGCAGGAACAGATGATAAAGCCTGTATCAATACTAATTTGAATATGAATGCCACGATAACTGGCGGCACCGGAACGATAAGCTATGTATGGAGTCCAATAAGCAATTTATCGGGCGGCGGCACAATAGAAGATCCAATATTTAATTCACCAACAGGAGGCGCCACAACCTATACCTTATCGGTAACCGATTCGAAAGGATGTAAAGGCGGCGATGTTGTAGTAATTACGGCAAATGGCTTACCAGCAATAGGCGCCTCGGCTTTACCAACGGCAGTATGTAAGGGTTTTGGTTCGACTATAACCGCAACGGGTGGAACAAGTTATGCTTGGAGTAATAGCATTGGAACAGCAACTCAAAGCTTAAGTCCAGCAGCAACGACCAGTTATATCGTAACAGGAACAGATGCCAATGGCTGTAAAAACACAGCAACAACAGCAATAATCGTAAATCTTATACCATCGGTAAGTATGACCTTACCAACATTAAATACGACATCGGGTAATTATTGTATAAGTAATACCACAGGAGTAGCCATCACAACAAATCCAAGTACGGGAGGCACGATAAGTGTAACGGGCATGGGAGTAACAGGTACATCCCCAAGTTATGTTTTTAATCCAGGAACAAGCGGAGCAGGAACGTATACCTTAACATTTAATTATACCGATGGCAATGGCTGTAAGAATAGTACCACGACCCCAGTGTCGGTCTTTGCTTTACCAACGGTAGTATGGGTAGCCACAAATCCAACCCTTGTATGTATTGATGGTAATTCGGTAAATCTAGATATCACTACGAGCCCATCAGGCGGTGTAGGAACCTTTACATTGATAAATGGTTTAACCAAAACCAATACGAACCAAGCCAGCTTCGATCCAAAAATAGCAGGCGGAGCAGGCGTAAAAAATTTAGATTATACCTATACCGATTTGAATGGATGTGTTAAAGCAGCATCAACATCAAATATCACGGTGTTTGACACACCCGAACCAACGGCATTATCAATAACAACGATGTCGGTTCCAATACCAGCAGCAGGAGTATATGTCTTTGATGCAACCACTCAAGCCTTGACCAATGTAAAATGGTATGATAATGCAAAAACGACTGTATTAGGATCAGGCAATATCTATGAACCAGTAGTAGCACATACAGGTACGACTCCAGATTCATTAGTAGCCCCCAATTGTACAACCTTATATTATACGCAAACCAAAAATGGATGTGAGAGTCAAAAAATAGCAATTCAACATTGTGAATCCAAATGTCCCTCGAAACCACCAGTAGCTTGTGTTGATCCAAAACCATGTTTTGCAGCAACACTAAGTACTACCATTTGTGCAACAGCACAAGGAACAGGTACCCTTGTATGGTTTAGTACAGGAACTGCAGGAGCAACAGGACATTTAGGTTCGGGAGCTAATTATACCACTACGGTAACCGCCTCAAAAACCTTCTATGTAGCAGAATATAATGCAGCCAATACTTGCTATGGACCAACAACAGCGGTCAACATAACGATTAATCCATTACCATCGGTAACCGCAGTGGTAGCAAAAGCATCAATATGTACCGGTTTTAGTACAACCTTAACAGCAGGTGGCGCAAATAGCTATGCATGGAGTAACAGCGGAAATACAGGCGTTCAAAGCGTAAGTCCAACCGCGCCAACAGTACAAACAACCTATCCATATACAGTAACAGGAACCGATGTAAATGGCTGTAAGAATACGGCATCGGTAAGTGTGGTAGTCAATCCATCACCATCCATTACCGCTTCGGCCTTGCCAACAGCAGTATGTAACGGCTTTGGCTCAACGATAACCGCAAACGGAGCAGGTACGGGAAGCTATGCATGGAGTAATTCAGCAGGAACCGTAAGTCAAAGCTTAAGTCCAGCAGCAAGCACTACGTATATAGTAACAGGAACCGATGCCAATGGCTGTATTAATACAGCAACAACAGCAATAATCGTAAATCTGATACCAGCGGTAAATGTAACCTTGCCAACCTTAAATACCACATCGGGCAATTATTGTATAAACTCGGCAGCCTTGCCAATCACAACCAGTCCAAGTAGCGGAGGAACAATCTCGGTAACAGGAATAGGAGTAACGGGCAGTTCACCAAGTTATAGCTTTAATCCAGCAACTGCAACAGCAGGAGGTCCTTATACATTAACATTTAATTATACCGATGGAAATGGATGTAAAAATAGTACCACCACAACAGCAAATGTTTATGCCTTACCAACAGTAGTATGGGTAGCTACAAATCCAACCCTTGTCTGTATTGATGGCAATTCGGTAAATCTAGATATTACTACCAGCCCATCAGGCGGTGCTGGCACCTTTACTTTGATAGGTGGTTTAACCAAAATCAATACGAACCAAGCCAGTTTCGATCCAAAAATAGCAGGCGGAGCAGGCTTAAAAACCTTAGATTATACCTATACCGATTTGAATGGATGTGTTAAAGCAGCAGCAACATCAAATATCACGGTGTTTGACACACCCGAACCAAAGGCATTGTCGATAAGTACGATGTCGGTTCCAATCCCAGCAGCAGGAGTGTATGTCTTCGATGCAACGAGTCAATCGCTCAGTAATGTAAAATGGTATAATACAGCACAAACTACCGTATTAGGTAGTGGCAATATTTATGAGCCAGTAGTACCACATACAGTAACAATCCCCGACTCGTTAGTAGCTCCCGAATGTGTTACCTATTATTACACACAAACGGTAAATGGCTGTGAAAGTCAAAAGATCACTGCACAAGAATGTAGAACTAAATGTCCAGCCTTGGCACCAACACCAGGAGTAATTCCAAATCCATGTACAGCAGCAAGTTTAAGTACGCCTATAACAGCAACGCCAACAGCGCCAGGAGTAGGAGCCATCCATTGGTTTAATGGTTCAAGTACAAAAACGGCAACCGACTTACTCACCAGTGGTACCTATACCATAAACGCCACCACGCCAGGAACGGTATGCTATTATGCAGCAGAATATAATGTGGCCAATACATGTTTTGGACCAACCACAGAAATATGTATGACTATAAATCCATTACCAACGATAACAGTAGGAGCCGTTCCAGCAACGATATGTACAGGCTTTAGTTCTGTATTAACAGCCGGCGGAGCAAATAGCTATGCATGGAGTAATAGTATCAATACAGGAACCCAAAGCGTAAGTCCAACCGCACCAACGGCACAAACAATTAACCCATATACGGTAACAGGTACCGACGCAAAAGGATGTACCAATACAGCAACAACAACGGTAACGGTAAATCCATCACCAACGATAACAGCCACAGCACCAACAGCTATATGTATAGGTTTTGGCACAACAATAACAGGTTCTGGCGCAGGCACAGGAAGCTATGTTTGGAATAATAACATTACCACCGCAAGTCAAGTGGTAAGCCCAACAGTAACCACAAGCTATAAAGTAACAGGAACAGATGGTAATGGCTGTATTAATAGTGCATCGACCGTAGTAACGGTTAATGGCACACCAGCCATAACTGTAACAGTACCACCACTAGATAAAACAACAGGTAACTATTGTGTTAATGCATCAGGCTTAAGCATTGCAACAACACAATTACCAGCAGGAGGAACGATAGCCTTAAGTGGAACGGGAGTAAGTGGCACAACCTTTAGCCCAGCAACCGCAGGCGAAGGAACGTATACCATAACATTTAATTATACCGACCTTAATGGTTGTAAAAATAGTACCACCACCTCGGCAACAGTATATGCCTTACCAACGGTATCGTGGGTAGGGGCAAATCCAACCCTTGTGTGTATCGATGGTAATGCAGTCGATTTAGATGTAACAACAACACCAGCAGGAGGCGTTGGAACATTTACCCTTATAGCAGGATTATCAAAAACAAATAATACCAAAGCGAGCTTCGATCCAAAAATAGCAGGAGGTGCAGGTTCAAAAGTTCTTGATTATACCTATACCGATTTGAATGGATGTATAAAAGCAGCAACCCCATCAAGTATTATGGTATTCGATACACCAGAACCAACCCCACTAACAATAACCACTATGTCGACCCCAATACCTGCTTCGTTCTGCTTTGATGTAACAAGTCAAAATTTAACAGCGGTAAAATGGTATCAAGATCCAAAGACAATCCTTTTAGGAACAGGAGATACTTATTGTCCAATAATATCACATAAAGGTACAACACCTGATTCTTTAGTATCAGGCACGTATCATTATTTGTATACGCAAACCATTAACAAATGCGAAAGTCAACCAATAACAGGAACAGCAATCGTAACAGATTGTCCAGCGAAGGCACCAGTACCAGGGGTAGATCCAAAACCATGTACCGCAGCAACTTTAAGTACACCAATTTCTGCTACATCAGTTGGAGGAGGCCCATTAACATGGTTTAGTACTGCAAGTAATGCATCGGCACATATAGGAAGTGGATTAACCTATACGGTAACCACTACAACACCAGGACCAAGTGTTTATTATGTTGCAGAATGGGATGCAGTAAAGAGCTGTTATGGCCCAACAGCGGCAGTGCCATTAACCATAAATGCATTACCAACACCAACGCTTGTACCTGCCAAAACAACGGTATGTAATACCAGTCCAACATTTGGGGTGGCTATAAATCCAGCAATAAATGCTAGTTCAGCCCTAACAAGCTCGGTAGGGGGAATGTTGAGTGGTACAACCTTTAATCCAGGAGGTAATCCAAGCAACGCAGGAGAAATATCGGGTAATTATACCTTAACCTACAATTATACCGATGCTAATGGCTGTAAAAATTCTAGTACAGCAACCGTACAGGTAAATTATACAGCTCCACCATCTGCACAAGCCGATTTAATAGTATTAAAAACAGACCTAGTACCACCAGCAACGGTAAGTGTTAACGCCATTGGTACCGACTTACAATGGTATACCGATGCAGCAGCAAAATTCCCAATAGCAGGAGGCACAGGAACACCATTCGATACAAAAATGGATGCATTAGGAGTAACTCCACTAACACCAAAATATAGTTGTTTCTATGTAACACAAACCTTGTTAGGATGCGAAAGTAAGACCGATCAGGTATGTGTAACAATCCCCGATTGTCCATGGGCAGCACCAGGAAAAGTGCAAGTAGCAAAATGCGAAAACGATGCAACCTTACCTTCATCATCTTTATGTGCTAGCACCACCGAACCAAATCCATCATGGCAATGGTATGGCGATGCAGGATTAACAAACACTATTGTAGGAGCAACCGGAGCATGTTATAATCCAAATATTTTAACAGCAGGAGTAACCGATTACTACGTACGTTATAGTCAAGTAGAGCCAACATCACATGTAGCATGTTGGAGTCCAGCAACGAAGGTAACCCGTAGTGTTTATCCAAAACCAGCACCAGCCATAGCAAGTTCGGTAAAAGCCGATTATTGCTATACCGATAATATTATCAACCTAGCAGGTGCCGATGGCAATAGCCTTCCAGGAACGAATCTCTTTACCGTTGATGGAGCACTAAATGCATCGGGTGTAATAGTTCTAGGAACCTTAACTGCCGATAAGACTTATGCAGTAAAATATCTTAGAACAACCGATCATGCTTGTGTCGATTCGGTATTAAAAAACATTACCGTTCATTATGTAGCACCACCGGTAACAACCGACTATGTGTATAAAGTTATAGGTAACCCAACACCACTTCCAACCATTACTGCAACTGCTAATCCAGCAGCTAATAGCTTACAATGGTTTGATGCAGCGAAAAACAAAATTCTTTCGGCAACCAGTTCGTCGTATACCGAAACAGCAACCGATCCACGATCTGATGTTTGCGTGGCATACTATGCAAAACAAAGCGATAGTTATGGTTGTGTGAGCGACTACAACAAAGCACAGATCTGCTACCAAAAATGTCAAGCTGATATACCAACCAAGGCGTTATCGCAAATGTGTACCTACGATGTTGTACCAACCTTTAACCTTGTAAGAGGAACGAAATCGGCAGCAGCACATTTATACCGATACGAGGTATATGCACCAAACGATCCTGCGGTTATAACATCGTCGCCAATTGCAACCATATCATCGGCATCGCCAACATTCGATCCTACAGCATTTATCGACAAAACAGTTGCAGGTAACAATCAGTTCTGGATTGCAGAATACGACTTAACCGATAAATGTATGGGTAAGGCCGTTGAGATGATCTTAAAAGTAAAAGCAACTGCTTCGCCAAGTGCTATAAGTAACACTCCAATATGTGAGAATACAACAAGTAGTATTTCCTTATCGGTAACTGGTCTTACGGGAGCAACGACTATTTGGTACGACAGTACAGCAACGACTCTGGCCGAGGCTTCAACAACAGGAAGTAAATTTACTGGCAATCCATATATTGTATCAGGAATTAGTGGCTGGCAAGAGGGAACCTATCGTTACTTTGTTTCTTCGAGCGTAGATGGTTGTCAAAGTGTTAAAATACCTGTGATATTTAGAATCAATCCAAAACCAGCTAAACCAGTATTAACGCCAGCAACATCATGTTATGGATTAGCATTTAACCCAATGACCGCTTCGGGACTTGTTAACGCAGCCTTTAATTGGTATGCAACACCAAGCTTAGCACCATCCTTGTCGCAAAGTTCGAGTTATATTCCAACGACCATCACAACAACTCTTACAAGCTTGATTCCATTCTATGTAACACAAAAATCGTCGGGCGAGAATTGTATCAGCGATCCAGAAACGGTAAATTATCAATTATATGCAAAACCTGCAACGCCGCTGTTTGCACAGCCAAATCAAACGATGTGTCAATCATCGACCGTTATACCATTGTATACTGTTACCAATGCAAGTGGACAAATCGATTGGGTCGATAATGGTCTGACAGCAACAGGAACAAGCTATACACCTAAAAAACCAACAACGCCAAGCTTAAATACCAGTTTCACTGCTAAACAAACAGAAAATGGTTGTGAGAGTGCTCTTGGTACAGCAACCTTGGTACTTATAAAAACTCCCGAGGCTCCGCTTACGGGAGGCGATCAACCTATTTGTGTGTATGACAAACCAGTAGCATTTACCGCTAAAGCAAGTGGTACCTACACTATGAAATGGTATACTCAGCAACAAACACCAGGTGGTAGCAATTTCACTACCGGATTATCGTATATTCCAACAATCTATGGTAAACCTCAAACCGATGGTGCTGCTGATGTGGTAACTCCTTTTACAGTGACACAAACAACAACCGATGCTAACCATTGCGAAGGTCCTGCTACGACGGTTAATCTTATTGTTCATTCAAAACCTGTGGCTCCTACATTTATGACTGATAAATATGTAATTTCATGTGCATCTGAAATAAATACTATTGCATCACTTACAGTAAGTGCTAGTAATGTTAAAACATTCGATTGGTATTTCATGAATCCCAATGATAAAATTACTAGTAAACAAGGTAAAGTAGGAAATATTTATAATAGTACTTTATATCCAGATACATCGGTTTTAAAACCTAATGCAGTTGTAACATATTATGTTAAATTAACTGACTTAAATGGTTGTGTTAGTGATGCTGTTGCAGGTACATATCATATTTCAAGAAGTATTGCAAATGATCCAATATTATTAACAGATACAAAAGATATGTGTTTGATTAATGGTGAATCGAAGTTGTTTGAAGCATTTTCGAAAGGAAATATTGTAAAATGGTATGTAAATGATGTTCCACAAAGTTCGGATAGCTCTAAATTCTTATTTACACCAACTTATATCGGTGATTATAGAATTAAAATGACTCAAGCTATTATTTTTAGTGATCCGCATGTAGCTTATGTTAAAACTTGTCCAGGTCCATCTTTACCATTTATTCAAACCGTTAAAGGAGTTCCAGTGATTAATGTATATGGAGATTCATTAATATGTGAAAATACCTCGAAGGTTCCATATGCTGTAAAAGTCAATAATTCAATGGATGAAATTACTTGGACAGTAACAAGCAATAGAGTACTTTATACACCATCTGATGGGAAAAATAAAGATTTGTCAAGACAAATAGATTGGACAGTTCCAGGACTTGATACTATTAGAGTTTCGGCATATAATGGGGCTTGTTATGGTTACGATAATTTAATTGTTGCAGTATCACCACATGCAAAACCAAATTTCCATTGGGAAATTCAGCCAAGTAAACCAGATGTGTTATTTACAAATGTTACTGAAAATCCGGTGATAACAGATGGCGATACAACTATTATTGTACAATTTAATTATTTTAAATGGAATTTTGGTAGAGAACGCGATACTCTTGTTACACAATCGAATGCTTCGTATTTGGATGAAGAAAAGATGAAAGCGAGATACAAATATGGCTATTACAAAGTTGAATTAATTTCTGTTAATGAATATTGTATAGATTCTGCTTCGAAACAAATTTTTGTGGATATGGAAGAAGGTTTATTTATCCCAAATTCATTTGCACCAGAAAGTAATTCACCTGGAGTAGCTAATTTTATTCCGAAAGGATTTAACCTCGAAACATACAAAATATGGGTTTATGATACTTGGGGTAACCTAATGTGGTATTCAGATAAATTAATTAATGGACAACCACTTGAGTCATGGAATGGAACATATGAAGGTACGGTCTTGAAAATGGATAGTTATATTTGGAAAGTAGAAGCCACATTCCAAGATGGTACATCTTGGGAAGGACAAAGTTCTAGTAGGAATAATAAGAAAAGCAATTTCGGAAACGTATTGTTATTACGATGATATTTTCCAATACAATAAAGAAAAAGCCAGTACATATGTACTGGCTTTTTCTTTATAAATAAATTTGAAAAAATGTATTAACGAGTTAAGACTAACTTTGTGTTTCTAAATCGCCAAAATTTTAACAAAAAAGAAAATTGTTTTGAATTTTGTCTGTTTAAATCAACTTGAATCTTAGAACGTTGAATCGTGTTAATAAAAAGTGGATTTTTAACAGACGAATTGACAAATAAAAGAACATCATATTTTAATGTAAAACTATTTTTGACTAATTGGTTTCTTAACGAATCTAGCTCATTCCACTCATCAATAATTTCTATTCCGGTTTCTTTACAAATATAATTTTTACTGTTTTGTATTCTTTCCAGTCTTAGAGTTGTGCCGACTAATTCTTCCGAACCGCCAACTACTTTAATTATTATTTCCCTCATATCAATTAATCTTATTCTTTTATATGACAAACTAAAAGGATTTTCCCCTATTAATTGTCTATATAATAGACTGATAAAAACGTAAAAAGTTACGTACTTTTTTATTTTTAATTAAAAATGCGCCATACGTATAAGTAATCACACACATCGTTGTTTGGATTTAAAATGATTATATGTTTATAAAAAAAAATAAAACAATAAAAGTCGAAAAACAGAATAGTTGAATGTTAAATAAATATATCCGTTTGTAGAGGAATCAAAAATCAAAAATTAGAATTACGAAACATAAACGTATAATATCTTATCCATTTTATATCTTTAAATTTTATTTACAGAAGATGTCGAAACGCGAGTATATAGCACGTTATAACTTAATTATAAGTCGATTAAGAAAAAGTCCTGCTACATTATCAGAAATTAATAATTATTTAGAACAACAATCTGAGTTACAGGGTTACGATTTTACAATTTCAAATAGGACTTTTCAGCGTGATGTTGCTGATATAAGTAGTTTGTATAATATTGATATTGAATATAGTTTTACCAATAAACATTATTTAATTGCTACGGAAGATAAACCGGATGCAAATGAAAGAATGTTAGAAGCATTTAATGTTTTTCATGCATTCAATACTGCTGAAGGAATTTCAAAATATGTGATTTTTGAAAAACGACAACCAAATGGTAATGAGCATCTTTATGGATTACTTTATGCAATAAAAAATCAATTTCAAATAAAATTTATATATAAAAAATTTAAAGATGAATTGACAACGAAACGTGTTTTTGAACCATATGCTTTAAAAGAAGTTCGGAATAGATGGTATATAGTTGGGAAAGATGTGGACGATGATACTATTAAAATTTTCGGACTTGATAGAATTTCTAATTTGGAATTATCAAAACGGATATTTTCAAAAGAACAATTTGATGCTCAAACATTCTTCGAACATTGTTTTGGTATAATTGTACCAAATGATAATTCAAAACCAGAGGATATTATTTTGTTAATTAGACCTTTAAAATGGAAGTTTATACAATCATTACCATTACACGAAAGTCAAAAAGTACTTTCCGAAAATCAAAATGAAGTTAAAATTTCGCTAAAACTCTATATAACTCAAGATTTAATCATGGAACTTTTATCTCATGGAAATCAAATAAAAGTACTTCAACCACTATCATTGAAAGAAGAAATGAAAAAAGCTTGTTTTAAAATGTAAATGAGTATGCAAACGAAACTACTATTAAATTCTGAAATTTATGATGAAGTTTTACTTGATCAAATACATAAGGCAAAGCATTTTGTTTGGATTGGAACTGCAGATATAAAGGATTTATATGTTAAAAAAGGTATTAAAATGGTGCCTTTTTTAGAGATTTTATCTGATTTATTGCATAGGAAAGTTTCTGTACGAGTTATTTATGCGAAAGAACCGGGTAAAGCATTTCAAGACGATTTCGATAAATATCCAATATTAGCAAAACTTTTAGAGCAATTTAATTGTCCTCGCGTACATTTTAAAACGGTTATTGTTGATGGAATTTGGGCATACACCGGAAGTGCAAATCTAACTGGTGCTGGAATGGGAGCTAAAAGTAAAGATCGTAGAAATTTTGAAACAGGAATATCAACTTCAGATCCTATCTTTGTTGAATCTTTAATGAATCAATTCGATGAAGTTTGGATAGGTAAAAACTGCAAAACATGTGGTCGAAAGGAATTTTGTAACGAATGGCGTGCATTTGTATAATAAAATGAATAATAAATATGGAAGAACAAACATTTACCGCAATTGATTTTGAAACGGCTCAAGGAAAGCGTTGGAGCATATGTCAGGTTGGATTAGTTCGTGTTGAAAATGGACGAATAGCAAAAGAAATCGATATACTTGTTCAGCCACCTAATAATTTTTATTGGGATCGTTTTGTCGAAATACATGGAATAACACCAAGAAGAACGGCAAAATCGCCAACTTTCGATCAAATATGGCATCATATTGAACCATATATTAAAGATCAAACAGTTGTTGCACATAATGGAATGTCGTTCGATTTTCCTGTACTAAAAGAAACGCTTGCATTTTACGATATTTATGTACCAGATTATGATAAGGTTTGCACTTATAAAATATTTAAGAAAAACCTTGCTTTACTTTGTCAAGAATATCGTATTTCATTAAATCATCACGATGCATTGAGCGATGCAAGGGCATGTGCCGAGTTGTTTAAAATACATTTGGAGAATAACTAAGCAAAAATATTGGAGAAAAATATAGAAGAGGTACTATTTTGGGGTATGGTAAAAAAGAAAAACCCTTGATTATCAAGGGTTTTGGAGGTCTCTGGCGGAGTCGAATCTGTCCATTTATTATTAATTTAAAACGCCAGTA
>Ga0302296_1002514_pt1 | contig 12334 bp, 7 predicted proteins | sample III_Fen_N3_1_FD_194546 | JGI IMG/M metagenome (GOLD analysis project Ga0302296, IMG submission 194546) | Peat permafrost microbial communities from Stordalen Mire near Abisko, Sweden - III_Fen_N3_1 | ecosystem: Environmental > Terrestrial > Soil > Wetlands > Permafrost | place: Sweden: Abisko... | reverse complement strand
GACGATTGGATTGACAAAATCTGGAAATGAACTGGGATTATCGTTTGACGACGCCCAAAAAGCCGATCCCGTATGGCTTCAGGAGAAAATCGCTCACGCCAGACATCGGTTACTTGATGCAGGTGCCGACTTTGTGGCTGAAGGAGTTTGGGAATGTTTGCCCATTCTTGAGGAAATTGATTTACAAATTGAATCAGGTCACTTCAAATAATTAAAAACGAAAAATCTGTTTCTGGATTTTTCGTTTTATCCATTTATCAATTCAAGAAAAACTATAATGACGAAAGCCATTTCTCCCGTCCTAAAAAAATGGCGGGTTCAGATATTTGCAGTTACATGGCTGGCATATTTTGGGATGTATTTTTGTCGTAAGAATTTCAGCGTTGTAATGCCGGTAATGAGCCGGGAGCTTAATACATCCAAAGAGGAGTTTGCCATTGTTATAACTGTTTTCAGTATTATGTATATGTTGGGACAGTTTCTAAACGGCTATCTCAGCGACCGGCACGGGCCTCGTCTGATTGTTGCGATTGGTTTACTCCTCTCTGTAATTTCAAATCTGATGATGGGATGGATGGGAACAATTGGTTCCTTCATTTTCTTAATGGGACTCAATGGTTTAGGGCAATCATCAGGTTGGTCCGGACTGATTAAGAACCTTACTCCCTGGTTTAAAAAGAAGGAACGTGGTGTTATGATGTCGTTTTGGACTACATGTTATGTAATTGGTGGTCTGGCTGCAACGGCATTTGCTACTTACTGGCTTACAAATCAAAATATCCTGTCAGAATTTTCCTGGAGAAGAGCTTTTCTTGCACCTTCCATTTTGTTGCTGGTTATTTCACTCATATTTATTGTATTTGACCGGAATAATCCAACTGATGTTGGACTTGAGACATTTGAAAAAACAACTATCACAAAAAAGGGTAAACGAAAAGAGAAAGAAGCGCAGATGGCGGTCTTGAAAAATGGTGCCGTCTGGGTAACTGCGGCCATGTACTTTTTTTTAAAATTTACCCGATACGCATTTCTTTTCTGGCTTCCATTGTATCTGTCAGAGGCGCTTTTCTATTCCGACCAACAGGCTGGATATACCTCCATGGCTTTTGAAGCATTCGGTTTCTTTGGTGTTTTGGCTGCTGGTTTTGCTTCCGATTATTTATTCAAAGCCAGGCGGTTTCCCGTCAGCTCAATTATGCTATTTGGTTTGGCCATTGTGCTTTTTTTACAACCCTATCTCAGTCCCTTGGGAATAATACCAACAATTATCTCTATTGGATTAATCGGTTTTTTCACTTTTGGTCCCGATTCGTTAATGTCGGGAGCAGCAGCGATGGATATGGGGAAAAATCATGGAGCAGCGTTGGCTGCAGGCATAATTAATGGAGTAGGATCTGCGGGTCAGTTGTTATCGCCTCTTGCCGTTGCATTTGTTTCCCAAAAATATGGTTGGAATGCTCTCTTTCAACTATTTGTCATATTTGCATTGATTGCGGCTTTGCTGCTGATCGTGAAATGGAATTACGGAACAGAAAATCAGGAAGATGAATTGACAGATCTACTTTCACCCAAATCGGGAGAATTTCCGCAGTTGGGGGTTATTACTAATTTATAATTTAAGTATTGCAATTTTAAAAATATGGACAATAAACTATTCACACCTGGGCCTTTAAATACAAAATTATCGGTAAAAGAAGCGATGCTTCACGATATGGGGTCACGTGACAAGGAATTTTTGGAAATAGTAAAGGAGATACGCAGCGAACTACTCAAAATTGCTGGTGTATCCCGAAAAGAAGGGTACGATTCGGTATTGATGCAGGGATCCGGAACATTTGGTGTTGAATCAGTATTATCAACTGTAATTCCTACGCACGGACATTTACTTTTGATTACAAACGGTTCCTATGGTGAACGGATGAGGCAAATCGCTCAGATATATGGTTTAAGAACAACACTTTTAAGTTATAAGGAAAACATAGTGCCTCCATTTCAGGATGTAGAAGATATGCTGAAAAATGATGATTCGATTACCCATGTGGCCATTGTGCATTGTGAAACAACCACCGGAATTTTCAACGATATTAAAAGTATTGGTCAGGTAGTTCACAACTACAATAAAATATTCATTGTTGATGCTATGAGTAGTTTCGGAGCTGTTCCAATAGATATGAAAGCCGTTGACATCGATTTTTTGATCTCATCTTCCAATAAATGTATTGAAGGAGTTCCAGGCTTTTCGTTTGTCATTTTTAAAAGTGAGGTACTAAACGCATGCAAGGGTTATGCCCGTACACTTTCACTCGATCTATACAGTCAATGGAATGAAATGAAGAAAAGCAATCAGTTCAGATTTACGCCACCAATTCAATCCATTCTTGCATTTCGAAATGCCATTATTGAGTTAAAAGGTGAAGGTGGCGTTTTAAAGCGATCAAAGCGTTATCAGCAAAACTACAACAGGTTAATCGAAGGCACACAAACAATTGGTTTGGAAACTTATTTGGACAAAAAAGACAGGGGATATATCATTACCGCCTTTCTATTTCCAAAACATCCGAATTTCGATTTCACACGCTTCTACGAAAAATTACATAATCGGGGACAAGTCATTTACCAGGGAAAATTATCCGATACCGACTGTTTCCGAATCGCAAATATTGGTCAGCTATACCTCACTGATATCGACGGTCTGCTGGTAGCAATGAAAGAAGCGCTTAACGAAATGCAGGTTACTATCTAATAAATTGATAAGTCATTGGATTGTAACTTCAAGTTCATCCCATTGTAACATCAATATTGGATCTTTGTCGCAACTAAATAAAATAATAACTATAATTTTAATAGTTTATATTAATTATTAAATATAGTCGAATTATTTTATTACATACAATTACAGATAAGCCAATTCACAATATAGTAATAGTATAACAAAATGAATATTACAGATTTATTTAAATTCGTATTTATTCTGGGAATGAATAGTTTCTCACAGAATCCGGTCAATATATAACTCCCCCGCACGCAAAAGATAATGATGACCATGAATTATTCGAAATCGTCAATAGTTTAACTATTCAGTTTGATTTATTTAATTTTTTCAAGATGGAGAATACCCAATTATATACAGAAGGTGACGTAAATTTTTCAGAAGAACGCCAGATGTGGGATCAGGAAATTTCAGATCCGCTGACGCGTCAGATTCTGGAAGATGATGCCCGTTATTTTCTGCATCAGTCGATGTCGAGTCCTTGCCTTGATGTATTGGACAAATGCAAAGGAAGTGGAATGAGAACTATTTCCGGAAAATATATGCTTGATTTTCATGGGAATAATGTCCATCAACTCGGTTATGGTAACGACTATGTCATTCGAAAGATTACAGAGCAGTTGCATAGCCTGTCCTTTTCGCCACGACGCTATACGAATCAGCCTGCTGTTGATCTGGCAAAAAAGTTGGCCAGTCTTTTACCAGGTGATCTCAATAGAAGCTTATTTGCACCTGGCGGCACTTCAGTCATTGGCATCGCATTGAAACTTGCACGTATTGTCACTGGAAAACACAAAGTGGTATCACTTTGGGACTCGTTTCACGGAGCATCTCTGGATGCAATTTCGGTTGGAGGTGAAGCCGTTTTCAAAAAACACATGGGTGCATTGATGCCAGGAGTAATTTGTATACCGCCACCAATAACATACAGGAGTATATTGGGTGATAATGATCAGCTAAAATATGCCGACTATTTGGAATATGTGATTGAAAAAGAAGGTGATATTGGTGCTTTTGTAGCTGAAACAATTCGGAATACGGATGTTCAGATACCCTCAAAAGTTTATTGGAAAAGAGTAAGGGAAATATGCAATAAACACGGAGTCCTGCTTATTTTGGACGAAATTCCGATTGCACTGGGGCGTACAGGAAAGATGTTTGCCTTTGAGCATTTCGGGATCGAACCGGATATTATCTGTCTTGGAAAAGGATTAGGCGGTGGTATAATTCCTTTCGCTGCCATGATTGCAAGAGATGGACTCAACATAGCAGGAGATGTTTCTTTGGGACATTATACACACGAGAAAAGTCCACTTGGATGTGCAGCGGCTTTAGCAACACTGACGTACATCGAAAACGAAAATATTTTGCAAAAAGTAGTTGATGATGGACTTTGGTTTCAAATAGAACTGAAAAAATTAAAGAATCAATTTTCATTAATAGGAGACATCCGCGGTATTGGGCTTTTGTGGGGAATTGAGTTGGTAAAAGACCATAAGACAAAAGAAAAAGCAAGTGATGAAGCAGAGAAAATCATGTACGATTGCATGAGACTTGGTTTGAGTTTTAAGGTTTCACAAGGAAACGTTTTGCAACTTTCTCCAGCCCTCACGATTAGCCGCGATGAGCTTCAGACCGCGTTATCAATCCTAAAACTGGTTATTAGCAGGCATGAATAATCATGTTAAATTTAAAGACAATACCCTCATAATGTATTTATTAAAACGATAAAATGAAAAACGTACTATTTTTAATCACAAGCGTCTTGATGTTTAATTCTGCGTTGAAGGCAGATGACAAACCAATAGCGAAAAATTCAGCAGCAAAACTTCCTTTGACGGCTTTTGACGCAACCCAGGATTCCACCAGAGCTTCAAACTGGCAAGAGTACAATGTCGATAGGATAGAGCTTCATCGTAAAATGAACCACGACAACGCACGCCAAACAATAAATGTTCCAGACATTGACGGATTGAAAACATTGAAATGTGATTTTCATATACATACAGTCTTTTCTGACGGTGACGTTTGGCCAACAGTCCGTGTCAAAGAAGCCTGGCAAGAGGGGCTTGATGCAATTGCAATAACGGATCACACTTCAGAGGCGCCATCCAAGAAAAATATTATCGGTGGCCCAAATGCTTCATACGAAATAGCAAAGCCGGAAGCCGAAGAATTGGGGATTATGCTTATCCATTCAACTGAGATTAGCCGTGATAAAGAGAAAGGCGGGCATTTGAATGCAATTTTTATTACGGATGCAGTTCCATTGCTTAATGAAAATACAGCCCTGGCACTCAAAGAAGCCACAAAACAAGGTGCCTTTATCATATGGAATCACCCAGGCTGGGATATCGACACTTGCAAGATGTTTAAAGCAAACGAGAAATTCATTGCTGATGGTAATATCAATGCGGTAGAAGTGTTCAATGAGGCTGAGTGGTATCCACGTGCACTCAGATGGACAAAGCAATACCATATTGCAGCTGTGGCCACAAGTGACATTCACGGATTGGTCAAAAATCAATATCATACAGAGAGGGGTGTAAACCGTCCCATGACACTTGTGTTTGCCAAAGATAAAACACCGGAATCGCTTAAAGAAGCACTCTTTGCACACCAGACTTTGGCATATTTCGACAACTCATTGGCAGGCGATAATACCTTATTGGCTAAATTTATGAAAGCCTCGCTCAAAATCGAGAAAATATCGGCGAACGACAAGCGGACAAGTTATTTGATTAGTAACATAAGTGATATCTCTTATCAGTTGACCCTGGAAAATGGCTCAGATGTACTCTTCCCTTCTAATGCTGGTGTAGTTTACCAGGTGCAGAAAGGTACTTCTTCAATCAAAGCCAATGTTCGAAACCTGCACACCGATGAGTTCAAATCTTTGAACATAGAAATTGAATTAAAATAACCAAGTAATCAGGTAGTTAGCATGTTCGTTGTTATGTTCATATGCGTCCCAATTTTTATATAAATATTTAATTTATGCCTTTTATGAAACAAAAAAATCTGATTTTTCCGCATTTAGGAAAATGGAAAAAAATATTATTCTTCCTGTTCATTCTTACCGGATTGATGACGGGGTTGGTATTTGCGCAAGAATTGAATGCTCAGCAGCCGCAGAAGAAAGGAATATCGGGAATAGTAAAAGATAGTAATGGACTATCAATTCCGGGGGCGAGTGTGATCGTGAAAAGCACGACTACGGGTACTGTTACCGATACTGATGGAAAATATTCAATGTCAGTACCGGCCGATGCAAAAATCCTGGTCTTTTCTTTCGTTGGCATGGCAACCAGCGAGGTCGAAATCAGGAATCAAACGCAGGTCAATGTGACCCTGCTTTCAACAGTTATCGGACTGGAGGATGTTGTGGTTACTGCCCTTGGTATCCCGCGGGCGAAAAAAGGGTTGGGTTATGCAGTCCAGGAAATTAAAGGCGATGCCTTAAATACCGCAAGGGAATCAAATTTTATTAATTCACTTGCAGGTAAAGTTGCCGGTGTTAATATATCCTCCTCAGGTGCAGTGGGTTCATCATCACGTATTATTATCAGGGGAGAGAAATCGCTCAATTTTTATGGAAATGATCCATTGTACGTGGTCGATGGTGTTCCGGTTGGAAACTCCGGGACCTCAAATTCAACCTCGGTGGATTACGGAAATAACGCTTCGGAAATTAATCCTGCAGATGTTGAATCGATGACCGTTTTGAAAGGACCTGCTGCTTCAGCACTCTATGGTTCACGTGCGGCTAATGGAGTAATTGTGATAACAACCAAATCGGGCGGGAAAAATAAAGGGCTGGGTGTAACTGTAAATTCAGGAACAACCTTTGAAGAAGTACTGCGTTTCCCAAAATTCCAGAATCAGTTTGGTGCCGGATATGGTGGAAAATATGAGGGATCAAATTTTGGTGCCGGCTGGTCAATCTATCCTGGTGGAGTACAGGATTCGTATGATGAAAGTTGGGGACCAAGATTGAATGTAGGTACACTTGAAAAGCAACCCCAGTCTCCGACCTCAGGTGGAATGAGAGGAGGAGATGTTGCAAATCCTAACCGGGGTGAAATAATTCCAACACCATGGATCGCCTATCCCAATAATATGAAAGACTTTTTTGGAACAGGCAAAACCTATTTTAATAATGTTTCTTTGACAGGATCGAACGAAAAAGGGGATTTCAGACTCTCGTATACCAATCTCGACCAAAGTGGGATCATCCCAAATAATGATCTGAAGAGAAATACATTTGCCCTAAAAGGGAAATATAAATTTACAGATAAATTCAGAGCAGAGGCTTCTATGAATTATGTTAATTCCATCAGCACAAACAGACCAGAAACCGGATATGGTCGTAATTCGATCATGTATTTTATGACCTGGTCAGCACGTAATATGGATGTCAATTCATTGAGAAACTATTGGCAGAAGGGATTCGAAGGTAAAAGACAATTCCAGTTCAACTATGGTGAGAACCATAATAATCCGTTTTTCTACCAATACGAAAACACAAGGGGGCAGGATAAAAATCACCTTTTTGGGACCGCCGAACTGAACTATGAATTTTCAAAGAAATTAACCTTGATGGCACGCGCAGGTGGGGATATGTATAATGACTTCCGCCCGATGAAATGGGCCGTAAGTACTGCCGATTATGCAAAAGGCCGGTATCAGGAGGATACCCAGTATTTCATGGAGAAAAATTTAGATTTCCTGTTAAATTACAAAGACAAAATCGGCGATAATTTCAACTACAGGATATCGTTTGGTGGTAACCAGATGAACAGAACCAATCGTTCAAGGACCCTTGTGGCTCCTGAACTTTTGATCCCTGGTATTTATACACTTACAAATAATGCTTCTCAGTTGGAACGTTCATCATGGGATAGTAAAATGCGGGTAAACAGTCTTTATGTTTTTTCCCAGATGGATTATAAAAGTACGTACTATCTGGATATAACTGCCAGAAACGACTGGTCCAGTACATTACCGATCAACAATAACTCGATCTTTTATCCTTCCGTATCGTTTAGTGCCCTGACAAACCAGATAGTCAAGATGCCAGAATGGGTTGATATAGCCAAAGTCAGGCTTGGATTAGCGCAGGTAGGTAACGGCACAGGACCTTATAATCTCTACAGTACCTTGAATTTTGGTACTCCATGGGGCGACAACAATATCTTATATACCGATAATACATTGAAAAACAATAATCTGAAGCCTGAGATCACCTTTACTTACGAAGTGGGAACAGATATAAAATTGTTTAAAAACCGACTTGGAATTGACTTTACTTATTACGATACCCGGTCGAAGAATCAGATTATCAGCGTCCCGTTAACCTCTTCCACAAGTTATTCTTCAAGAATAATCAATGCAGGGGAGATTCAGAACTACGGTTTTGAGATTATGCTTAACGCTGTTCCTATAAAGTTATCGAATGGTTTTCAATGGAATTTAGCATTGAATTATTCATTAAACAGGGGAAAAGTTCTTGAACTTGCCGATGGTATTCCTGCAATCGTTCAAAGTGCCCCGGGAGAAGAGGCCCAGATCATAGCCAGGGTTGGCGAACGCATGGGGGCAATTTGGGGCCCGGGTTATAAACGTGTTGACAGCGGACCATTGAAGGGCGAAATCATCATAGGTAGTAATGGGATTCCAGTAGCAACAGATAATTTTATTCATATCGGAAATATTAACCCCGACTGGATTGGAAGTTTAATGAATAATTTCGCGTATAAAAATGTAAGTGTTGGTTTACTTGTCGATTTGCATTATGGGGGGCAGTTTTTATCTCATTTCTACAATAAAGCGATGGGATCGGGACAATTACTTGAAAGTGGTGAAGGACGCTCTGCAAGAGCTGTCGGTCATGAGTATGATGATCCATACTACATTGTTGGAGCCGCCTCTGTAGGTGGCACATATGTACAAAATTCGACCAGCACAGACGGTACATTCAGTCAGGGTAAGTATGGCGTTGATGCGCGGGATTTTCATAAACTGTTACTGGACCATTTTTCTGAAGGACAGGTTTTTGATGCAACCTATGCAAAATTGCGCGAAGTGACGATTGGGTATAAATTTCCAAATAAACTTTTCGGTAATATTTTAAATGATGTGCAACTCTCACTTGTTGCACGGAATCTCTTTTTATGGACACCCAAAAGCAATCAGCATTTCGATCCCGAAGTAGCCTCCGCCACCAGCGGGGCAGGTATTATTCCGGGATTTGAAGATATGAGCCTTCCTTCTACACGGAGTTATGGTTTTAACCTGAACCTTAAATTCTAAAATTAAAAATAGTTCAAAATGAGAAAGATATATAAGTTATTAACAATAGGATTAAGTGCCGCTCTCATGATGTTTTCGTGCACAAAGGATTTTAAATCGATAAATACGAACCTTAATGCACCTGAACGGATTTCTGATCCCAGCTTATTGCTTCCGGGAATTATATGGGATGCAGCCAACAGAAATGTAGCCGAATCATTTTACGTTTACGGTGTTCTTGCCGATCAGTTTGAAGAAAATTACATGAGTTCATTTACCAATTTAACACGTGATTTCTCTTCCGGCCAATCGTGGGCAAACTATGGAATGATCAAGAATATCTATAATTTGATTGATCTTTCTCAAAAACAAGGGTTGGCCAACTATCAGGCAGCGGGTCTTATCCTCAAATCATGGATTTTCCTGCGGATTACAGATTCCTATGGGCCTATTCCTTATACAGAGGCTGGAAAAGCAGGCGAAGGTATAAATTTCCCTAAATATGATTCTCAGGAAACAATTTATGCCGGATTACTTAAGGACCTTGAAACCGCAAATACGCTCCTTGGTTCAACAACCGAAATGATGAGTGGGGATAATCTCTACAATGGTAATATTCAGAATTGGAAAAAATTTGCCAATAGCCTTTCTTTGAGAATTTTGCTTCGTCAGTCGGGTCGCAAGGACCCCTCAGCAGAAATGCAAAAGATTATCGGGAATCCATCAACCTATCCCATATTCACCTCTTACAAGGATCAGGCAGCTCTTCAGTATCTCAATAAAAGAGAAAATGCTCATCCAATTTTTCTGAAACAACCAAGTAACTGGCAGGGATCTGAACAATTGACTCAAAATCTTGAAGTGATTTTAAAATCGATGAACGATCCAAGACTTGCTGTTTTTGCAATGCCAACACCGGCATCGGTCACCGCCGGCGGACCACCACAATACTTCGGAGTGCCAAACGGAATGCAACAGGCGGAAACAACAAACTGGAATGGAGGAGTTAATAATCAATCAACATTGGGTCTTCTTTGGGCACCTGAGCAATTCAGTCTTGAATTTGCATCACCTGATGCCGCTCAGTCAGTTTTCATGCCTTATTCCGAACTCGAATTTATTTTAGCTGAGGCGAAAGAAAAGGGTTATATAACGACCGGCGATGCTCAGACCTATTACATGAATGGGATAAAAGATCAGTTTGCATATTATGCCAGCAGGATTCCCTCTAATTTTATTTTGCCAACCGCTGCCATGGTAATACCCCCTTCAAGTTATTATACCCAGACAAATGTGGCATACACAGGAACACAAACGGAGAAACTACATAAAATATATACTCAGAAATGGCTCTCATTGTTTTTCTGCGGTTCTGAAGCGTGGGCTGAATGGCGTAGAGTTGGCGTCCCAACCATTATTCCGGGACCAAAAACAAACGGCTATGTTCCGGTACGATTATTATATCCAGCTGACGAAATGCTCCAAAATAATGCAAATTATAAGGAAGCTGTCAAAATGTTGGGCGGTGATGGTGATGCTTTGACAACACGAGTTTGGTGGGATATCGATTAATTCGTAAGTATGAAAAAAGTAAATTGTATTTTCTTGTTTATATCAATCATATCAACATTTGTTTTAGATTGTAAACAGGTTTCCCAACTTTCTGTTTATCCAGTTTGATTATATTGATTATGCGGGCCATACTTTGGAACACATGACTCCCGGATATTTAAAATCAGTAGAACTTGCCGACCAATATGGACAAATCTTTGTCAAGGTGCTGATTAGATCTTAAAATAAAGTAAACTACTTCTTAAAAAAGGGCTGTCAGAAATTTGACAACCCTTTTTTTATTGGATTACAGTCTTAAAGTCCCCTTTCTTTCATCTAAAACTTCAACCTTATCCGGTTGATATCAATCGATTAATTGTTGCTATAAGTGAAGTTCTAATCGAAATGAAATTTTCCGAGAGGAATATCTCACAATTCATTAATCTGTAACATCATATTCACTAAAATGTAACATCAATACTGGATATTTGCCAATAAAAATTATAAAATAGGTAAAGAAAACTTAAAAATTAATTATAATATGAAAACACGTTTACATTTACTATTCATTTTTTTTGTGCTAATCTCCGTGAAACTATTTGCACAGAATGATTTGGCAATGGCTTTCCCAAAAGAGGTTGCAAAAACAAGCTCGTCTTCTGCTGGTTTACCAGTATTTGAATTCAAGGTATACTCGAATGAAAACGACCTTAGTACTATTTCGAATGACATGATAGAACGGCATGTCTTTGGAGAGCTGGTTTCCAAGAAATTGTATTTGCTTGATTCAAAATATACCTACAAAGTTCCGATTGTACCAGGTAACCCACAGATGAGAACAATTGTTCGTAAGCCTGCAATTTACGATGCGGTTATGAAAATTGAACGTTATCTGAAAAAATCGGTTAAAAAGGGAGAGATTTCATTGGAAACAGCATCGACTGACTTTAATAAAGTTTTAGATGTAGCCAACAGTATTTGTACTGCAGATACAAAAAGCTTTGAAAAGGAAATCAGCAGTACAAATGATGTAGTTTCACTGGTTAACCTTTTAACGAAAAGGGTGAATCTGGTGTTGTGATCATTATCATTTAAAAAGAAAATTTTATTTTATTGTTGATTAACTGATGTTTATGGTTTGAATAGAACTATAGATAGCCATTTTTATGTTTCCTAATTATTTATTTATAAATTCTAATTTCATTAAAATGCGAAAAATTATTTTTTTAGTATTCATGACCCTTCTGATCGGAACTGCTGTGTTTGCCCAAAAGGTAAATATCGAAGGAACCGTGAAAACAAGAACCGGAGAAACACTGCCGGGCACTACTATTCAGGTAAAAGGCACCACAAACGGAACCTTATCGGATGAGAAAGGACATTTTAACATACAGGCTGAGACCAAAGACATTTTGTCCGTATCGTTTATCGGATTTCAAACGATGGAAGTTAAGGTAAGTAGCCAAAAAGTTATCAGTATTGTTTTAGCAGAATCGAACGAGCAAATTAAAGAGATAGTTATTACCGCTTTAGGTATTGAAAAGCCCAAAAGCACCATTGGATTTGCAGTTCAGGGCGTGAAGGGCAGTGAAATGGTTAAAGCCAGAGAACCCAACGCAATCAATGCACTAACGGGAAAAGTGGCTGGTTTGACGGTGGGCGCTTCATCCGAAATACTGGGCGCTCCAGTTGTCCTGCTTCGCGGATATGCACCTTTGTATG
>Ga0302296_1002513_pt1 | contig 12335 bp, 9 predicted proteins | sample III_Fen_N3_1_FD_194546 | JGI IMG/M metagenome (GOLD analysis project Ga0302296, IMG submission 194546) | Peat permafrost microbial communities from Stordalen Mire near Abisko, Sweden - III_Fen_N3_1 | ecosystem: Environmental > Terrestrial > Soil > Wetlands > Permafrost | place: Sweden: Abisko... | reverse complement strand
CAGTTCCGACGATTCGCCTGTTTTATTAGCCAAACTCGCCGATGCAAATGCAGCCTTAACTGAAATTAATACTCAGAAAGATAATAGCACCGATCTCGTGACAGCTTTAGCTGCCGCCCAAACAGCCATTGATGTGTTGACTGCACCTCAGGCATTGGCTCAGGCAAGCACTATTACAGATACCATTCAACCCATTGTCGCTTTACTCAATACGGTAATAGCTTCTGGAAATAATGCAGTTACAGCAACCACTTTTGCAGCAACAGCAGCAAGCGAATCGGCTTCGGCAGCTGCCGCTTGTACTTTGGCTGCCGGAAACCTGACAACCGCATTGGGTGGCGCCATCAAAACCATGAAAACAGCGTTGGAACTCAATCTGACGAATATTGCTGCAGCAGCTAACGGAACGGCAGTTAAAACCGAAGCTTTGGCAGCTGTAGCAAGTGTGGCAACTATCGAAACGGTAATTACTGCTATTGCTGCCCTGATCAGTCCACCAATTATTCTGGCCATCACCAATGCCAAAGCGGTTGACAAAAATGGTGAGCTGGATAACCTGAAACTAAACGCAATCGAAAAATCGGACAGTGCGACTTTCAATCAGATCAAAACCTTGCTTTCGAAATTATACGTCAAAATGCCACCAAGTAGCGCAATAGCTGGGGTGTATGCCCGTGTCGATCGTGACCGTGGCGTTTGGAAAGCACCTGCCAATGTGGGTCTGAACTATGTGATCAAACCTTCAGTAAAAATTACCAACGATATGCAGGACAGCTTAAATGTTGATACTACTGCCGGAAAATCGATTAATGCCATCCGTACTTTTACAGGGAAAGGAACACTGGTTTGGGGCTCACGCACCTTGGCCGGAAACGACAATGAATGGCGGTATGTACCAGTTCGAAGGTTCTTCAATATGGTGGAAGAATCGGTGAAAAAAGCGACCGGGCAGTTTGTGTTCGAACCTAACGACGCCAACACTTGGGTTAAAGTTCGGGCGATGATTGAAAACTTCCTGATTTTACAATGGAGGGCAGGTGCATTGGCAGGTGCAAAACCTGACGACGCATTCTATGTACGCGTAGGACTTGGTCAGACAATGACTGCCGAGGACATCCTGAATGGATTTATGCACATCGAAATCGGGATGGCTGTTGTTCGACCTGCCGAGTTCATTATCCTGAAATTCTCTCACAAACTTCAGCAATCTTAATATTAACCTTTAAAAAAAAATTGTCATGGCAGAATATCCTTTAGTTAAGTTTCACTTTCAAGTTGACTGGGGCGGAACAAAAATCGGATTCACAGAGGTTTCAGGATTAGATGTTGAAACTGAAGTTGTTGAATACCGACAGGGTGCGAGCAAGGAATACTCAAAAATCAAGATGCCTGGAATGCAAAAATTCAGCAACATTACCTTGAAAAGGGGAACCTTCGCAAGTGACAACGAATATTTCCAGTGGTGGAATACGGTTAAGCTCAATACTATCGAACGGCGAGATGTAACGATCAAACTGTTGAATGAAGAGCATAATCCGGTTGTTACCTGGAAAGTAAAAAATGCCTGGCCTACCAAAATTCAATCTACCGATTTGAAGGCTGATGGCAACGAAGTGGCAATCGAATCAATGGAGCTGGTGCACGAAGGATTAACCATTCAAAATGAATAATAATGAGCAACTACTATCCTCCTTTGGGCTTTCACTTTCTGGTTGAATTTGCCAACCAGAGCGATGAATATCAGTTTCAATCTGTCTCCGGATTATCTGTTGATCTGGAGACAGAAGAAATTAAAGAAGGAGGAGAAAACCGCTTTAAACACAAACTTCCGGTTAGGGCGAAGTACCCGAACCTGATTTTAAAAAGAGGATTGCTTGTGAATTCCGGATTGATTGACTGGTGCAATGCTGCAATTGAAGGATTCGATTTTAAACCGACAGACATCATCATCAAATTGCTGAACGAAGAAAATCAGCCATTGGTAAGTTGGAATATTGTTCAAGCTTATCCTGTAAAATGGTCGATTGGTGAATTTGCGGCTGAGGAAAGCAAAATTGTGATCGAAACCCTTGAATTAACCTACAATTACTTTAAAACAATTTGATATGCCAATCGAAATCAGAGAGTTGAACATCAAAGTTAATGTGTCCGAAAATCAGAATACAACGTCAGGTCTCGCTCAAATAAATCAGCAAAAGCAAAATGAGATTGTGGCCCAATGTGTTGAGCAGGTCATGGAGATTATTTCGAAAACTCACGAACGATAATCTAGAACAATGAGCGGAGAATTAACAAAATTGAAGATTAAAGGATTTAAGGACGAACGTTTTCGACAAGAAATTGCCGATGGCGAATTCAACACCTTGCTTAATCCCGAAACCTATCAGGTCAGGTACCAGATTAGCCAAAACGATCAGCAGGCTCAGGGAACCAGTGCTGCCGCGCCAAGGTTTAGCAAGACCCTTCCGGAAGATCTCCAACTTGATTTTATTTTCGACCGTTCAGGAGTGATTAAAGGTTACGAGGACCTGTTAGGTGAAGGGATAATCGGAGACGTCGACAAATTTAAACGCATTGTTCTGGATTACAACGGCGACCAGCACAAACCCAATTACCTGATTATTTCGTGGGGTTCGCTTTTGTTTAAAGGAAGTTTGAAGGACATGGATATCACCTATAAACTCTTCAAGCCCGACGGAACTCCCATTCGTGCAACTATTCACGCTACGTTCAAAGGGTTTATCGAAGATAGCCTTCGGGTTGCACGCGAGAATAACAATTCGCCCGATCTGACACACATCCGCATGGTAAACGAAGGCGATACACTTCCGCTGATGACCTTCCGGATTTACGGCAATTCAAAATATTACCTCGAAGTGGCTAAAGCCAATAAACTGGTCAATTTCCGGAAACTGGTTCCTGGACAACAAATATTTTTTCCACCCATCGAAAAAATTGCAAGCAAACAAAGATGAGTCCTAGTCGCACCATACAAACTTCAGGGTCAGCCGATCTGGTCACCTTCACAATTCTGATTGGAGGAACTCAATTGCCAACGACAGTTCAGGTGATGAATATTACTGTCGAAAAGGAAATCAACCGGATTCCTACCGCGAAAATTGTTTTTATTGATGGTAATCCTTCGACTCAGGAATTTCCGTTGAGCAACGAAGATTTGCTGATTCCCGGAAAAGAAATTGAAATTAAGGCCGGATACCATTCCAATGAAGAAACCATTTTCAAAGGAATCGTTATCAAGCATAGCCTAAAAATCAGATCGGGAGGCTCATGCCTCACCATCGAATGCAAAGACAAAGCTGTAAAACTGACTTCGGGCCGGAAAAGCAAATATTTCCCCGACAGCAAAGACAGCGATGTTTTTGAAGAAATAGTTAATGCCTATGGACTTGACAAAGACATTGAAGCCACCGGGTTTCAGCATAAAAAACTGGTTCAGTACAACAGTACCGATTGGGATTTCCTTATTACACGGGCTCAGGCCAATGGAAAAGTGTGCGTAGTTGACGATGGAAAAATTACAGTGAAAGCTCCGGATTATGCCCAAACTGAAGTTGAAACAGTTGCATTTGGAGCCACTTTGCTCGATTTTGATGCAGAGATTGATGCCCGCAATCAGTACAGCAAAGTTAGTTCGTATGCCTGGGATCCGGCCAATCAGGAATTGGTCGAAGTGGAAGCCACCAATCCATCAGTATTGCTCAATGGAAATCTTTCTTCAGTAGATTTGGCAGATGTTATTGGTCTGGAAAATCTGGAGCTCAAATACGGTGGAACTATTGCCGATCAATCGATTCAGGACTGGGCAGATGCCAAAGCACTGTTCCATCAACTTTCAAAAGTTCGCGGACGGGTCAAATTTCAAGGCGTTCCAGAATGCAAGCCCAATACTACACTCAAGTTGGAAGGCGTTGGCGACCGCTTCAATGGCAAAGTTTACATTTCAGCAGTCCGACACGAAATTACCGAAGGCCAATGGACGATTGATGCCCAGTTTGGAATTAACCCGACTTGGTTTTCCGAAGCCAACACCATCAACGATCTGCCTGCTTCCGGATTGTTCCCGGCCATTCATGGCTTACAGATTGGCGTTGTGACAACAAATGAAGATCCTGATGGCGAAGACAGAATAAAGGTCAGATGCCCGATGATTGACAAAAATGGAGAAGGCATTTGGGCGCGAATTGCCTCGCTCGATGCCGGAAATGAACGCGGAGCTTTCTTCCGTCCTGAAATTGAGGATGAAGTAATTGTAGGATTTATCAATGATAATCCGAACGATGCTGTGATTCTGGGAATGCTCAACAGCAGCGCGAAACCAGCTCCATTAAAGGCTTCCGACAACAATCACGAAAAAGGATTTGTGACGCGCGAAAAAATCAAATTCATTTTTAATGATGAAAAAAAATCAGTCGTTTTGGAAACGCCTGGCGGTAAAAAAATAACGCTCGACGACGACGCCAAAGTGATCAAACTTGAAGACGAAAATTCGAATGTTGTTACAATGAACTCTGACGGAATCAAAATGGAAAGCGGTAAAGACATTATTCTGAAAGCCACCGGAGATGTTAAAGTGGAAGGCATCAATGTTTCATTGAAAGCTTCAGCGCAATTCAAAGGCGAAGGATCAGCCGGCGCCGAAATTTCTACTTCGGCTGTGGCCATTTTGAAAGGATCAATGGTGCAGATCAACTAGGAAAAAGAAATAAATAATAATAACAATGGGACTCGCAGCACGAATATTAGATATGCATGTTTGCCCGATGGTCACCGGAACCGTTCCACATGTTGGTGGGCCAATACTGCCACCCGGAACACCTACAGTATTGATCGGCGGAATGCCGGCAGCATGTGTCGGGGATATGTTGGTCTGCGTTGGCCCTCCCGATAGCATCGCGGCAGGATCTGGAACGGTGATGATTGGTGGCAAACCCGCCGCGCGTATGGGCGATTCAACAGCTCATGGTGGAAGCATTATTTTGGGTTGCCCAACAGTTTTAATTGGTGGATAAAAACAGCAACAAATGGATACGAAAGAATCATTTTTAGGCAGAGGCTGGGGATTTCCTCCTGAATTCAGTAAAACCACAGCTACTGTGCAGATGACAGAGGGTGAAGATGATATTGATAAAAGTCTGCAAATTCTTTTGTCAACACGGCTTGGCGAGCGGATTATGCTACCTGATTATGGCTGCAATCTCGACGAACTGCTCTTCACACCACTGAATCTAACTTTGAAAACATACGTGGTGGATCTGATCAAAACGGCCATTCTTTACCACGAACCGCGAATTGATACTGAAAAAATCTGGATCGAGGAATCGACCGATAATGATGGAATCTTGCTCATCAACATCGACTATCGGGTACGGATTACTAACTCCAGAAAGAACATGGTATTTCCCTTTTATAGAGCAGAAGGAACTGAAATTGGATTGTAAACATGGCAACAAAAACGACAAATAAGGCAATTTTACCCGGTGAAGGTACCGATCAGCAACAGCGATTGATCGATGCGCTGAACCCCGGTGCTTTTAATCTGCACGATTTTAACGTGACCGATTGGATGAAATTTGCCTGGAATTTTGCGCAGAAAGTAAATTATTTCGATACAGACAACCAACAGGACGGCAACTGGCAGGATTTTTTCATCGAAGAATCCGAGATTAAAACTTTTTTGAATGGATTGGAATCGGACAATTCGCTAGCGCCAAACCTCACACTATTTATTTGCTTCCTGAAATTGCTCGACAATAGTAAACAGCATTTCAACCAGCTAACCCAAAGGCACCTCGATTTCTATTATCAGGAAATTTTAAAGATCGAAAAACGACCACCGGTTCCCGATCAGGTTCACATCATTTTCGAGCTTGCTAAAAATATCGTTCAGGAAAAAATAGACGAAAACACTGCCCTAGATGCAGGAAAAGATGCAACAGGAAATAAATTGGTATTCAAAACTCAGGAAGAATTGGTAGCTAACAAAGCCAGTATCGCACAACTCAAAAATGTGTACCATCATTCCGAAAACACACTGAAAGTCATCAAGGCCTGCGAAGTAGCCAATTCGTTCGACGGAATGGGGAAAGCCAATCCAACCGGCGATTTGAAATGGTATCCATTTGGTTATGCCAGTCAAAAATATAGCGAGATTCAACTCGAACTACCCGATGCGAAGCTGGGATTTGCACTGGCCTCTCCGGTCCTTCTATTGAATGAAGGTTTGCGTACAATTATTATACAAATGAGTTTTCGCGATAATTTCCCGAGCTCGCTGGTCTCATCTGCTGAAAATACGATCAACGTTTTCCTGAGCGGTGAAAAAAATTGGCTTGGTCCTTTCAGTCTGAAAGCTTCGGGGCAAAATAAAGACCTGACGTTTGAAATTGAATTGGATAAAAAGGCTGAATCGGTTGTTGGGTACAATTCGGTTGTTCTGGGCGAACGGCTCTCTACGGCCGATCCGGTGATGCGTTTCCTGATTGATACCAGTAAAGATCAGGGCTATTCGTTCGCAACCACATTTGCCGACCTGAAACTGGAAAGCATTCAATTAACTGTTGCAGTTGATGGTATGAAAGAAATTGAGCTCGAAAATGATCTTGGCGTTCTGAATGCAAAGAAACCGTTCATGCCTTTTGGTCCGATTCCGGTGAAAAATTCAAAATTCACGGTTAAAAATGATGAAGTTTTCAGGAAAGAATGGAGCCAATTCACTGTAGATATTCGTTGGATGAACACTCCGGATTCGTTCGTCAGCCAATATTTTGCTTACAGGAACGACCTTAGTACGCCAACGGCAGAACTTTTCAAGTCAGGGATCCGAAAGAAAATTCATAAACCGCTCGAATACGATACGGCAGCCGACAATCTGATCGTCAGCAGTGATAGTTATTTCAATGCATCGGCGGCTTTATTTAGTAAAAATGAATGGACTACCGTTGCCAGTAACCAGGTTCTTTTCTCGAAAGCGGGATCCTCTTATCAGTGTTCGGTAGCCATTACCAACAATTCGTTCGATACCAGCAGTAACGGACAATTTCAGCTCGCTTTGAACCAGACGCTTTTGCACGAAATATTTCCGCGCATTTACGCCATGGCCATGCAAAACGACAAAACAACGGTGATTCCAAAAGATCCGTACACACCTCTGATCGAATCCATCGAACTTAGTTATTCGGCATCGGCAAAAGCTGTTTTCAACGAAGTCTCCTCCGAAAATCAGTCAGTTCAACTGATTCACGAAAATCCATTCGGACAAAGCCAGAAACCTTCAGGAATAATTGATGATCCGGCCATTTGCCTATTGCCCTCCTACCCTTCCGGAGGCGAATTGTACATTGGTCTGAAAGATGCCGAACCGCTTCAACAGATTTCGTTGCTGTTCCAGATTTTTGAAGGAAGTGAGAATCCCGAAGCGATCAGCTTCGCCTCAGGAGAAAAGATGGAATGGAGCATTTTGTGCTCGAACAAATGGAAAATATTGACCAGCAATTACCTGATTGCAAACCTTACTGACAATTTCCTGAAATCCGGAATTGTGAAGTTTTCAATTCCGGCTGAAGCGACAAAAGACAATACACTTCTAGACCCCGGCGTTATTTGGATTCGGGTGAAGATGAATAAAACATACGATGCAGTCTGCAAAGTTATTGACATCAAAGCGCAAGCTGTTTTGGCACAGTTTGCCGATCAGAACAATGAATTGTCGCATCTCATTACTGGTCTTCCGGCCAATACGATCAGCAAACTGAGTGAGCGAAAACAACCGATTAAAACAGTGAGCCAACCGTTTAATTCGTTTGGCGGATCGCCTGTCGAAACCGATCATGCTTTTTACCAGCGAACCAGCGAACGGTTGCGCCATAAAAACCGCGCCATCTCACTTTGGGATTATGAGCACCTTGTACTTCAGCAGTTCCCAGAGATTCACAAAGTTCGGTGCCTCAACCACACTTCCGACACCTCATTTCTGGCGCCGGGATGTGTGACTTTGGTTGTTATTCCCGACATCCTGAACAAAAATGTATTCGACATTTATCAGCCACGGGTTAGTCGGGCAACCTTGAATAAAGTTCAAACCTATATCAATCAACTTAATAGCCTGCATGTAAATGCGGTGGTTATTAATCCGGAGTACGAAGAAGTGGAGATCTCGCTGAAGGTGAAATTTTACGATGGATACGATGAAAATTACTACCAGAGCGTATTGCAGGAAGACCTAATCAAACTGTTATCGCCCTGGGCTTTCGAGAAATCGATTGATCTACAGTTTGGAAATACGCTTCATAAAAGCGTAATCATTAATTATATCGAAAAGCTGAAATATGTTGATTTCATTACCGATTTGAAAGTGAAACATAAAGGAGAAATCAAACCGAGTGTTTCGCCATCGAACCCGAAAGCCATTCTGGTTTCAGCAAAAGAACACCCGATTACTGTATTGCAAATGGGATGCGCCAAATAGTTATTCAGAAAAAAGTAAAGCATGTTAAACGCTGACTCATATACCAGTATCTCCGGAAACGTCTCGACCAAAGACGATTTAGATTATTCGTTCCTGAAGCAATTGGGAATCGAATACATCGAAAAGTATGGAAGTAAAATCTGGACCGATTATAATTCGCACGATCCGGGTATTACCATGCTCGAAGCGCTCTGTTATGCCATCACCGATCTGGGTTACCGCATCAACATGCCAATTGAGGATATTTTGAGTACTGAAGATGGCAGCAAAAATCCGTTCGAAGAACAATTTATTAAGGCTGAGTTGATTTTACCTGTCAAGCCAATAACTGCCAACGATTACAGGAAACTGTTTATCGACATTGATGGCATTAAAAATGCGTGGCTCAGGCCGTTTAAAAAACAGGTTTTCGTCAATTGCAAAGACGAAATTTTATCCTATTCGCCTTTCGAAATTGAAGACAAATACAAGAAAGACTTTACCCTGCAAGGCTTATACGAAGTGTTGCTCGACTTCGATGATTTTGATCCGGTCATTTATAGCACCGACACCAAAATTGCAGCCCATAAAAAACAATTGAAAAACGAGCTTAAAAAAATATATCACCTAAACCGGAATTTGTGCGAAGATTTGATGGTCGCAACCGAGGTTGGAATTCATCCCATCTCGGTATGCGCCATCATCGACGTAAAACCTGAAGCGGATGAGGAATTGATACATGCTCATGTTTTGCGTGCCATAAATGATTATTTCTCTCCATCGGTCAGGTTTTACTCCTTGCAGGAAATGTTCGGCAAAGGCTATTCGTCAACTGAAATTTTTGATGGTCCGATCCTGAATAATGGTTTTATTGATCCGGCAGAATTGGCTAAAGCAGAACTGCGAAAAGAAATTCGCCTGACTGATATTGTCCAGCTCATTATGGATGTCGACGGCGTAAAACTGATCAAGGATATTTCGATAAACAATTGTGGCGCTGAAAATAAACCTGAAGGTCAGTCATGGATTATTTGCATCGACGATGGTAAAAAACCTATGCTTTGTACCAAAAGCGCTTTCAGCTACACCAAAGGCGTTTTACCAGTGAATATCAATCAGGAAAGCGTAAAAAAATACACCTTCCAAATTGAAACCGAGGAAGCCGAAGCACAAAAACTGGCACAGATCAACAAGCTGATTGACCTGCCTACCGGGCAATTTCTGGATGTAGGCGAATATTCCAGCATTCAAAATAGTTTTCCGGAAACATACGGAATTGGCGAATTTGGACTGTCGCCCTCAGCCTCCAACGAGCGAAAAGCTCAAGCCAAACAATTGCAGGCTTACTTGCTGTTTTTCGACCAGATTCTGGCCAGTTATTTTTCACAACTCAACCAGGTCAAGGAATTACTATCGGTAAATAATACGATAGACAAAAGCTACTTCACTCAAGCAATCAAAGACATTAAAGGAATAGAAGACCTGGTTTCTTCGGAATACCCGAGCGGAACTGCAGATGAACTTTCCGAATCAATGTTTTCGATGCTCGATTCAAAAATCGATCGTAAAAATCAGTTGCTCGATCATTTGCTGGCGCGGTTTGCTGAGAACTTCGGCACTTATGCTTTCCTGATGAAACAGTTGTACGGAAGCGATCACAATCTGGCCATCATTCAGACCAAGGAAAACTTTCTCCGGAGTTACCCGGTTTTGGGAACCGAGCGAGGCGCTGCCTTCAATTTTTACCACCCGAAAGGAAGCCTTTGGAATACGAACAATGTTGCAACCGTTGAAAAGCGAATTGCACTGCTAACCGGAATGACTGACTTTAGCCGCCGAAATTTGTCGAACGACCCAGTTGAAATTTATCAGGAAAAAGATGCCGATGGATTGATTGAGTATCGCTGGAGAATTAAAAACGCGGCGCAGAAAGTGCTTTGTTCGAGCTCAAAAAAATATTTCTCGAAGGAAGAAATGGACAAAGAAATCCTTCTGGCAAAAGCTTTAGCAGGCGATATTCAAAACTACGAAATCAAGAAAGCCAAATCCGGAAAATTCTATTACAACCTCATCAATCCCGAAATAACCAACACCAAAGACGAAGCCCACGTCATTGCCCGACGATTGGATTACTTTGAAACTGAAAGCTCGGCCCAAAATGCCAGCCGCCAGTTCATTTCGTTCATGAAAAAAGTAAAACCCAACGAAGGAATGTACCTAATTGAGCATATTTTGCTTCGTCCTGACGAATCGAAAGATTATACCATCACGGCCGATTCGTTCCTTCCGGTTTGCGACTGTGAAGATTGTGAACCGCTTGATCCGTATTCGTTCCGCGTTTCGGTAGTGCTTCCGGGATGGACTGAACGCTTCTCGAACATGGATTTCCGCAATTTCATGGAAGACCTCATCCGGCGTGAACTTCCGGCACATGTTTTGGCACGCATCTGCTGGATTGGCTATCCCGACGGAGCCGTTGAAAACGATAAAAATGAAATGATTCAGCTCGAAACGGCATGGAAAACTTTCCTCGAAACCATGAACAAAAACGATCAGGACATTCAGGTTTTAAAAGACTTACGCAACATACTCAGCAAATTGCATTCGATCTATCCAACCGGATTTTTGTACGATTGCAACGATGAAACTGAAAATTTAAAGGGCAAAATAATACTTGGCAGAACCAATTTAGGAAACATTTAAACAGCAGGCTATGGCAACTAAATTATCAACAATAACCACGCAATACCGCTCATTTGTAAACGATCAGGTATTAACAGCTGACCAGCTAAACACATTGATTCAGTATTTCGAGTATCAGGGCCGCCTGTCGCGTGTTTGTCTCGATGGTGTTGGCATCGTCTGTGGTTTTCAGATCAGCCTTGCAAGCAGCAAGGAAATCGTTGTTTCGCAGGGATGCGGAGTAACCACCGATGGCGACCTGATTCAGTTGCGGGAACCCGTTCTGGAGGAGAATACGCAATCAATCGACATTGATTCAATTAAATTCACGCATTACAAAGTATACGAAGACACGATCGTCAAATACGCGCCATTCTTCAAAAGCAACGAGCAAATCTCAATTTTCGAGCTTATTCCTGAATTTCAAAACCCAAAGACCGATTTTTCGCCGCTAAATACCTTGCCCGGAATCGAAAAAATGGTGGCTCTGATTTACCTCGAAGAATTTCCGAAATCGCCCGAATTGTGCACAGCGATCGACTGCAACAACCAGGGAATTGAAGAAATCTCGCGGCTAAAAGTGTTGCTCATTTCGGAAGACGATGCCTCATACATCAAAACCACCGACCCCATTTACACGAAACACTCCATATTACAGGCTTACATTCAGTTGCCTGAAGTTGCCGTGCAGCGCGTTCTCCTGACTAACAACAGCGCAGCGAGTCAAACTAATCTACAAAAAAGCTTTCATTCGGCAATTTCGTCGAACAATACAATTACCGGATTAAAAACCGGAATTACCAGTCTTTTCAAGGATTTCAATGGATTCCTGAATTTGCCAACAACCATCACTAGCGATTTAATCGATCAACTGATAGACAAACTTCTTGGGTTTTCAGCATTGGCCATTCCGATCGATGTTCAGTACCGATACGATCTTTTGAAAGACTTGGTAGATACTTACAATGAAATCAAGGAACTTTTGCTTGAATTAGAGGCTGAATGTTGCCCGGATATTCGATCTTTCCCCAAACATCTGATGACTGGCAGACTAACTCCAGTAGCTAATTCAGAAGTATTTCGTCATTCGTTTTACAATTCGCCTATCTCCGGAAGTGACTTTCAAAATATTTCACGACTTAACAGCCTGATAATCAGGTTTTTCCTGATGTTGTCGCAATACAATGTT
>Ga0302296_1002506_pt1 | contig 12347 bp, 10 predicted proteins | sample III_Fen_N3_1_FD_194546 | JGI IMG/M metagenome (GOLD analysis project Ga0302296, IMG submission 194546) | Peat permafrost microbial communities from Stordalen Mire near Abisko, Sweden - III_Fen_N3_1 | ecosystem: Environmental > Terrestrial > Soil > Wetlands > Permafrost | place: Sweden: Abisko... | reverse complement strand
ATCTAGTCAAGTTGATGGAGCAAATCAATCGGCCTTAATAATTCTACGTTTTTTACGAATATTATTAAATTTATTAATAATTTCTTTAAATGTATTCGTCCTGTAAAAGCATATCAATAATATTACATTACTGACTATTAAACATATAATAGTTTTGATAACAAATCCCAGTATGCTGCTTATGTGAACTAAATCGACAATTGTTTTTGTCGCAATAAAATTCAACATAAATAGCAGAAAAGTAAATATATATTTCCTGAAATAAATCATTGGTGAAATACCTAATCCATTCCTATATACATATACTCCATCTGCAATTTCTATAGTACAAAGTCTTGATATTGATGTTGCCAGAAATACACCTGCCAAACCGATCCATTTCCCCAGTATGATGGATAATACCACGTTAACGACTGCGGATGCTACATAGACATATTTTACCTGGTCGAAAAATCCCATTGTGGTTCTAAAAGTATATGCAGAAAAATTAATCCCGGTAGTGTAAATGATCCAGACCATGCTAAATACAGTGAGATTATCAACGATATATTTATTGCCTAACCAAACAGTAATAAACGAACTTGATAACACTAGTAAACATACACAGGCAAAGGAATAAATCCAATACGTAATTAGATATACCTGATCAAAGATTTCTTTTTTATGGACGTTGTTATTTTCTGTATTCAAATCTCCTATGCTTGCTGTAATCCCCGATAATGTTGACCAAATAACACCATTAACGGCATTAGTAATTAGAGTATAATTTGATACAAGTCCCACTGAAAAAAGTCCTAACAGTTTTGAAATAATAATATTGTCGGTACCGTTCATTACGACACCTGACACCTTTGAAATCGCCAGAGCCTTAACGTCTTTAAATATTCGTTTTCTCTCGCCTTCAGGTAATTTATCAACATTTTTCTCAATTATATATGGATACATTTTATTAGCAATTTTGGCATTTACTATGTTGTTTAGTAAGGAGCAAAGAATTTGAATCAATAAGTATTGAATAAAACTGTGATTGAAAATCAAAACGAGGACTTGTAATGTTTGCTGGATAATATAAAAGATATTTTGACCGATTGATACGATATAATCATTCTGATCGGCAGTCAAAATGGATCTTTTGTATGTTAAAAGGTAAGAAATAACAGTATTTGTTAGATATAACAAATAAATTGTTATCAAGTTTTCTGCGATTTTCGGAGGAGATTTAATAATCAGATTCAAAAATGGTATGAATAATACACCCACGATTCCAACAACAACCGCAATAACACTATATGCTTTTTTGTACAAGGCTATTAAAGATTTAATTAACGAAATATCATTATTCTTTAATGGCTTATACATGCTATAAATAATAGCATTCCCAATGCCCAGTTCAGCAAAAGATAACAAAGTTAAAATATTTGTAAATAATCCATTGATACCCAAATATTCAGTTGAAAGACAGTTGATAAATATACTGCGGGATACAAATCCGAACAGTATCATCAAGATTTTGCTTGCTCCCGATACAGACATATTCAGCATGGATTTTTCAGTTCTTGTCTTTCTACTTTTGTATTTACCCACCCATTTCACCTGATTTTTTGTTTTTCATATTATTGATTGCATTTTTAACAGAAAGTAATAATCTGAACACTTTCTTGTTTGAAAAATATGCCACAAACAAAACCTTTCTTCTAAAATTTAAAAGTGAGCTCTTCAATATATCTTTTTTATACTCGTTTAGGAAAAGATTAATATTATCTATAAATGGCAATATTTCATTGTTGCTGTCCAGATAATAATCTCTGCATACTGATAATGCATGATCACATGCCAGTATTAAGCAATCTTCATAGCATTGTGTGAAATGTATTTTTGCATATTCAAATCTCTCTCTGAACCCAAGATAAATACTATATCGGTTTAACGGATTTTTAGTAAGACTAATACTACCGTCACGCAACACATAATTGTACATAGGTTTTGCTACATATCCTACACTTGTCGTGCTTCTTGCAAAAATCTTATACGTTGTGGGAATATCTTCATAAAGTCTCCCACCCGGGAATTGTACGCCGTCCCATAATTGCATTTTATATATTTTACACCAAACCTGGCTTCCGATCTTATCCTGCAAAACCATCTGCAGTGCTTGATTATGAGCAATAACGCAGTTATTTTCAAAGTACAAAAATCGATTTTCAATATGCACGTGATTTCTAATTGCTTTTACGCCACACATCACAATATCCACTGAATTCTCTTCCATGTAATTTATCATATTCTCATAAAAATCCAATTCAATCCAGTCATCGCTATCAATGAATGAGAGAATTGAACCCGTTACATATCTCAAACCTTCATTTCTTGCTGATGACAACCCTCCGTTCGCTCTGTGTATTACTTCGATTCGACTATCGATTTCTGCAAATTTATTGCACATTGTTCCGCTGCAATCCGTTGAGCCATCATCAACGATTATAATTTGCAAGTTATTGTATGTTTGATTGATAATACTGGTAATGCATTTTTCTAAATATGATTCAACATTGTAAACAGGAATAATTACACTAATCTTATCGTTCATCTTATTCTCCACAAATATTATTTTTCCACAATCCGGGAATACATCTCTCGCTGTTTGATAACGTCTGCTTTACTGCATGGCCCATCATCATATTGGGTACTGTGATCCGAAAGTAATCCTTTAGCTAATTGGATAAATCTCTCTGCCGCTACCTTGGCATTCCAATGTTCATCAAGTGTCTTATAGGCTTCAATTCCTAACTGCTCACATAATTTGCAATCGTCAAGTAACTTTTTGGTACAGTTAAATAAATCCTGCATATCTCCATATTTATATATGAGTCCATTTTTCCCGTTCTTTACAAGAAAGGGGACAGATCCTATGGCATGGCTTGCGACTACTGCGCAGCCGCTATTCATAGATTCATTTAGAACAGCACCCCAACCCTCGTTGAAATCACTAGTAAACAAATATATATTAGCAATTTCCATATGTTTTCTTACATCTTCCGGTTTCATATTTCCCAACAAGTTGACTCGATCGGATAAATCCAACTTGTCAATCAAATCCCTGAGATAACACTCCAACTGTCCGCTGCCGATTATATCAAGAGTAAAATCATATCCATTTGTTTTTAGCATTTCAGCAACCAGAAATGCATGTTCAGGGTGTTTCCAAGGCAAAAATCGTCCTGCCCACAATATTTTCGGAACGGCATTTTGTTTTTTAGAAATCAGATTTTCGATATTATAATGAATAACTTCTGGAAAGTATCCCCATTTATATGTCTTACTCCTGTACATGCCAACCAATGCAAAGTCGCAGGCTGTATATGCACTGGCGCAAAGCATATACAGCCTTGATTTTCTATATAACATATGATGTTTATATAATGAAGCAAGAGTTCTTGGTCGAATGACTTGCCATTGTCCTTTCTTGAAAATTCTTTCACTATAGCGAAAAGTCAATTTGTTTTCATTCAATCTTTTTTGTATAAATACGTCTGATGCTGAACCAATAATTACAATATCACTATCAGTTCCAATTCTAATTCCTTGTTCATATTTTTCAGGACTCTCATACGTATTTAATGTAAATGGATATGTTGAACTCATATCTGAATATCCCATTTGCAAACGTTCTACTGAAATCGATCTAGTTGCAATAAATTTAAAATCATCACCTAATAAATCATACATTTCTCGGCAGAAGGGTAACTGATGATGATTCAAAAAATTCGAAAAGAAAGCTACTTTCACTATGACTTCCATCCTCTCAAGCACATCATTTTTTCAAATATACAATTAAAAATTATCCTTGGGCAATTACTTCGCTGTATATACTCAAGAGCCTTTCCAAATTTATTTCTTTATCATGTGTCTTCAAAGCATGCTCACGTGCATTCTTTCCAAATATCGATGTTGATTCATTATTGTCAAATATTTCTCCAACATAGTATGCGAGCATATACGGAGCATCAACTTGATATACAAAGCCGTCTTCTCTATGTTTCATCATATCTGTTACACCGCCAACATCTGATGCCACACAGGGAACACCTAATATCATCGCTTCTCCAAGAGAATTGGGACTATTTTCAATTGCAGATGGACAAACAAATACATTTACGCTTAAATATTTTTTGCACATTTGATTTTCATTCAATATTCCAGTAAATTCGATTTTGTCCATTAAATGATTTTTCCGAATAATTTCCTGGATGAATTTCCCATATGATGACATTCTAAGTTTATCTTCAACTGTATCAGATTTCACAAAATTGGGGCCTGCAATATATAGTTTGGCATCTGGAAATCGATTAAGTATTAGGGGCATTGCTTCTAACATGAAATGCAGTCCCTTTATCGGATAGGATCCCTGACTGATAAAAATAGAATGTTTTTCACAATTATCAAATGACCACTCATGTTCGTAGAATTCGTTTCTAAGAGTCTCGTTACAGAAATGATAATGAACATCTTTGTTGATCTGCAAAGTACATGCTCTATCCCATGTAGTACGGCCTATAATATTCTTCGTTTTTTTAATGGCTTCAATTTCGCACTTTCCTCTGGCGACAAATTTCCTTCGTTGCTGCTCTAAGTTATCCTGTTTAATAAACTCCTTGAAAGTAAATCGATTTTGAAATTTCGGTGGAATTGAAGGTAAATAGTGCTTTGCATATACTGAAACGAGTCCTTGAATTGAGATAATGCTTTTTATGTTTTTGCTATTGCATTTTTTAATCATTGCAAGAGTGTGCGGAAATTCTGTCCCATAAATATGAACAATATCTGGTTCTACTATATTAAGTATCTCTTCAAATTGCACTTCTTGGAATAAATGTTCTTTGTGTTTATTTTTTGCAGGTGAAAAAGTGTAAAATACGATTTTTTCTCCTTTCAAAATTCTAATCGGCCTTTTATCGTGCACAGGGAAAACAATTGATAAACTAATATTGTTTACCGCAGACAATGATTCGGAAGCACCATCAAGCCATCCTCCATAGGGAAGTGAATCTCCATTAATTAGTTTACTTGCTTCAGGCAACGGAATATTAGTTAGCCACAGTATCTTCATTTATTGCTTTATCCCCTTACTACATTCATAGGATCTTATGTTTTGAGAATATCTGTCTGTCATACCAGTAATTATACAGAATAGTATGAAAAGCCACGGTACACCTGTTAAAATTGGCTCTACCATGAATTGCAGTAAAAATGATATGTAGACGCCGGCAATGAGCACCTTAAAGTTACTGTTTACTTGGTCAGATATTATGATAAATAGTGCATTTTTCATTGATCTAATTGTGTATAGCAGCAAGAAAAACAGTGGTACTATTCCAGCAACATCATATGCATCAAGCCAGAAATTATGTATGTAACTAATCTGACGTCGAATATTTAGTCCGCCGAAAGGATATTTCCAAAAATTGTTCAGAGCAAATTTCCATCGATTTATCCGATCATCATCAACTAAATCAGTTTGGTTTTTTGATGATAATCTATTAAATAATGGCATACTTTCAACAAATTCTCTTATACCAAAAATATTGTTCAAATAAACTATTGCTATGAATAAAATGCTGACAGCTATAATTATGATATATTTCATTTTATTGTTTATAACTTTAAAATTCAGGCTTCCAATTATGCTGATAATATAGACAATTATAAGAATAACCAATATTGTTCTACTCGCAGTGTACAGATTATAGAATATGGCAATAAAAAGAAATATTACAGATAGTATTCTCATCGTAAAGTGTTTTGTTTTTTTCAAGAATATCCCGTAAAATGAATAACCAACGATTAATACAAACATTGTTGCTTGGCCAGTCGCGACCCAAATTTCCCCCGTCCAATAATCAGGCAATGATCTTGCTGTAATATTCAAGCCATATGACTTCAAATTTGAAATTGTATTTAGTAGTCCATGAATACAACATCCAGCCGTCATGATAAATATATTTTTATTATACGTGTCCTCATAATCAATATTTTTATTATTTATCAATACATACCCGCAAAAGTATCCTAGAAAATACAGCAGGTCGTGCGCCATGCTATTCAAGGATATTCTACTATGTTCGGAATTCAGCACCGCATAGAAAGTCGAAAATAAAAATATATACACAATATTAATATCAAAACTAAAATTCAAAGCTTTCTTTTTCGAAAGAAAAGTATAAGCACTTATAGCAAATATTACAATCGTAATATAATAGAATTTATTCAACAAATTCAATGACAACACAAAAAGGAGGAGCATGATTAATATATTCGAGTTATTTTTTGGATTCATACTTCCCTCCTTCTTCTAATTATTATTTACTCAGCTTTATCATTTCAATTATTTTTTTTGCCTGTATATTACCATTCTTCTCTTCCAAAACAAATTTACGTGCCCGTCTTCCAAATCTCTGTCTTTCATCTGCACTTTTATTGCACACTTCTATAATTTTTGATGAAATATCTTCAAGTCTGTTTCCATCAATGTAATATATATATTCATCATATTCATCAGGAACACCATCAAGTTTATAAGCTATCACAGGTGTTCCTGATGTAAGATATTCCAATATTTTTGAAGGGAAACTGTATTTGGTATATTCTTCAGTATTTTTACGCGGATTAATTAGAACAGTTGCACTATTTTGCAGGTTGATTATTTCTTCAGTCTCAAGTAATCCCAAATAGGTAATTCGTTTATCCAGAGCAGAATAATCAATTATTTCTTGTTTGGTCTCTCCTTCTCCGCAAATTATCAGCTTATAGTCCTTGTGTTCTATTAACATAAATCCTCTGACTAAATCTATAACTCCGTACTTTCGTGTTAAAGTTCCGGTATATAAAATTACTTTGTCATCATTGCTATATTTTTTTATGTAATTTTCTTTGTTATTATTGCTGTTCTCAGCTATACCTTCAATCACAACATATGGTTTTTTGTTATTAAAGTAACTATTCATACTTTCCGTTAAAAATACAAAACTATTCATGTATTTTATGTATTTATTGCATTTTTCAATACAATGTTTTTTGTATAATCTGTTTATAAAATAACGGTCTTTACTCATACTTATATAGTTGGGCAAATCGGGAACGATAATACATATATGTATATTGGGGTTCAATTTTTTAACTACTTTTGCTGCGTCAAGCCACAAACTCTGAACAGAGTAGATTATTACAATTTTTTTCTCGTTTCTTTTTTCATGGATCCAACTAATGAGCGGTTTTTTTAATGCTAATGTTCTAAATATTTCTTTAACCACCGTTATGTTGATAAACCCTACGTTAAAATCTTGTGCGCCTGCAGCATGGGAAAATCGGAATGATTTAATGAAACTATCCTGATAATTTTTGGGATAAGATCCTAAAAACAGCATGTTCAGAATCTTAACCGGTTTATCCAATATAGAATCCAATCCATTAACAATTGACCATTGCAACTTATTCGCAGCGTTCTGAATGCTGTTTTTACTTTTCATATAAATTTGCTTTTCTATCTCTTTAGGAAACAAACCGCCCAAAAAAAGCACATCATAATTTTCATTCACAACTATTATTCCCCTCACGAGTTAATACTTATCAAATATTTTCAGCAAAGACCTTGTCTAGAAATACCTTAGTTAGATCAATGTAATTCTTATAATAAAATCCATTCGATTCTAAACAAAAATTTTTCATTCGATTACGGTCATCATTATTCATCAGCAAAATTTTACGAAGAACAATCCCTGAATATCGCCTATCATGCATGTCAATAAAAGCGCCTGTTCTATCTTCTGCAATATATTCTTCTATATCACCAGTTTTAGTAGTTATTACCGGTGTGCCACATGTAATACTCTCAACAAGTTTTGTTGGAAAACCTGCTTTTGTTACCCTGGTATTTGCTCTTACAAGCACGCTAAAATCAGCATTCTTTATATAATTGAGACTTTCCGTATGTGACACTTTTCCTTTGAATTCTATATTTGCATTTAGTTTATTTATAATATAAAGTTGCTTTGGATTGTCTTTCAAATATTCCTCTTTTGTGATACCCACTATATAAAATATGTAATCCGACAGATCTTTCAACTGATACAATGTCTCAATTACACAATTCAGATTATCCTTGTTTTTTCCTGGATTTCCAGCATATACTAACCGAACTTTTGTAACACCTGATTGAGGGGTTTCCCTTTCCCAAATATCTTCAGATAAATCAACAAGAGGGGGTATGCGCACAATATACCCTTGTTTTGCATAATAATTTTCCAAATAATGACTAATTACAATAAGTCCATCCAGTTGCTTATGAATTACTCTCATTCGCAAAAACGAATCAAATCCTTTGACTAGTTTAAATATAATATTATTTCCTTTAGTGCTATACCATTCAGTACAGTCAGCCAATATTTTAATATTGTTTTTATTACAGTATTTTTTAATTTTCATTAGTGCAATCGCTTGATAATTATAACAAATTACTGCTTTTATATCAGAATACTTACATATCACTTCGATGAAAAAATCAATATTAAATAGATACTGACTCCACTGTTTATAGGTTTTAGGATAAGGGCGGGACCAATATTCGACTCCATTTATTTCTTTCCTATCGCAGGATGTTTTCGAAGTATATTCCAGCGACCTATCAATATCTATGAAAACCACATGGTATCCAAACTCTTTTAGAATTTTTCCATTATTTACTACCCTGTGTGCCGCAGCATTTTTGTCAGGTAATTCAAAGCCACCAATGTACAATATTGTACCATTGTCCATTATTTCAGCTCCTTTTCATAATTGAACAACTTCTTAAGCTCCTTTTCTTTTTTAAAAGCAGGCAAATTGCCTAAATGCAATGAATTCATTCTGGCTTTCTCTAAATATTCATCAACACTTTCAATATATTTAGCAGGAATACCCCCTACAACACTATTATCACAAACGTCCTTAGTGACTACTGCTCCCGCTGCAACAATACACCTGTTACCAATGTTTACTCCAGGAAGAATTATCACATTTATACCAATATAAACATCATTTCCAATTGTTATTGGTTTGGTTAGTTCCAAATCAGGAATTTCTTTTCTTAGTATCAAAACTCCACCGTCATGAGTAAGAAACTCTACGTTTTTCGTAATATGCACATTATCACCTAGTGAAATCAGCCACGGTTCTGTACTAAGATTTGGAACACCATAGAAATATACCTTTCCGCTCATTCTTACACCCTTACGTTTAGCAAACTTTACCGGGGCAATTTTTGCTTGCAATCTATCCGGAATATAAAGGATCAACCTTTTTAGTCTATTTATTTTCACAGCAGCAAATTCTCCTTATACCACTCAATCGCAAACATAATTCCTTTTTCAAAACTCCATGTAGGATCATATCCGAGCATCGCTTTTGCCTTGCATATATCCGCATTACTGTGCTTGATATCGCCTTCACGGTCTGCACCAAAAATGGGCTCTATGTCTTTACCCAACGCCTTACATAGTCCGAAATAAATATCTATCAGGTATTCTCTCCCGCCATATGCGATATTGAATACCTGGCCGGCTGCTTCATGATCTGCCATACATGCTTTCAAATTAGCTTCAATGACATTTTCAATATATGTGAAGTCCCGGCTCTGTTTTCCGTCACCATGAATTGTTGGTCTTTCTTCATGCATAAGTTGTTTTAAGAATTTCGGAATTACTGCTGCATACGCACCATTGGGATCCTGCCTTTTGCCGAATACATTAAAGTATCTCAGGCCAAAGGTATCAAGCCCATATAGTTTGGTATACAGTTTTCCGTATTCTTCGTCGACCCTTTTGGTAAGGGCATAAGGGGAAAGCAAATTGCCTTCTCTGCCTTCCTGTTTCGGAAGGTTCGGTTCATCGCCATAGACAGAAGAACTGGATGCATACACAAATTTCTTAACGTGATTTTGTCTTGCTGCTTCCATCATGTTGAGTGTTCCCCTGATATTGATTTCTTCATATAACAAAGGCATCTCAATACTTCTAGGCACACTCCCCCAGGCAGCTTCATTGAGCACATAATCTACGCCCTTACATGCATTCATGCACGTGTCAGGATCCCTGATGTCGCCGCGAATGAAGGTGTAGCCGGAGTGATTTATGAACAGGTCGATGTTCTCCTGCTTCCCGGTTGACAGGTCATCAAGACAGCGGACTTTATATCCCATCCGTAATATCGCTTCACAAAGATTTGAACCAATGAAACCTGCTCCTCCTGTTACAAGAAAAACAGAACCTTTATCAAATTGAAGAGTCTCGTATCCCAAATTCACAGCCTCCAATACAGGAAATCATTTGATTCCATTTGCTTTTTATTCAGTACGCCTTTGACATCAATAAAGACATTTTTACGGGACATATCCGATAAGGCTGCACCGGATTGAATATTCCGAACTGCATACTTATCGTTATATAGGGCTTTGATGTCAGGTAACGTAAGTGCTTCATATTCCTTATGGGAAACGGCATAAATTACTGCATCAACATCTTTCATTTCATCCAGTTCATGAACCTCAATACCATAAGCCTGCAGTACTGCCTGTTTATCTGCGGCAGGATCGTTGACCAAAACATTTATACCATATTCTTTCAGTTCGTTTATTATGTCGATTACTTTCGTATTTCTTACATCGGGGCAGTTCTCTTTAAATGTGATACCCAGTATTGCGACGGTTGCCCCTTTAATTTGTTTGTCCGCCTTAATCATTTGTTTGACTGTATTTTCAGCAACATACTTACCCATATCATCGTTAATTTTCCTGCCTGATAGAATGATCTGGGAATGATACCCCATTTCTTCTGCTTTGTACGTCAGATAATATGGGTCCACCCCGATACAGTGGCCTCCGACAAGTCCCGGGGTGAATTTCATGAAATTCCATTTTGTTCCGGCTGCCGCTAATACCGCCTGTGTATCAATCCCCATCTTATTGAAGATGATTGAAAGCTCATTCATAAAGGCTATGTTAATATCTCTTTGCGAATTCTCAATTACTTTGGCTGCTTCTGCAACCTTAATGCTCTCCGCCTTATGTACCCCTGCATGCACAACCAGTTCATATACTTTTGCCACTGTATCAAGGGTCGCTTCATCCATACCGGAAACAATCTTCACTATCGTCTCAAGGCGGTGCACTTTATCACCCGGGTTAATACGCTCCGGAGAGTATCCAACTTTAAAATCCACGCCGCATTTCAAACCGGACTCAGCTTCCAGAATAGGTACACATACGTCTTCTGTCACTCCCGGATAGACCGTGGACTCATATACTACAATGGATCCTTTAACAAGATTCCTGCCTACAATATGACTTGCACCTTCAATTGGAGTCAGATCAGGAGTATGATCCGCATGAACCGGAGTTGGTACTGCTACTATATGAAATTTAGCTTCGCACAGTTTGGCTTCATCTGATGTAAATTCTATTGTGCTGGCTGCAATAGCCTCATTACCAACCTCATTCGTTGTATCTATGCCTGCTTTATATTGCGCTATCTTCTCCCTATTGATATCAAATCCAATAACGTCCGCCTTTTTCGAGAAAGATACCGCAATAGGCATCCCAACATACCCGAGTCCAATCAATGATATTTTCGCCTGTCTGTTAACAATTTGTTCGTACAGATTCATTTCAGATCTCCTTGTTAGCTTGGATCTTATTGATTTCTTCAATGTAGGCATTAACCACAATGTCGCGACTGAATTCTTTTTCCATTTTTTTGCGGCCAGCAAGTCCCATCTCTCTCTTTTGTTGATATGGCAGTGCAATGAACGCAAGCAGTGCATCCGTTAAGCTCGACGAACTTTTTGCTGCATACCCAATACCGCTTATTCCTTCGTCAAAGGTTTCCACACATCCCGGTACCCGGGATGCTAATACAGGACGGCCGGAAGCGGCAGATTCAAGTAAAACATTGGCAATCCCCTCATGATATGAAGGCAGGACAGTTGCATGAGACTTTTTAATAAATGAGTGGACATCAGCTTGCTGACCAAAGTACTCTATCACTCCGTCGTTCTGAAGTTCTTCTAATTTATGCGTGTAAGCCTCTTCACAATCACCAACAATCCAAAACAGAACTTCCGTATGTTTATGTCTTATTTGTATAGCAGATTCCAGCAGTTCATCTACTCCCTTTTCTTTCATTATTCGGCCAACAAATAATAAAATAATACTGTCATCATTTTCGGGGTATATTTCCAGGCAATGCTGATCCAGATTAACCCCGGAGCCTGGTATTCGTATTGTTTTGCCAACAGCTATTTTTTTCGTGATAAAGAACTGT
>Ga0302296_1002503_pt1 | contig 12357 bp, 9 predicted proteins | sample III_Fen_N3_1_FD_194546 | JGI IMG/M metagenome (GOLD analysis project Ga0302296, IMG submission 194546) | Peat permafrost microbial communities from Stordalen Mire near Abisko, Sweden - III_Fen_N3_1 | ecosystem: Environmental > Terrestrial > Soil > Wetlands > Permafrost | place: Sweden: Abisko... | reverse complement strand
CAGATCATCCCTTACAAGCAGCAGAGAATTAACCCATTAACATTCAATTGAATATTAATGGGTTTTTGGCGTTGGTTATTTAAAGCGATCATTTAGTATTGCCTGTCTCCTTTCGTGTAAGTAATCCGGTTAAATTGGTAATCAGCACTGTTCCACCTCCAATGACAAGAAATAGTTTATTCAGGTTGTCAAGAATAGACCTGTTGGCAATAAAGAGAAAAGTTATAAGTCCGACCATTATTAGGACAAGAATAAGTTTAGCTCCTTGCCAACTTGATCCGGTATCCCCAAGTTTTTCCTTCAATCGTGCCCGTTCTACATCGGTAAACCGGAGTACGACATGCTTTCGGAAACTCTCGTTCATAAACTTGATAGCACAACCATTTATTACAAACAAGCCCCTGTGAATCAAAAAATTCACGACTTTCTTATTTTTGCTGTTTACAATCATATCCTGTGCCATATCACTCAGAACAAACCGTTCCATCGGGGTGCATGATGCAAGAATACCATCGTAATACAACCGGCTCAGGTCCATAATCCGTGCTATGATGCGATCCTTAATGATTTGACCCGGCACCTTCCTCTCCACGAGTTCATCATAAAATTTCATCATTTCACCAGTATATCTTTGAAGATAAGAACTTGCCTTCAATTCCTGGCAGATGGAGCATTTCACATTCTCGTCAGAATCACCAGAATAATCGCTCTTGAGTTGCCCACATCCTGATTTGGAATAACATTCGGCAAGAGGTATTAACTGATCATATTTCTCGGGCGTGAACAGTACGTTTATATTCGCAAGCATGTTATTAAAAGAGAGGAGAAGTTGTTCCCAGGTGTCAACTTCATCAGATTTATCTTTTGCATCTGTTTTCGGCTTTGCCTTCTTTTGCAGATAATCCTGAATAAAATAGGGCGCATTTATGCCAATAATCACTATTTTTTCATTTTTTCTAATCTTCTCTATTATCGTATCCAATTGCAATTTTAGAGAAACCGGGGAGTAATAATCAAATGCGAAATTTTCGATGATCAGAATATCCTTTTCTCCGGAAGGTTTCTCATCCAAAATTACATTCTCATGCATAGCAAAGTCAAGAAAGCTTAAATTAAAATTGGCTTTTAATGTTTCTTTAATATGCTCAGCAAAATTTACAAATGGCGAACTTACAACGAACACCGAATGTCCGGAAGCAAGCCGTTCGCGAATAAAATCACCAAAATTGTAATCTGTATGCATTTCGAGTATCGAAATACCAAGCAATCTCTTTGTTCCAAAGAGTATAAGGCAGTAGATACCATAGAGAATGAACAGTAACGACAGGATGAAAATGAAGTCTAATTTTCGAAATATTGACCATTGGGTAACTGACTTATCCGGAGAAAGTGGATTAAAAATATCGGGGCGCAGAAGAATAGTAGAAATTCTGCAACTATCGGATTTCTGATTTGCATATCTCTCGGTTGAGGATGAGTAATCAAATTCAAGCGATTTATCAGTATACGACCATTTTTGGCTCCCATTCATCAGACTATCACTTTCAAGATATTTCGTTTCGATGGACGTTCGGTCATAAACTGGTCTGAAAAAATTAATGATGTAGTCTCCCGTCTGACTGATGCTGACTTTGTTCTTCCTGATAAAATTTTTGGATTCAACATCCATCTCTTTCCAGTGCGTCTTGCCTTTAACGAAAAATGTTGAACCTAAAAATTTGGAATAAATACCCCGCTCCATCCTTTGTTCATAAACAGTTACAGCAGAAGAATCGAGTTTGTGATTTTGCTCCAACAATGTATAATAGTTCCCGAGCTGCATATTCCTCGATTCCCGTTGCCTGGCAAGTGTCAACTGATCATGCTTGATTCCTCTGACGATTTCATGGTTAACAGCAGCCTCAAAAAATTTGATGGAAGGTGCAACGCTGAAGACCAATAGTAATCCCAAAAGGAAACAAACGTAAAATGTGATATTAAAAACTGAAGTTTTCAGCTTAAAATCGCTCTTCAAAACAAAAAAACAGGCTATAAGGAGCACAATGATAGCAATCTGAAAGATCAGCAACTTAGTTAAATCATTGTTGCTTGAAACCCTTATGGATACAATATTTATGAGGACAAGAAACACGAGATTTATGATAGAAAATATGTTCCTTGATATTGGCTTTATCGAAAAGCCGCTAATTGCATATTTTAAATAGGGAAAGAGAAAAGTTATCATTACAAATGCAAAAAGAAGCGGATTAAGAATATTTATTGGATTAGCCAGAAGAAGGTATAAAATGGATATTAAAACAAATAAAGCACTCATTACGATATAGATCTTTTTATGGTCTTCCTTCGCGCCGATGAAATCCATAATCATGTTTTTCCACCCGGACCTTTTCACAAATGGTTTTAGTACATATATCGCAAGAATTTCAATAAAAATAAACATCACAAGAGAAGAAAAGAGAAGTAGAGTCAGCATCAGTCCTTGCACCTGGTAGGCATATTCAGCTTTTTTATCAAACATTGTAACCAGGTATAAAGGCATTGGAGACAGTGGTTTAATATGTATCCGGTATGGTTCATCATAGTAGTTAAGATCGAGTGTTCGGGTGGCGTTTGCATAAATTACTGCCGATAAACTATTGTCATCGCTACATTCGGTTAAAAAATTCTCCTGCAAGTTCCTTAGCTTGTCAGAATGAAACCAGACAAGCCCATTTCTGTCGATAATGCAAAACTTGTAATCCTGAGGAATAATTGGTTCTATGATGGAATAGAATCGTCCTGTCATTGCAATAACCATATGGTCTATAGCTGACCGTTTTGACAAAGCAACTTTGACAATTCCGCTGGTTTTGGAAACGATAGATTCAATGCGGAATCTTTTGTTTTCACGGCCCGGAAGAATCCATTCGTCTGGCTTTTTAAAATAGTCGCGAGTTGAAAAATTTGACGGTTTTTCCACTTTTGGGAAAGGTGTCAGTTCTCCGGTTTGTAATCCCGTGGTATCCATCCAAAAGGCATAATCGAAATAAGGGTAATTATACGGTTTCAAAGGATTTTTCATCAGAATTTTAGCACACTCAGGCAAAGGTTCGCCTGATTTAGTGATTGCCACACCATTTTTGTCATAAGTATCAAGCTGATTCCAAGCGTTTGCAATTTCGGTATTCAGTGAATCGTTTATCTCGGCAGCAAGGTTTTGTAACCTCAATTCATTCTGGTTTCTATTCCAGTAAGCATTGGTCACAAAGAAGATGAACAGTATAATAAAACTGGTACCAAGGAACAACGATATGGCAGAATTCAGAAGATTACCTGAGGTTAGTTGCTCGGTTGGCGACATTACCTTGAGTTTAATAAAAGGCAATCCCAAAATGATCAGGGAAAGCACCATGAATATAAGTATGACAACCCAGGGCGCCATTCCTTTCTTTGACTGATTGATAATTTCGGATTTAACAAGACCACAGATGTACCAGCTTTTCTTGTCGACCAGCATCTGGCAATTAAACAGTTTATACTCATTATTGGATATACTGATATCATAAGTGGTGACTCCTTTGATAACTGCCTGCCCAATCTTTGATTTGGTCGTAAATTCGATATTACCAGAGGATGTTGCTTTTCCGGAACCACTTTCGTCCACTTTTGCCTTGCTACTTCCCAACTCATCGAAAGCCATGTTGGGCTTATTCGGAAGCGTAGAATAGACAATCGTACTATCAACGATCAGAATATAATCGCTGAAAATATTTCGCTGCATAAAATCTGTCATCAGCAAGTCATATCGCGTCTTGAACTGAATTTCTTTTTTATTGTGCTTACCATTCTTTTCTCCAAAAGCAAGATGAAAGTATAAGAAATCGGGCTTAGCTTCAGGGCATATAGTAACGGAATCCATGGTTACATTACCCAAATTATTAATTTCGGATGAATTAACGTATTCGAGGTTAACGTTATAATATTGAATATCCTTTCGCTGTTTCAGCATGGATAGGAAATTGCCATTGGATAACTTTTTTTCTTTGGATCGGTCAAGGAGATTTCCAACATATTCCAAAGCATTAGTTTCCATCGAATTGACTTTTCCCTCCAGGTTTTGGCTCATTTGCTCAAGAATCCTTGATTTTGTCGCTATAATATGCGCCTCCTTGTCTTTTGTATAGACTTCCGAATAAAGGTAATATCCAACTGCAAAAATGATTAGTGCGGGAACAATGATATATAGATTTCGATTTAATTGTTTGCTTTTCATAGGCAAAATTTAAATATGCTGTTTATCTAAAGAATTGAAATAAAGAAAACTATTAATAATAAAGGTACTTCACGAGCGAAGCATTGCAGAAAGAATAGTTGATTTTTAGAAAATTATCTGAAACCCTTTATACTCCATGTCTTTCAAGTAGTTTCATTCAAAGAGAGATTTTTTTCTGATTGACTTAGCGTCCCTGAAATTGCAGAAGCCATATTCTATAATTACAAAGCAATTGTATCCGGTTTTCAGGAAATGGAATCCTGAAATAAAGAAATGGAATCCGGCAATTGAGAAATGATATCCGGACATGACGCTTTGGCAGAAGTAAATCAGGAAATGGTGTTCGAACATGAAGCAATGGCAGAAGTGAATTGAGAAATGGTCTCCGGAAATCGTGAAATGACATCCGGAAGTCGTGAAATGGTCTTCGGAAGTCGTGAAATGTCTATCTACTGCCAGGAAATAACATTCGCTTTTTGAAATAAAAATAGGACATATAAAGAATGGATTGCAGACCTCAAAATATTGAATAAATTTCAATACACAAATATTATCCATCAAAAGTCATTAGGTATTACTGTTAAAAATCATATTTTTAGCCAAATTTTTGAAATCAATATTCAATCCCTATGAAAAAACTATTGTTTCTGAATATGGTTATTCTTTTAGCCATAACTGCTTTCGGGCAAAAAGAACGTAATGCAATCGCAGACAAGGACAAATGGAACCTGTCTCATCTGTATCCAAATGAAAAGGCCTGGGAAGAAGCCCGCGACAAGGTTGTTGCAGAGATGCCTAAAATAGAGCAATTTAAAGGCAAACTGACTAAATCGTCAGCCGACTTGCTTGCTTGTTTAGAGTTCTCGACAAAATTGGATAAAGAGGCATCAAGACTTTTTATTTACACAAGCATGAACAGTGACCAGGACACGCGCGATTCGAAATACATGTCGATGCAACAAAGTCTTGAACAGATCTTTGCCGATTATGGCACAAAAACAGCTTTTATCGAACCAGAAATTTTAACAGCTGACTGGAAAGTAATCGAAGGTTTTATTAAAGAACAGAAAGGACTGGCTGTTTATGAAAAGGACATGATCGACTTGTTTAAACAGAAGGAACACTCCTTATCGGAGCCCGAAGAACGTATTTTGGCCCGTTCGTCAATGATAAGTGGTGTTGCCAATGATATTTATGGTACGTTTAAAGATGCCGAGATGCCCGCACCCGAAGTAACGTTGAGCGACAACTCTAAAATAAAACTCACCGCTTCAGCATTCAATAAATTAAGAACTTCGCCTAACCGTGCCGATCGTCAGATCGCGTTCGAAGCATTCTGGAAGAACTTTGCCAATTATAAAGCAACTTACGGACAAATGCTTTACGGCAATGTGAAAGAGCATATTTACCGCGCCCAATCACGCAAATACGGTTCAGCCATCGAAGCATCACTGTCGCCAAAGGATATTCCGGTAGCGGTTTATCAAAGTCTTGTTGACAATGTGAATAAAAATCTCCCTGCGTTTCACCGTTACCTGGCCATAAAAAAGCGGATGTTGGGTGTCGACACCCTCAAATACCTCGATCTGTATGCCCCTGTTGTTAAGAATGTCGACTTAAAATACACCTACGCCGAAGCTCAAAAAGTTGTACTTGAAGCGCTGGCTCCTCTTGGAAGTGAATACGTTAAAACAGTTGACAAAGCTATCAACGAACGTTGGATTGATGTTTATCCAAATATTGGGAAACGCTCGGGCGCTTATTCAAATGGTGGTGCATTCGATGTTCATCCGTATATTCTGATGAATTTCGATGAATCGTATTCCGATGTCAGTACAATGGCGCATGAGTTAGGTCATACGATGCACAGTTATTTTTCGAACAAAACGCAGCCTTATCCTCGGTCGCATTATACCACTTTCGTAGCCGAAGTAGCATCAACATTCAACGAAGTTTTGCTTTTCAACTACATGATTAAGAATGTACAAGATGATAATATCAAACTTTCGCTGCTGATGAACTGGCTCGACGGTTTCAAAGGAACACTGTTCAGACAAACACAGTTTGCCGAGTTTGAGCAAAAAATTCATGAAGAAGTCGAAAAAGGGAAACCACTAACAGGTGATTATCTTTCAGAACTTTATGGCAACATTCTGAAGAAATATTATGGAAATACTCAGAAAACTTGTGTCGTAGACGACTATGTCAATATTGAGTGGGCAAATATCCCCCATTTTTATATGAATTTCTATGTCTATCAATACAGTACATCGTTCACTGCTTCGATGTCGCTAGCCGAAAAAGTGATGAACAAGGAGCCGGGAGCCGTCGAAAAATACCTGAAATTTCTTTCATCTGGAGGTTCCGACTATCCTATCAATCTTTTAAAGAATGCCGGTGTCGATATGACTACTTCTGTTCCGTTCGAAAAAACGATTGAAGCGATGAATAAGGTGATGGACGAAATTGAAACGATCCTCGACAAAAAGGGGAAAAATAAACTAAAGCAAACGGTTGGCAAGTTGCCAATAGCTGCAAAGAACATGTAATCCTTACATTCGATTGACTTGAAAAAAATCTCCCGCAGATTTCACTGATTAACGCTGATTAAAAGATAAAAATCTGCGAAAATCCGCGTAATCTGCGGGAGAAATATTTTTAAAATGGATTGAAGTTTTTAGACGTTAAACCTGAAATGCATGATATCGCTGTCCTGAACAACGTAATCCTTACCTTCAACATAAATTTTCCCCACTTCGCGACAGGCGGCCTCTGATCCAAGTTTTACGTAGTCGTCGTACTTAATCACCTCGGCACGAATAAACCCTTTTTCGAAATCGCTATGGATGATTCCGGCAGCTTTAGGGGCTTTGATTCCCTTTATAAATGTCCAGGCGCGACTCTCATCTGCGCCAGTTGTAAAATAGGTTTGAAGATTGAGCAATTTATAAGCCGAATGAATCAGCTTGTTAACACCCGGTTCGTCAAGGCCAAGATCTTCAAGGAACATTTGCTTTTCTTCATAAGTCTCTAACCCCGCAATATCAGCTTCAGTTGCTGCTGCAATAATCAGAATCTCCGCTTTTTCGTTGGCAATGGCATCCTTCAGTTGTTGCGTGAATTTGTTTCCTTTTGCCGCCGATGCTTCGTCGACGTTGCAAACATACAGCACTGGTTTTTTGGTAAGCAGAAAGAAATCGTGTATCAATGCCTCCTCATCTTCATGCAATTCAAGCGTACGGGCACTTTTCCCGGTCAGCAACACTGCTTTTAATCTTTCGGCAATGGCAACCGTCCTTTGGGCAACTTTGTCATTTCCTACCTTCGCCTGTTTCTGCAATTTCGAAATCCGGCTTTCAACGGTTTCAAGATCTTTCAATTGTAATTCGATGTCAACGACTTCCTTATCCCGAACCGGGTTGATTGAACCATCGACATGAATAATATTGTCGTTTTCGAAGCAGCGAACCACATGAATAATTGCATCGACTTCGCGAATATTTGCCAGAAACTGATTTCCAAGCCCCTCGCCTTTGCTCGCCCCTTTTACAAGTCCTGCAATATCAACGATTTCAACAGTTGTGGGAACGACCCGTTTGGGTTTATCAATTTCAGCAAGTCTGATCAGTCTTTTATCCGGCACGGTAATCACCCCAACATTGGGTTCAATCGTGCAAAAAGGGAAGTTGGCAGCCTGAGCCTTTGCATTCGACAGGCAATTAAAAAGTGTCGATTTCCCAACATTGGGAAGTCCGACTATTCCACACTGTAAAGCCATTATAAATACTGTTTATTTTAGTGTTACAAAATTACTAATTTCGCTGAGAATAGGAACTTACGTCTGAAGCAAGATATTAACATCTTAATTACAGACAGATAGACTGAATTCTTTAGTGAATCTGACATTAAAAAATACCGATTACGACGTTACGGGAAAACTGAAAACTAATGCACTAATTTACCTTTACTAATTGTATTAAAAAATGAAAACTACTTATTTATTTCTCTTTTTTGTTACCATCTTTTCAATTAATGGATTCGCGCAGGACCGGATTATAAAAATAACCAAGGATACCATCGTTTGCCAGATCAAAGAGATCGGCGATGATGAAGTGAAATATACACAGAAAGATTTCAGGGGTGACGTTATATTTGGCATCGACAAAAACAAGGTGAGCAAAATTCTTTTCAGCGATGGCAAAGAACTGAATTTCAAGGATTCGATGTACGATTCAGCGCAATATGGTTCACAACATAAGAATGCAATAAAAGTTGGATTTCTGTCTCCAATATTCGGCGCAACCAGTTTTACTTTCGAACATAGTCTAAAACCGGGCAGCAGCGTCGAAGCTACTTTGGGAATAATCGGAGTTGGTGATGATATTAATGACGAATCATCGAGCGGGGTATATCTTAAGTTTGGGTATAAGTTTATTAAAAGTCCCGATTTTTACCTCAAAGGAATCCGGTATGCCCACATCTTAAAAGGGGCTTATATCAGGCCGGAGATCTCTTTTGCATCTTATAGTGCTGTACCATCCTCATACGATTATAATAACGTAGGTGTAGCTCATGGTACCAAACAAACAATTACAATGTTTGCCATAATGATCAACTCAGGAAAACAATGGGTTGTAAACGACAGGTTCTTATTCGATTGGTTTATTGGAGCCGGTTATGGTTTTGGTGATAGCAAAAATGTTAATTCGTTTCATTTTGCATTTGTAGGCGGAGGTTCCGATTCAAAATTTGTCGTGACATCAGGCATAAGAATTGGGGTTCTTTTTTAGTGGATTAAACCTTTCGCTTAAAGTAGAGTCTGAAAGACAGAATATCATATAATTGTATGCAACGTTAATGGATCTGAACGAGAAAGAGCTTATTGCCAATCTCAAATCTGATGGGAACAGGGAGAAGGCTTTTAAGGTTCTGGTAAAAACTTACCAGGTAAGGCTCTATTGGCATATCCGAAAAATCGTAATGAATCATGATGATGCTGATGATATTCTGCAAAACGTGTATGTAAAAGTCTGGAAAAATGTCGATAGTTTCAGAGAAGACTCTTCGCTTTTCACCTGGCTTTTCAGAATTGCGACAAACGAATCGTTAAGTTTTCTGCAACAGCAACGCCGGCATTCAATTGTTTCGATGAATGAAATCAGCGAATACCTTGCAGAATCACTCGAATCGGATGTTTATTTCGATGGTGATGAAATTCAGAAGAAACTTCAATTGGCAATTGTTCAATTACCTGAAAAGCAACGCATTGTTTTTAATATGAAATATTTTGATGAAATGAAATACGAAGAGATGTCGGAAATACTTACGACCTCGGTTGGTGCATTAAAGGCTTCTTTTCACTTTGCTGTAAAAAAAATAGAAGAATTTTTGAAAGAAGATCGAAAATAGGTTAAACCTTCTGCAATGAAGAATGTCAAAACGATAAGAAAATGAAAGAAACAGACGAAAATATTGAAAATCAATTCGGAAGTCACAAGAAAGGTCAACCTTTCAGGGTTCCGGAGGACTATTTCGAAACATTTGCAGACCGGCTGATGGTAAGGATTGAAGAAGAGGAACAACCCAATAAAAAAAGATCGTTGTTCTTTTATTTAAAACCAGCCCTGATGATGGCAGCAAGTTTTGCTTTCGTAATGCTGTTGGTTTATGTGCCGATCAAGAAGTTCTTTCCCGCAACAGGAAAAGCATATCTGGCAGCGCAAAAATTGAATATTGATTCTGTTGATTCTGCAAGCGTAGTACCAGTAACTTTGATCTCCTATTTTTCGGAAAGTCAATTCATGTCAGCAGTTACTGATATGACTGAATTTGAACCTGATTCGATATCGAATGATGATCTGGCTGATTTTATTGCAGCCAATTACAGTGATTACGACGTTATTGCAAATAATTAAAATAAAAATATGAAAACCAGGATATTAATCATCGCTTTGCTTTTATTTTCCTTAACAGGAATCGCACAGCGACAATTTGATCCTCAAACACTTGAGCTGATCAAAACTAAAAAAATTGCATTTATGACCGAGGAAATCGGTTTAACATCTCAGGAGGCTGAAAAATTCTGGCCGGTTTATAATGAACTCGAAAAAGAACGTTATATGCTGATGGATAAAAAACGTGATCTCGAACATAGAAGCGAATCGCCGAAAGCAGGAATGAGCGAGGCTGATTACCGTAAACTGGCTTGCGAAATAGCTGCTACACATGCAAAAGAAGGAAAGTTAATTGAAGAATATAACTTGAAATTATTAAATATTCTGCCTGCCGAAAAGGTGGTAAAACTATACAGGGCCGAAGGGAAATTCAGGGCATCGTTAATGCATGAATTCCGCAAAGGGCAAGATGAAAAGAGAGAAAGAGAAAGTAATAAATAGTAGATAGGTTCGTTTAGGTTAGTAAATGTAGTTTTAGTAAAGGGGCTGTCATAAACAATTGTTTACAGACAGCCTCTTTTTTGTCCTCATGTCGAATTGTGAGGTTAATTTTTTACTCCATTTTTTTGAGTAATTGATTTGATAGGCTGGCAACTAACGAATGAAATAAAGAATCACAATTACCTCTTCGCATCTTCCAGCAAGATACCAACCAGCTCTTCAGCTTTGATCAGTTGTTGATCGCCCGTTTCCATATTTTTTAAATTAATCATGCCCTGGGCTATTTCCGATTCGCCGGCCAAAGCCACATATTTCACCCCTTTCTTGTTGGCATAAATCATCTGTTTTTTCATTTTATCGGCATCGGGATAAATTTCGCTGCTAACCCCGGCCGCCCGCAATTTTAACAAAAACGGAAGACAGTAACGCTCCTCGGCTTCTCCGAAATTGACAAACATCACCTGTGTCGCTGCAATGGCATCTTTGGGAAACAGGTTGAGTTGCGACATCACATCGTAGATCCTGTCGGCCCCGAATGAGATGCCGACACCCGAAACACCCGGAAGTCCGAATATTCCCGTAAGATCATCATACCGACCGCCACCTGTAATTGAACCCATCTGAACATCCTTCGATTTTACTTCGAAGATAGCACCTGTATAGTAACTCAAACCACGGGCAAGGGTTAAATCGAGTTCTATTTCGGTTTCAAGTGTCATCGTTGAGAGGTAGCTAAAAATAGAACGCATCTCAGCGATTCCTTTCATTCCAATCTCCGACTGACCAATGACAACCTCAATCTGGTTCAGTTTTTCTTCGTTATTTCCGTTCAGTTTCAGAATTGGCTGAAGCTTCACGATTGCACCCTCTGAGACACCTTTTTGCAATAACTCCTCATTCACTTTATCGAGCCCAATTTTATCCAACTTATCAATTGCCACCGTGATATCAACAATCCGATCGGCTTCGCCAATTGTCTCGGCAATACCAGCCAGAATTTTCCGGTTATTGATTTTTAAAATCACATTGATACCCAGATTTCGGAAGATATGATCGACAATCTGAATTAATTCAACTTCATTCAATAACGAAACGGAACCAATGATATCGACATCGCACTGGTAAAATTCGCGGTAACGCCCCTTTTGAGGCCGGTCGGCACGCCATACCGGTTGAATCTGGTACCGGCGAAATGGGAAAGTAAGATCGTTTTGATATTGTACAACATACCTCGCAAACGGAACTGTAAGATCGTAACGCAACCCTTTCTCCGAAATCTTTGTTGTCAGCTTCGAACTATTAGGCTGATTCAATTCGGCAGGATTCACCCCCGAAAGATAGTCACCAGAGTTTAATATTTTAAACAGTAGCTTATCCCCTTCTTCACCGTATTTACCCATCAGCGTTGAGAGGTTCTCCATTGCCGGCGTCTCAATTTGCTGAAAACCATATAATTTGAATACATTTTTTACGGTATCGAAAATATAGTTCCGTTTCGCCATTTCGATTGGCGAGAAGTCGCGGGTTCCTTTGGGTATTGAAGGTTTTTGTGCCATGCTCTGTTTAAAATTTTGAGTTGCAAAGGTAGGGATTATATCCAAAAAAAGCAGTAAAATACAAGGTTTTCAACCTGTATTTTACTGCTTTACATTTACGAATCAAGTCCAATGGACTTTTTCAAACGATCAATTAAATAGGTATTTTATACCA
>Ga0302296_1002495_pt1 | contig 12379 bp, 12 predicted proteins | sample III_Fen_N3_1_FD_194546 | JGI IMG/M metagenome (GOLD analysis project Ga0302296, IMG submission 194546) | Peat permafrost microbial communities from Stordalen Mire near Abisko, Sweden - III_Fen_N3_1 | ecosystem: Environmental > Terrestrial > Soil > Wetlands > Permafrost | place: Sweden: Abisko... | reverse complement strand
CAGGTAGGGATTGAGAGTGGATTGGGTGTAGTTAACTTCGGTATATCTACTATGTATCTGCTCTATATCTGTACTAATTTGAAGCATTTAGTACAGATATAGAGTAATTATCCTGCAAATGATCCGAAGTTAACCCCTCCCAATCCCCTGCCTGATCCATTCCATAAAGGTTTAAAGCTGGTTCCTGTTTTTTTGCAGCAGATCTGAATGCAGAAGGAAATGGTACCCCGGGTCCATTGGTCGATTGCTGAATTTTGTTGCCAGATAGTGTCAATATCTCATTCAAAGGTTAAAAATGGAAAATTTATGGCAAAAAACTAGTTACTTGAATCAATGGGATTACCTTTGATAAAATCATATCAAAAGTAAAACATCAGAATATTACTTTTCGGTATATACAAATTGTTAATTTAATTGAAAAACATTTTTAGGAATTGAAGATTTTTTAAAATTGTTAGATATAAGTTTGATCAATTGTATTAATTTTAAAAAATATTTGCCAGGAATTCAAATGTACCAAACAGTTATTATTGACGACGATCAACTTGCCAGACGAGGGCTGAGACGTATACTGGAACAAAATTTCAAGGAGATTGAGATAATGGGAGAGGCGGACTCTGTGGCATCAGGATTGGTATTGATTAATTCTGCTGAGCCGGATCTTGTATTCCTTGATATTGAAATGGCTGATGGTACTGGCTTTAGCCTTCTGGAGAAACTTCAGAATGTCGATTTCAAGGTGGTATTTACTACTTCCTATAGCGATTACGCCATTACAGCCTTCAAATATTCTGCCTTCGATTATATTGTTAAGCCGGTGTTGATCGAAAATGTCCGTGCAACCATTAACAGGATCAATGAGATCCCGGTGTTACATGAAAAAAACAGGGTCGAAGTCCTTAAGAACAATTTGATTCAGGGATATGAAGAAGATGCGACTATAGCTTTGCCTGAAATTAACGGATTTACTATTGTAAAAGTTAAGGATATCATCCGGTGTGAAGGAGAACGAAACTATTCCCGCATATTCTTTTTTAACGGGACTTCGGTACTGGTTAGCCGTACCTTGCTTGATTTCGACAATTTATTAGTCGCACATGGCTTTTTCAGGATCCATCGTTCACATCTGATTAATCTGAAAAATGTGAACCGTTATCTAAAAACGGATGGTGGCTTAGTTGAAATGCTGGATAAAACACAATTGCCTGTTTCTCCAAAATTCAAGGATGAACTTCTCACACGGCTTTTGTATAATAGGTTGTAATCATATCCGTAATGTACAAAATCAAAGATTTACAGGAGTTCATTTCAGGAGAAATAGATAAGGAGATTGGTCAACTATACCTGGCTTCACCCAAAAACCTCTATGAGCCGGTTGGTTATGCCCTGGCTATGGGAGGGAAGAGATTGCGTCCTGTAATGGTTCTGCTGGCTTATAATCTGTTTAGCGAGAAGATTGAAAAGGGTTTTCCTGCGGCACTGGCTGTCGAAGTTTTTCATAATTTCACGCTGCTTCATGACGATATCATGGATCATGCTGAGATGAGGCGCAACTCACCAACAGTTTATAAAAAGTACAATGAAAACATTGCGATCTTATCAGGAGATGCAATGTCGATCATGGCTTATAACTATTTGCTGCAATGTAATACATCTGCTCTGGCACCATTGATTCAGTTGTTTTCTCAAACGGCCCTTGAAGTATGTGAGGGTCAACAATATGATATGGATTTTGAAAACAGAACCAATGTTTCGATTTCGGAATACATGAACATGATTCGTCTCAAAACAGCGGTATTGCTGGCGTGTAGCCTTAAGCTGGGTGCTTTGGCCGCTAATGCACCTGACAGGACTGCCGATCTGCTTTATGTTTTTGGTCTGAACCTGGGAATTGCTTTTCAGCTTCAGGATGATTTGATGGATGTTTTTGCTGATCAGGATAAATTCGGGAAGATGATCGGCGGGGATATCGTTTCAAATAAAAAGACTTTTCTTCTGTTAAAGGCACTTGAATTATCCGACAGCCAGACCAAATCAAGATTGGAGGGTTGGATCTCAAAAAAGGATTTTAACGCTGATGAAAAGATTATAGCAATTACCGACATCTATAATCAATTAAATATTAAAGAGATAACTGAATCATCCATCGATGAATTTTACCAACTGGCATTGGATGTGTATGAAGAAATCGGTCTGGCAGATGAAACAAAAGCTGAATTACTTCAACTTGCCAACCTGATCATGAATCGGGATCATTAAATAATTCCTGAAACAAACTATATTTGTAAAAAATCAATCCTGTTAATTGATCTTGTTGAGTTCAATTAGTAAATTTGAATATTTCGCATAAAATTAAAAGTATGGCTAAGAATATTGGAAAAATAACCCAGGTAATCGGTCCTGTTATCGACATTTCGTTTGATCTGGAAGGCAGTGAACTTCCCAGAATTTATGATGCCCTCGAAATCGTAAGGGAAGGCAAGGATAATCTGGTGCTTGAATGTGAACAGCATATTGGTGAAAATACAGTTCGGGCCATTGCAATGGATTCGACAGATGGATTCCGTCGTGGAATGGACGTAATTGCCACAGGCAAGCCAATCATGATGCCCAATGGTCAGATTGCCCTGGGTCGTTTGCTTAATGTTACAGGCGACCCGGTTGACGGATTGGAAGCTTTGCCAAAAAATGGGTATAATATTCACAATGAACCACCTCTTTACAAGGATTTAACGACTGATACTGAAATGCTTTTCACAGGTATAAAGGTGATCGATCTGATTGAACCGTACGCCAAAGGAGGAAAGATTGGCTTATTTGGAGGTGCAGGAGTGGGTAAAACAGTTCTTATTCAGGAATTAATAAATAATATTGCCCTTGCGCACAGCGGATTATCGGTGTTTGCCGGAGTCGGTGAACGTACCCGTGAAGGTAACGATTTACTCCGTGAAATGATCGAAGCGGACATTGTTGATTATGGTGAAGAATTTAAGAAGTCGATGGAAGAAGGCAACTGGGACCTTACAAAGGTTGACCCTGTAGCACTCAAGAAATCGAAACTGGCACTCGTTTTTGGCCAGATGAATGAGCCACCTGGAGCCCGTGCCCGTGTGGCCTTATCGGGTCTGACCATTGCCGAAAGTCTGCGTGATGGGGATGGGAGTACTGGTAAAGGGCGCGATATCCTTTTCTTTGTGGATAATGTATTCCGTTTTACGCAGGCAGGATCTGAAGTATCCGCCTTGCTGGGACGTATGCCATCCGCCGTGGGTTATCAGCCAACTTTAGCCACTGAAATGGGAATCATGCAGGAAAGGATCACTTCCACCAAAAATGGGTCAATTACCTCTGTTCAGGCAGTGTATGTTCCCGCAGATGATTTAACCGACCCTGCTCCTGCTACCACTTTTGCCCATTTGGATGCAACCACTGTTTTGAGCCGCAAGATTTCGGAATTAGGGATCTATCCTGCCGTTGACCCCTTAGACTCAACTTCAAGGATTCTTACCCGTGAGATTGTCGGAGACGAACATTACGATTGTGCCCAACGGGTGATCATGATTTTGCAACGATACAAGGAATTACAGGACATTATTGCCATTCTGGGTATGGATGAATTATCGGAAGACGATAAACTCATTGTGCATCGTGCCAGAAGGGTGCAACGGTTTCTCTCTCAGCCATTCTTTGTTGCTGAGCAATTTACTGGATTGAAAGGTGTGCTGGTTACTGTTGAAGATACTATCAAAGGATTTAACATGATTATGGACGGAGAAGTTGATCAGTATCCTGAAGCTGCATTCAATCTTGTAGGTAACATCGACCAGGCGATCGAAAAGGGTGAGAAATTACTTACTGGGGTGTAAGCAGGCATGAAGGTAAATAGCATACTTAATGATGAAATAAGGAAAAAGGTATGAGGAAATAGGGAAAGCCATATGGCTGTTTCTTATTTCTCTTTTCTTATTCCTTATTTCTTATTTCTTTTAATAATTGAAATCTAAACCTCTCATATTCATGGTACTTGAAATTATTACTCCCAACAAAAAAGTATACTCCGGTCAGGTTACACTCGTTCAGTTGCCTGGAAGTAAGGGTTCATTCGAAATCTTGAATCATCATGCCCCAATCATTTCGACACTGGAAAAAGGAAGGATTAAAGTGATTGAAGAAAGCGGTAAAGTACTTTACTTCGAAGTTGAAGGAGGAATTGTTGAAAATAATGACAACAAAATAATAGTACTTGCAGAGTCGGTTTAGCTGACTGATAAGATAATCTGATTATATTTAAACCCTGAAGTTTTATTCACTTTGGGGTTTGTTATTTTGAAAACTAAATTTCTTATCATACGGTTCAGCTCCATTGGCGACATTGTTCTGACCTCGCCTGTTGTGCGTTGTCTGAAAACTCAGTTTCCAGATGCAGAAGTGCATTATGCCACCAAAGGACGCTATTATGATCTGCTTCAAGCTAACCCCTACATCGATAGAATCCAGTTACTTGACGAATCTATTTCAGAACTGATACAAACGTTAAAAGCCGAAAACTACGATTATATCATTGATTTACACAACAATCTGCGCAGTCTTAGGATAAAGCTGGCACTAAAGGCCAAATCATATAGTTTCAACAAACTGAATATTCGGAAGATTCTTCTGACAAGCTTTAAGATTCATATCATGCCCCAAGGCCATATTGTGGACCGGTATATGAAAACATTGCTTCATTTCGGTGTCATCAATGATGGAAAAGGACTCGATCATTTTATTCCTGAAGCTGATGAATTCCCGTTGTCATATTTGCCTGAAAGCTGCCAGAATGGTTATGTGGCATTGGTGCTGGCAGGAACCTATTTTACCAAGAAAATGCCTGTAGATAAATATCGTAAACTGATTCTTGAGGCTGATATTCCATTTTTATTATTGGGTGGAAAGAATGAAAGAACCGTGGCTGAAGAGATTTTAGGATGGAATACCGGGAACGTTGTTGATTTTACGGGACGTCTGCGGATCAACCAATCGGCTTCACTGGTTAAAAATGCACGGCTTGTGATCACCAACGATACTGGCTTGATGCATATTTCAGCGGCTTTTGACAAAAAGATATTATCGGTTTGGGGAAATACTTCACCCGAATTGGGTATGTATCCCTATATGCCGGGTAAGGGTTCTGAAATTCTTGAGACTAAAGGTTTGTCATGCAGACCATGTTCCAAACTGGGATTTCCCCAATGTCCAAAGAAGCATTTTCGCTGCATGAACGATATCCCCGAAACCATGATCATCGACTGGGTAAACAAAGAGTATTGATCAGTCATTTGATCAGTATGTTTAAAACACTTCAGGCAGTACAACCTGGAACCTGGAACTTTAAACCTGGAACTTCTATGTCATTACACCCGAAATGCCTTTTGAATCCGCATTAAAGCATCTGTAAGAACCGAACGTGGACAACCAATGTTCATGCGCATAAATCCACTGCCCTGTTTCCCGAATTGAACACCACGGTTTAATCCTACACCTGCATCAAGCAACTTCTGGTTAATCAATTCGTCTGACAACCCAAAAGCAGAAAAATCGATCCATATTAAATAGGTAGCTTCCGGTTTCATGACCTTTACCTCAGGCAGATTATTCTTAAAAAAGCTTTCCAGGAAAGAATAATTTCCATGAAGATATTTTATTAGTTGCATGAGCCATTCGTCTCCGCACCGGTATGCAGCTTCAAGAGCCACAGTGCCAAAAATATTACCCATGTGAAGATGGGGAAGCTTCATCACACGTTCATAGGCAGCAAAATGACGTTTATTCGGTATAACCAGAAAAGAAGTGGTTAACCCGGCCGTATTGAAAGTTTTGCTGGGCGCCATGCAAACCACACAGTTCTGTGCAATTTCCTCTGAAATCCCTGCAAGTGGAGTATGATGAAAGCCTTCAAAAATCAAATCGGAATGAATCTCATCCGAAATGATGAGAACTTTATTCTCCAGGCAAATTTGCGCCAGTGCAGTAAGTTCTTCTTTATTCCAGGCCATACCCCCCGGATTGTGAGGATTACTCAGTAAAAGCAATCTTGTTTTTGGAGTTATTTTCCTTCTCAGATCATCGAGATCAAAACGATATCGGCCATTGACAATTTGAAGAGGATTTTCTATGAGTTCCCTGCCTGTACCTTTTACTGAATCAAAAAAAGGAAAATATACAGGGGGCTGAATAATCACCCCATCGCCGGGTTTAGAAAATGCTTCAATGGCCAGGGTGAGACCTGCCACTACCCCGGGACTGAATGAAATCCATTCGGGCTTGATTTCCCATTGGTGACGTCTCTTTAGCCAGTCGACGATGGATTGGGTATATGATTCTGAACGAAAGGTATAGCCAAACAGTTCGTGTTCAGCTCTTTTCTTAATTGCGTCAACGATAAAATCAGGGGTCTTGAAATCCATATCGGCCACCCATAGGGGGATGACATCAGCATTCCCAAAAAAGGCTTTTCGGGCATCATATTTGATGCAATTTGTATGGGTGCGGTCTATCAGTTCGTCAAAATTGTATATTTTCATTGGAGTGTTTTAAAAATTGTTCGTCAATAAAATTAACACCAATCTTATAGATCAGTGTGATTCACATTAATCTTCCTAAGATAATTCAGTCCGTTTTCCTGTTCAACTTTTAGTACAAAATTAAATCGGTTCAGGGAGAGGCAAAGGTCAAAATCGGCAACCGGGGCCCATTCCTGTTTCTCGGGGGCAAAAAACCTTGCTCCATCCCCTTTTCGTATTTGTTCAACCATCGCCTCAAAGTCATTGGGTTGACCCTCCAGCTCGTTTTTAATGTAAACAGCCAGTAGGGTATCCTCGTCGGTTGGATACTGGCAGCTGTAACCCATGCAGACCAGCGATACTCTGGCGGGATTCTGCATCCTGATGTATTGGACGATAGCCTGGGCATTTACAAAACTTCCCGTAAGAATTTCATCTGCTCCGGTGGCATTGGCAATCCCTTGTGTTCCTGAGCTTGTGGTATGTACAATGGTTTTCTCATTCAGGTCAGCTGTCATTAACTGGGAAGGAGAGTTTCCAAAATCAAAACCTTCGGGTTTCTGCTCATTCCGTTCACCGACTAATATGAATTCAGGATGCTGCTGTTTCAGTTTATAAGCTTTTTCGAGATCGCCGACAGGATAAATTCGCTCAACTCCGTTTCCAAATGCATAACAGGCAGTCGAGAAGGCACGAAAGACATCAATAATAACGGTTAAGCCTTGCGCTTTTCGGGCTCCTTCGAGCAATTGCAGAATTTCAATTTCCATATATTATTTTTGAACCATTATATTAATATATGCTATATGTCAGATATACAGCATGATAGATATATATATTTACATTGTTTTAATGTTAATTGATTTTGTTAACGCAAGCATAATGAAACATTAACGTATGTTGTACAGCATGTATGTTGCACAACATGTATGTTTGCATTGTATTTAAAACGTAGAAAACATGAAAACAATTTCAAAATTAACAATGTTGTTTGCATTTGTAGCATTTGCGAACACTTTAATGGCAACAGGAAACTTAAAAGTTAATATCGTTCCGTTAACGAGCGAAAAAGCTGTTGTAGACATTTCAAACGCCAAAGCCAGCAATTTTCAAATAAGCATTGAAAACACCAAAGGCGAAGTGGTTTATTACAAGGAAACAGAAGATGCCACCGACAATTACCGCAAGACCTTCGATTTTTCGAATCTTGAAAACGGAGATTACAAACTGTCAGCAACTGCCGACCAATTTACCACCGTGCGTTCATTCAAGATTAAAAACAAGAACATTGCCGTTGGAAAAGAAAAGAACATGATGGAACCTTACTTTGCTTACAAAGATGGAATCCTGAAGCTTTCTTTCCTCAATTTCTCTGAAGGAAATCTTAGCGTGAATTTCTACAGCAACGAAGACCTGGTTTATTCCAAAGAAATTGGAAACAAATTCGATGTGAACGAAGGCTTTAACCTTAAGAAACTTGACAAGGGATCTTATTCTGTAGTTCTTTCAACGGATGACAAAACCTATTCATACAATGTCAATGTTGAATAATCAATTCGAAAACAGCCTTTTATAGAAATGCGACTTCAAAAGAGGTCGCATTTTTTTTTGCCTCTTTTAATCTGCCAATGAACGATTATCCGTTATCGCAGGATATAACTTATCCCCGGACTTTCCCGACAAGAAGGATTCCATTCACTTTTAAACATTTATCATACCCCTTTCGTATACGGGCTGAACAGTAGAGTATATTTGTGTATAAATTATGTATAGAATAAGAGTAGGATATGTATACCTTATGTGTTCCTAAACACACAAGGTATACATAAGGTACACACAAGGTATACACAAGGTATACACAAGGTCCATCTTTGGCCTTGCCTGTTAGACATCTGAGGGGGGAGGAAATTATCGATTGGCACAATAGAAAAATTCATAAGTTATTGAAAAAAGGTTTTTTGAATTACTTTTCGAATGACTTATTACTTTTTTCTATTGTTCTGTTTGTTTTAAATTTGAATTGAACGAATAAGTGATAGAAACAACTTAATGTTGTATTTTATCGGTAATTGAATACTGACAAATTCTTTCAAAATAAACAGATGTAAACCGTGAAATTGAAAAGAAGGTATGATTTATACGGTAATATATCTATTTTTGTTTTTTAGAATATTAACTCTTGATTTGAACCTGATAATATGGATGATCTCAACTTGGTTGATCGGGGATGTTGCAATGGCCATGGAGGTACATGCGCCAAACTCCACGTTTATGATTGGCTCGATGATGTAATCACGATATCCAATCCAAGCGATTTGGTAGAGGTTCGGTTCAAAAATACACGAAAAGATTTCTTCCGCAATGTCAATAACCTGAAATTGGAACAGGGTGATATTGTGGCTGTTGAAGCCAATCCGGGACATGATATCGGCATCGTTACCGTGACCGGCGATCTGGTTATGGATCAGATGAAAAAGCACAAAGTCACGCTGATCAACGGTGAAATCAGGAAAATATACCGAAAAGCCAAGCAGGCTGATATCGATAAATGGAAGGAATCGATTGCCCTCGAACATCAGACCATGATCCGCTCCCGTCAGATTGCCCTGGAACTTGACCTGAACATGAAGATTGGTGATGTGGAATACCAGGGCGATAAAACAAAAGCGATATTCTATTACCTGGCCGATGACAGGGTCGATTTTCGTCAGCTCATCAGGGTATTGGCTGATACGTTCAGGATTCGTATTGAAATGAAACAGATCGGCGCCCGCCAGGAAGCGGGACGAATCGGGGGAATCGGTCCGTGCGGACGTGAAATATGCTGTGCCTCCTGGATAAGTAATTTCGTGTCGGTGAATACCAATTCGGCCCGTTATCAGGATATTTCCCTGAATCCTCAAAAGCTGGCCGGGCAGTGCGGAAAGCTAAAATGTTGCCTGAATTTTGAAGTAGATACATACCTGGACGCGCAGAAGGATTTTCCGGCTGTTAATGTACCCCTTGAAACCGAAAACGGTTCTTATCAGTATCAGAAAGTCGATATTTTCAAACAATTATTCTGGTATTCGCAAATAGGAGACAAATCGGGTACCTTTTTCCCTGTTCCTGTTTCAAGAGTGAAGGAAATATTACGTTCGAATCAAAACGGTAAAAAAGTTGCGAGATTAATTCAGGACGTCGATCTTAAACCTGTAGTTGAAAAACTGGACTTTGAGGCAGGTTCTGACCGGGATACCTTAACCCGCTTTGATGATCCGAAACAAGCGGGCAACAAGAAACGGGGAAACAACCGAAGAAGAAAATTCAGACCCAAACAATGAGAAAGTATCTTTTCATTCTTTTAAGTATTATCCTGGTAACAGGACTCGATTCGTGTGACCGCCGGAAGGTTTTTGAATCCTATATCAAGCTGGATGACAAGGGATGGAATAAGGATTCACTGGTGGTTTTTCACGTGCAACTTAAAGATACCGTCCGAAACAATAATTTGTATGTGAACATCCGAAACAAGGGAACTTATTCGTACAGTAACCTGTGGCTTTTCCTGAGCATCGGTTCCCCAGACGGGAAAATGCGCACTGATACCGTTGAGTTTTCGCTTGCCGAACCTTCGGGGCGGTGGAAGGGCAGCGGAATAGGAGGTTTACACGACAATCAGATTCTTTATAAAAAGAGTGTCTATTTTCCGCATAAAGGGCTATATACCTTTAAGATTAAACAGGGAATGCGCGATAATGTACTTACAGGAATCCGCGATATAGGCATCCGAATTGAAAAAACATATTGATTACTGCCGTATAGCCTGTTTTCGATCAATAACAAACATTGATTTTCACCAAATAGTAAACCAGAAAACTAATCTGAAACTAATCATTCAGAAGCAGAAACTAAAACCTTAATAGTGGGTAAGAATAAATTATCAAAATTTGCTGATCTGAATACCTATGAGCATGTGGTTCAGATATCTTACAAAAAATTACAGGCCGAAGAATTTAAGTATAAAGGGAAATGGAGCGAGGCCTTTTTTGGGAGCAGCAAGCCCGTTATTCTTGAACTGGGATGTGGCAAAGGAGAATATACGGTAAAATTGGCCCAACATTTCCCGGAATATAATTTCATCGGAATCGATATCAAGGGATCAAGAATGTGGATGGGAGCGACCAATGCCATAGATTTGGGCTTGAATAATGCAGGTTTTTTACGTACGAACATCGAAAACTTAAGGATGTTCTTCGGCGATGGCGAGGTGTCGGAGATATGGCTTACCTTTCCTGATCCGCAGATGAAAAAGGCGCGTAAACGCCTGACGGCAACTAATTTTATCGAAAAATACCGACAGCTTATGGTTCCGAATGGAATCGTACACCTGAAATCGGACAGTAACTTTATGTACAAGTATACGGAAGCTATGGTAGCCGAAAATCAGTTCGAGGTGAACAGGCAAACGGATGACTTGTATCATTCTGAATTTCTAGATCCAGTGCTGTCGATTCAGACCTTTTATGAAAAGCAATGGCTCGATCGCGGATTGGCAATAAAATACCTGTCCTTCAGGCTAAATCATCAAGATCCGCTTCGGGAACCAACAGTGGAGATTGAAAAGGATCCGTACCGTAGTTTCGGGAGGGATGCGAAGGAATAGGAAGCCCCACTAAATCTCCCCACTGGGGAGACTTAAGAGCCCCATCCCCAACCCTTCCCCATGAGGGAAGGGAGTTTGGTTAATGGAAATTCTGAAAGTCTAATTATTAAGTACAACCTAATGAAAGAGCTAAAATTTACGAATACCGGTTCTTTTGCCCCTCCTTCGGAGGGGGCGGGGGAGGCTTTGGGGGAGGCTCTTTCCTTTTACGAAAAAGTATATGAAGTTGTCCGACTGATTCCGCCGGGGAAAGTAACCAGTTATGGCGCCATTGCCGCTTTTCTCGGATCGGCACAATCATCAAGGATGGTCGGCTGGGCCATGAACAACGCCCACGATCAGGAAAGGTACATACCGGCCCACCGTGTGGTAAACCGCAATGGGCTTTTAACAGGGAAACATCATTTCGGTACTTCAACAGCCATGGAGGAATATTTGGAAGCCGAAGGAATCAAGGTTGTGGATGATCAGATAATTGATTTTGAAAAATATTTCTGGAATCCGATGATTGAACTTGCAATGGATTAGTTTGTTATTCATAACGATTGCTTAAAGATAAAATTATGGAGGAAATACCACGTAAATTGATTGTTCCAAAAAATATTACTGATGCACTGCGCAGTGTTAATTTCCCCGGAAGCACGCAGGATGTGGTATCGCTTGATATGGCACAGGAAATCAGGGTTGCCGGGAAAAAGGTAACATTTTCGCTCGTGTTTCAGCGTTCGGACGACCCAAATATAGGCGCCGTCATTGCTGCCTGCGAAGAAGCGATTATCACTCATCTTGGCCCTGATGTGGAAATAAAGGGAAACATTACTGCAAAAGCAGTTCACCAGATGGAGAGACCTGTTTTACCGGGAGTGAAGAACCTTATTGCAGTCGCTTCGGGGAAAGGTGGTGTTGGAAAATCAACGGTTGCCGTAAATCTGGCCATTGCACTTGCAAAAACGGGAGCTAAAGTGGGTTTAATTGATGCTGACATTTTCGGACCCTCAATACCCAAGATGTTTGGCGTTGAGGATCTTAAACCGTCGGGCGTTAGGGTTGACGGGAAAGAACGGATTCAACCAATTACCAAATTCGGGGTTAACTTTTTATCAGTTGGCTTTTTTGTCAAGATTGAAGACGCCATTGTATGGCGCGGCCCTATGGCTTCCAAAGCGCTCGGTCAACTGATTACTGATGGGAA